>ENA-UOJL01001393-UOJL01001393.1-human-gut-metagenome-genome-assembly--contig:-P47-NODE-1393-length-25806-cov-5.465419_pt1 | contig 25806 bp, 20 predicted proteins | sample MGYA00242347_ERZ723894 | MGnify/ENA metagenome assembly ERZ723894
AGTATTACAATTTATTTGCATATCTTTAATTAATCGACATATTTTGCTTGACTTTTGTTCATTATTTGATATAATAATTATTGCAGGTGGTAAAAAAAGGAAATTAAACAAATCCACCTTGCAAGTAATAACATCTATTTTAAGATTAAAGTTCGATAAGGTGAGAATCTTTAAGTAGGTGAATTAAGGAGGTGTAACGATGAACGAAAAAGAATACTTTAAGCCACAGATGGTTGATCTGTCTGCCGACGAAATGATGGATGTTTCCGGAGGTGGAGCAGTTGCTGTTGTTATTGGCGTAGGTCTTGCTATTGCTGCATTAATGGCTATCAGCGCATATACTGTTGTTAATACAGGACTTGTCGTTAATATCGGTGGCGGAGTAAACATTCTCATAGGAGCTAATACAGTAATATCCAAAAAATGGTAAGTTCTTATGAAGTGGGACTAAGAAACCCGGAGGATATGATTTAAGCTTTATATATAAGTTGTATATTATCATATTGCTCGATATAAAAGCTCCCCATATATCTATACTTATGAACTGTGGGGAGCTTATTATATTCTTGTTTTCTCGGTTGTTGAAGTTTTTATTCATAAATTAATATGAATACAACATATAAGATTATGCAATTAGGAGGAATAATAATTTGAAAGCAAGGGTACAGAAACTCAAATATGCTAATACTTCTGGTCCACTGTTTGTAATGTTAGATGTAACCGCAGCGTGCAACTTTAGATGCCTGCATTGTTATAATAGCAGTGGCGAAAAAGCGAAGAACGAGCTTACAAATGACGAATTAGTTGACATAGTTAAACAGATATCAGAAATGCATCCAGAATCACTTTGCTTATGTGGTGGAGAGACTATGTTACGTTCAAATATTTGTGATTTAATAAAAATTGCAAAGCCAAATGTTGGAGCGGTAAATATGGTTTCCAATGGTTCATTCATGACTTTGGAAAATGTTACTGCTTTGAAAGAGGCTGGCATTGATACTATTCAAATTAGTGTTGATGGTATAAACGAAATGCAGCATGATACTTTCCGAGGATATGTGGGAGCCTTTGAAAAAGCTATAAATGCAATAAAAATTATCCACTCTTTAGGTATTGAAGTCCTTGTATCTTTTGTTCCTAATAAGCTGAACGTTAGAACAATTTCAGAATTCTTGGAGATGATGTGCGAATTAGGTGTATCATCTGTTAGAATTATGCCTTTGATACCTGTCGGAAGAGGAAGTAAAATTGATACACTTTTATTAAGTTCAGATGAGTATGCAGATTTACAGTTGACATTAGATGTAAAAAAAGATTACTTCATTAATAAGGGTATGTTGATTGAATGGGGAGATCCTTTGGATCATATGTACCGACTGTCTAATAACGAAAAGATTGGATATAAGAATTTCCAGTACCATGTGAAAGCAAATGGTGATATTGCTGTATCTGCGTACCTTCCATTAATAGTAGGAAATGTAAGAAAACACAGTTTAAAGGATTATTGGAACAATGGTTATGATACAATTTGGTATAGCAAGGAATATAAAAAATATCGTGATCAAATAGAATCCATATATGATGTTAACACTGTAAGTGAAATAATCGAGAATGATGGTGGGTGCATTGATATTATGCACGATATGATATAAGGAGCGTTTTTAGTATGAAGTATATATGTAAAGAAAGAAAAATAATTGACAGAAATGAAGGAAATGGAAAATACCTTTTAATTTGCGAAGGCGCTAAATATAATTTATGCCTAAATGAAACAGGTCATGATTTATATAGCGCACTTCAAAACTATAGTTCCTCTGACGAGCTTGTTGGTTATATGAAAGAAATCTATAAAAGTGCAAAGACATCTGACATAGAATCCGACGTTTACGAATTATTAAAGCTTTTTGAAGTGTACGATATAATTGAACTTGAAAAAGAAAGCACATCTGTAGAAGGCATTAAATACATTTTCAATGGAGATTTACACTATAGAGATGTTAGAGATTTTATTCTCGATGAATTAAAATCAGATGGTGGTATTCGTTTGTGTAATGAGAAAGGAAGAGCAACTTACTACTCGGCTGTTCAAATGAGAATGAGAGTAATGCAATCACAGGAATACCAGCTCTTTGTTCAAAAGGACAATGATATTCTTGCGTATGTATCTATGATTGGGCAGCCACTCGGATTTTCAAAAACACTTGTACTTAAAGAGTTTATCTTTAGCAAAAAATTATCGGAAGAAGAAGTAATAAACTATTTCAAGGGAATCATCTCAAAAATCACCGATACATTTAAGACAAAAGCTGCTATCAGCAGACTTAGGGTTATGTTTTATGACACAAATATTACAAATGATGTAGTTAACATTCTTGAGAAAATTGGCTTTAAATTAACGGTAAGACTTAAAGATGAAACCGTTGCCGGAGATCTTCACTTCTATGACTACAAACTGTAAATATAAAAGGTGTTTACACAATGAATGAAACAATCAAGATAGAGAATATCGTATTAAATAATGTTTTATATGGTATATGTGAGATCAGCGGTTCTGAACTCCAGAGTATACAGAATAGATTAGTAGAAGTAGCTGCAAATAATGGTGCGGTATTAAAAGGCGGAATATTAACAAGTTTAATTGAATATGATGCTATAAATAATATTGCCAAAATGCAAATAGGAATTCTTACTGATAATTCAGTAATAGACCCTTCTGAGTTTATTTTTTGCGAGAAATTCACAATGCATAATGTAGTATGTTTTAGCTTTCAAGGTGAATCTAACAAGATAAACGAAGAAATTAGCGTTTTTTCTCAAAGGCTAACAGTTGATGAAAATTTAAAACCGACTGGGAAAATATACAATCTAATTGAATATTTGTCAAAGAATGGCGATGAGATGGCAGCAAAAGTATACATAGAAGTATCCACTTAAAGGAAAAATTATTAAAGCAAAGGTGAAATATGAGATATTACTGTGTAAAACAATATGATATTGCCGATTGTGGTGCTGCTTGCCTTGCTACGATTTCTAAGCAATACGGATTGAATATATCTATAACAAAAATCAGAGAAGTTGCCGGAACGGATAAGCAAGGAACTAATGTATACGGTATAGTTAAAGCAGCTGAGAGACTTGGCTTTTCAGCGAAAGGCGTCAAGGGCAACCATGACGCCTTTTTTAGTGATTTTCCTAAACCTTGTATCGCTCATGTGGTCGTAGACGGAAGTCTCCTACACTATGTCGTTGTTCATAAGGTAACGAGAGAAAAAATAATTATTGCCGATCCCGCAAAGGGAATCGTCAAATACACTCCCGATGAGTTCTTCAAGCTCTGGACAGGAGTGCTTATAATACTTGTCCCTACATCCAAATTCCAGAAAGGAAACGAAAATAAAGGTGTTCTGTCTCGCTTCTTTAGCCTGATGATACCGCAGAAAAGGCTTCTTATCAATATTTTTCTATCATCTCTGATGATAACGATATTCGGAATACTGGCTTCGTTCTACTTCCGATTTATCATGGACGATATCGTCCCAAATTCAACTCGAAAGACTCTGATAGCACTGTCGGTTGGTGTTATCGTGCTATATATCTTCAAGGCGATACTTGAAGCGTTCCGCTATCACCTTATGTTGTATCTCGGGCAAAAACTGGATATTCCCCTGATACTTGGCTACTATGAACACGTCCTCGGTCTGCCGATGAACTTCTTCGGCACACGCAAGGTCGGTGAGATCGTGTCCCGATTTACCGATGCTTCAAAGATTAGAGAGGCAATTTCAAGTGCTACACTGACAATTATGATAGACTCGCTTATGGCTATCGTAGGCGGTGCGGTACTTTTCAGTCAAAACCATACTCTCTTCTTTATAGCTGTTATAGTAGTTATCCTCTACGGTGCTATCGTTCTTGCTTTCAATAAACCAGTAAAGAAGATAAATGAACAACAAATGGAAAACAGTGCTCAAGTTACATCATATCTTGTGGAAACACTAAATGGAATTGAAACAGTAAAAGCGTTTCATGCTGAGGAGAAAGCCCAGGCTAAAACTGACAAACTATTTGTTATTTTTCTTAGAAGTATTTTCAAGGGTGGTATGATAACCAATGCCCAGCAGTCGCTAACGGGTATCGTTTCTACTATCGGCGGTACTGTTATCCTGTGGGTAGGTGTTGTGAATGTTCTTAACGGCAATATGACACTTGGAAGTCTTATCACATTCAACGCTCTGCTTGCATACTTCCTTGATCCTGTCAAGAATCTTATCAACTTACAGCCTACTATGCAGACGGCTATCGTAGCTGCCGAAAGACTTGCTGAGATACTTGACCTTGAACTTGAAAAGGTACAGGACGAAAAGAGAAAACTCGCTCCCACATCGCTTAATCTGCCTATCAGAATAGAAAATCTTGATTTCAGATACGGCACCAGAAGGCTTGTTCTTGAAAACATCAATATGACTATCAATGCTGGCGAGAAGATAGCCCTTGTGGGCGAAAGCGGTTCGGGAAAGACTACATTGTCTAAGCTCCTGATGAACTTCTATCCTTGGGAAAAAGGTGAAATATTCATCGGTGACTATAACCTGAAAGATATCAACCTTGAAGCACTCCGAAACAGGATAGCATACATATCACAGGATATCTTCCTTTTCAGCGGTACTATCAGGGAAAACCTTGAACTCGGAAATGAAGATGCTACTATGGAGGATATTATTGAAGCCTGCCGTCTGAGCAAGGCTGATGAATTTATCAATAATATGCCGCTCAGATATGAAACGATGCTTGAAGAAAATGGTGCTAACCTTTCAGGCGGTCAGAAACAGCGTCTTGCTATCGCAAGAGCATTATTGAAAAAGCCCGATATCCTTATTATGGACGAGGCTACAAGCAACCTTGATTCTATTACTGAGAAGGCTATTGAAAAGACTATAAACAGTCTTTCAAGGAATATCACCACGATAATAATTGCCCATAGATTAAGTACCATTATGCGATGTGATAAGATATTTGTTATGGAACAGGGTAAATTTATCGAGCAAGGCACACACAGCGAGCTGATAGCAAGAAAAGGCAGATACTATGACCTTTGGAAAGATCAGCTCCCCGAAAATTATACGGATAATCAGGATAATACCAATGACGAAATTGCCGAGGATAACAGCAATGACGATGATGATAGCGAGCAGACTCCTTTCTCTGCTTATCCTGTGTTTATCAATCCTATGATGTAAGGGGGCGGTCAGATGAAAGGAATCGTTATAGACCTGAAAGACATATCAGACAGCCGTGAAATGATGGAGAGTGAGGAATCGCCGAAAATAAGGTGGTTCATCTATATTCTCCTTGCCGCTGTAGTGGCTGCTGTCATATTTGCCTGCATATTCAAGATAGACGAATTTTCAAGAGTGAACGGCGAGATCAAAACGCAGGAGGCTGCAAGCTCCGTTATCTCTTTGAACAACTGTAAACTCAAACAGATACTTGTCACAGAGGGGCAATCGGTCAAGGCAGGAGATGTACTTTTCCTGCTTGATTCGGAATATGCCGAAAGCCAGAAGAAGATACTGGAGGATAGACTTGATACTTATAATTTCGATCTTGCAAATACCGAGCTGCTGAAAAAGAGTATCGAAGAAAACAAGAATCTTTTTAAGAATAATTCCGATGACTCCAAATTCTATTACAGATATGAGCAGTATAAAAACGGAACACTTCTTACAGCCCAGGAAATAGACAATACAGCATTGACCGACGGCTTGTCAAAAGAAGATAAGGAAAACTCTCTCGCTTCTGCTAACAGTTCTTTAGCAGATAAGAAAAACCAGCTTTCAGAGTATAATTCGCTTATTTCCTGTATCAGAAATGATACTGCTTATTCGGGAAAAAACGGCGATATATCGGCTATATATAATGAATACGATATAAGCTATCAGAAAGCATACCTGTTAAGCGAGCAGTATAGGATATCATATGAAAGCATACAAAATGCTTTTGATAATCAATTATCGGCTGAAAGCATATCTCCATCACAAGTGGAGAATGCTAAAATTGCGGCTGATAACGCATACTCTACGCTCAATGAACAAAAGAATTTCTATATATTTGATATTCGTTCTAAAATCGTTGTTTTAGAAAATCAGCTTTCAGGTGACAGTGAAAATGCAGAGCTGCAAAATACTTTGAATGAATACTACGGTCTAAAAAATGCTATTGAACAAGGCACAGATTTCAGCTCCACAGACAGTGCGATCCAAGCAAGCTATGATGAACATATCGCAAAATTCAATGCTCTCGCTGAGGACTACGCCAATAAAACGGCTGAATATCAGCGCTTATACAGTGACTACACCTTACAGAGCAGTACAGTACCCATAACCGATACAGATGTATCAAAGGCTAAAAACGCCTATGATACGGCTGTTATTGATATGGAATCGCTGAAAAGCAACTACATTTCACAGGTCCAGGCTAAGATAACCGCACTTGAAGATGAGATTAAAACGCTTGAAAACAATAAAAAGAGCTTAGAGGTATCGCTGAAAAATGTAAAAGACCTCGATGCTTATGAAAAGCTATCTGCTGATAAGCTGAAAAATGAAGCTGTTGTGACCGTAAACTCGGAGATAGATGCTCTAAAAGATAATATTACCTCTTTGAAGTCACAGCTTGCCGAGGTCGATGAAACGGTCAAAAATGCTGAGATCAAGGCTTCTGTGAACGGTACTGTTACCCTGATAAGCGAACTCAGCACAGGAGATATCGTTCAGGCTGGAAGTTCACTTTGCAGTATTATCCCCGGCGGTGATGATCTGAAAGTCACGCTGTACATACCCGAAAGCGAGATAGCAAAGGTAAAGGTCGGACAAAAGACTGAATATATCATTGATGCTATCCCCTATAATGAATATGGTAAACTCACAGGTGAGATACTTTCTATCTCTGCCGACTCTGTCGCAAGCGAAGCATCAGGCACTAAGTTCTATATTGCACAGGCAAGCCTGTCCGCTAATTCTCTGTCCAACAAGGAAGGCAGTGTACGAGAGGTCAGAACAGGTATGCTCCTTGAAGCCAAGTCGATATCTGGCTCTAAGCGAGTGATCACTTGGCTGCTGGAGAAACTCAATTTTATTGATTGACCTCATGCTTTATATGATTGGTAAGATACTAAATTACTGAGATGAATCGGATATTATAATCCAAGATTATAATATCCTACAATAAGTAATAGCAATAGCTCTGTCATCAATATAATTATTGCAACGCTTCACGTTTATTAAGCTATAACATACGCTCTCTGAGTTGTTCAGGGAGCATATGTTGTTTTGGGATATGAGTGCCCCGAACAGTCATTGAAAACGGCTCTGATGGGCTTTTCCGTTCGTCTGAGCGCATTGTATCATTCAAGATAATTCTTTCTGTGCTTCGCTTGTGTCCTCTGTCTGCTTTTCTCCCTCTCACGCTTCATATGCTGTTCGTTGAGATACTGCCGCACCTGTCTGGTGTACCTCGCTGCCGTGTCACGCTTGGTGATGTATGCGGTATGCTCGACATTAAGCCTGTTCCATTCTGCTTTCAGATCGTTGGATTTACCCATAAGGTCAAGTATTGTCGGCGGTTTGCCGTCAACAGCATATTTTTTGATATGCTCCTTTATGTATTTGTCCGCCTGTTCATATTCCTCGATAGTATCAGCATTTTTCTTTTTGAAACGGCTCTGTCCCCAGCCCGACTTGCTTTGATACTCCTTGTAGACGGGTGCAAGCTCGTCACGCTTTTTCATCTTGGCGATAAGTGTGTCGATAGTTGTAAACTTCTTTTTCAGCTTGGCAAGCTCGTCCTTGTGGTCATCGGGGTGATGAGCATTGAAGAAAAATCCTGTCAGATCGCTAAATGACATAATGCCGCCTGTTTCAAGGTCTGCAATGATCTTGTCACAATCCCGCATACCCCTGATGCTTGCCCACACATCTTCTTTCTTTTCAGGTGCTTTACTTTCGGTCGGCTTAGGTGCGGTCGGCTCTGCAATGGTCGGCTTGGTCGGTGCGGTGGGTGTCGGTGTCGGCTCGTCAGGCTTGGCAGAGGATTGATTGTGCAAAGCAAGCTCCGCCTGTCTCCTTGCCCTACGGGCAGCAAAGAATTTCTCAACCTGTTCCGCTGCTGCCGCTTTCTTCTGTGCTGTGTCAATCGTTGCCTTGATGTTCTCCGGCTCAAATTCATCGCCCAGCGTATCGGCTCTTGTAAATCGTTGTTGCCCCTCGCCGGATAGCTTGAATTTCAGCTTGACCTTGTTCTGCGGAGTATACACATACTCAATACCGCTGTCGGTGCAGTTTTTAAGGAAGTCCTCAAAGCTCTTGCTGTAAGAAATAATCTCCCTGAGCATACGGCGGAGCTTGTCTTTCCACGATGTACCAGCTTTCTGCATTTCGTCCTCGTAATGAGATACGCCCTTGCCTTTCGGATCAATGACAGATAACCCGTACTCCTTGCACAGCTCGTCCGATACTTGCCGAAGCTCTGCCCACGCCCTTTCGTTTTTTCTGCCTTGATTATGTTCGGTGGTAAAGCTCAACCCGTTATACAGATTTGTATTATTGAAAATGATAAGACAATGCAGGTGGTCTTTATCATTATGAACAGCGATAACATACTGATAATCGCCTTTGAGATAACGGTCACACAATTCCTCTCCGATCTGCAAGGCTTGTTCGGGTGTGACTTCATCGGGGGCAAAGCTCTGAATTATGTGATGTGCGAGGATTTGTGTCCGTCCTGTTCCGTTGGCTCTGACGGCTCGGAAGTCGGCGGCAGCGCCTCGGCTGTCGGCTCGGCAAGCATAAGACTGGACATATAGACCGTCGAAGGTCTTATCTCCGTCTGTAATATAGCGGAGTGCCGCCCCGTCTGTTGCTTTGATTGAATGGATAGAAGTGTATGCCAAATTTCATTAACCCCTCTCTTTATCTCGGTAATATCCTCGGCATAGATGTGACCTGTGCTGTGCAAGCGTATGAGTATCTGATTGATGTTGCTCCCGATGCGCTTCATTAACCGATTTGTCTCGGCAATGTCGGTATTGTCGGGAGTAAGATCAACCCTCGCCCTGACACAATCACGGATATACTCGGTCTTGTTCTTGTACCCGTACTGCTCGCACTTGGAAAGAATATCCTGCATTTCCGATTCGGTGAAACGAACATTGAGGGTGTAGGACTTCTTCTCCCTCTTACGTTTGAGGTACTTGCGTTCGCCCTCGGTGAGCTGGCTCTCGTCCTTTTGTGCGAGGGCATCGTCAAGCTCGGACTTGACCTCTTTATCCAAAGCATTGTTGATAGCTCCCTCGTAGGTCATTCCCTCAAATTCCATAGCCTTTTGTTTGGGCGGTCTGCCCCTCTTTTTCTTGGTTTCCATAGTAGTGTCTCCTTTACTTTTATTCAATCGGCGTTAGCCGATTTCTCTTTGTCTGCTCCGCAGACTTCGGGGCTTGGGGTGTCCCCAACAAGCATTTGGTATTTTCGTCCGCTGTGCGGCGCAAAATACAATGCTTGTTATTTTTGTTGCGCTGTCGCGCATTTTTTCGCCTGAGCTTTTCCCTCTGCTCAGGCTTTCGCTGTTCTATCAGCGAATTGGAGCTATACGACTTTCATTCCCTCCGCCGTATTGGTCGGCGGTCATTTTCGCTCACGCTCTGCCGTGATGCCCTCAATATCATCACACTTGAAATTGTAAACTGGCTCGGCGCAGTTTCAGCGCAGCCTGGGCGGCAGTTTGATGAAAATATCCCTCTACTATATATCCGAGGATTTTGAGGTTTGGACAAAGAAATTTGCAAAAGTTTACACTTTGTTCATCACGGTTCTCCCTTATGCCTAAATTCAACAGCGAATTTTTATACATATCGCAAAGAGATCGGACTGTCCTCGGTCATACCCTATCGGCTAATATCATCGTTGAGAAGTAGGGTGAAATGATGATATGGTCGGTCTGCATTTTGAAATTCCCCATAACAATTTGTCGAACGGAGAAACGCTAACGAGACAGAAAGTTTGAGCGCAATGCCAGTAGACAAACGGCGGTGTTGCGCGCTATAATATTATCGTGGGGGTTAATTCATATCCCACGATACCAAACAGAAAAGAGGTGATGTGAATGAAGGTCAAGGATAAAGTAGAGGTCGCTGACAAGTCTGCTGATACCGTCAAGGGCGGTGTGCTGTCTGAGAATGATGAAAAGCTCGACAAGATTGAGAAGTCCATTCAGAATGCTCTGAAGCGTAAGCACAAGATCATTATGGAGAACAAGCTCTATACCTACGGACAACTCTCCGAGCTTTACGGTAAAGAGGGACAGGAGCTTCTTGATGCTGTGACAGCGGAGCATACGCTGATCGGCAAGCTGACCGCAAGCGGTATGAGCTATGCCGATATTGAGGGACTGGCTGATAGCTCCGATGATGATACCGACAACGGCTCGGACGATGCCGACAGCGGTGCTGTCGATGAAGCAATCGGGCAGACTTCGCTCTTCGATGAAAAGCCTAACCCCTATGCGGTTTGAGATATAACCGACAATAAAACGATAGCCGTGGAGGAACGGCTGACGGCTGTTTCTCCATACGGCTACTGTGCAGGAGTAACGCCCCTGCAACAAAAAGCCCTTGCGTGTATAGATAGATAATCGCAGGCGGAAAGGAGAAAATTGACAACAAACGATGCTACCCTTGCAGAGCTGAACGAGCGATATAAAGATAAGCCCGTAAGCGAAGCAACCTATGAGATCGACGGTCAGCTTTTTACCGTCACAAGCCACTATGTCGGGGAGAAAAATCTCGACAAGGAGCTTTACAGAATGGCTTTTGAAAGAGCCTATGCAGAGACCGTAGGACAAGTCTGAAAAAAAGAGAAAAAAGGACTTGCCATATTCGGGTTTCTGCGCTATAATAGAAATATCGAATATGGCTGTCTTGATTGGAAAGGAGTATGTCATGACAAGACAGTCAACCTACAATGTGGGTATTTATGTGAGATTATCACAGGAAGATATGCGAGAGGGCGAGTCCCTCTCCATAGAAAATCAGAAGAAAATGCTGACGGACTATGTTAGTCAGCAGGCAGGTTGGAACTTGGTGGAGATTTGCGAGGACGATGGTTACAGCGGAACAAATTTTGACCGCCCCGGCATTAAGCAGATTCTTGACGATGCTAAGTCGGGCAAAATCAATCTTATTCTTGTGAAAGATTTATCTCGTTTCGGTCGTAATTACATCGAGGTCGGTCAGTACATCGACTACATTTTTCCTTCGTTCAATATCCGCTTCATCGCCCTGAGCGACAATGTGGATACGCTTGACCGCAACAGTACGGCAATGGACTTAATGCCGATCATGAATTTGTTCAATGAATGGCACGCCGCAAATACTTCCAAAAAGGTGCGTAGTGTCCTTGCTCAGAATGCCAAAGAGGGAAAGTATATCGCTTCTTATGCCGCCTATGGCTATCTCAAAAGTGATGATGAAAAGCACACACCTGTCATTGATGAGCCTGCCGCACAGGTGGTACGCCGTATCTTCGAGCTTCGTGCAACGGGTATCACGCCGACACAGATCGCAAAAAAGCTGAACGCTGAGGGTATCCCTATTCCGTCCGACTATCGGGCGCAGAGGTTGGGAAAGCCGAATATGTACAAAAACACATTCCATTATTGGAGTCATGTTGCGGTGAGAAATATCCTCAGCAATCCTATTTACATCGGCAACCTCGCACAGCAGAGATACACTACGGTATCATTCAAAAATCACAAGTCCGTCCGTAGAAGTAAAGACGAGTGGGTTATTGCGGAGCATACTCACGAGCCTATTATTTCTCAGGATCTTTGGGACAAGTGCCAAGAGATTGACCGCTGTGCAAGCCACGGCAAAATTATGAAAAAGGGCATTGTTCTTCCGCTGAATAGTTTGATGTTCTGCCCTGACTGCGGTGCGAAAATGAAGCTGAACGGTCACGCAAAGAAAAAGGACGGCTCTGTCAATTATTTCTATGCCTGCGGTACATACAGCCGATGCGGTGCAAGCACTTGTACCACTCACTATATCAGCCAGAAGCAGATTGAAAAGATCGTGCTTGCTGATATTCACGCAAAGGCAAAGTATGTGATCGAGAACGAAGATGAAGCCCGACAGGAGTTTCTCAAACGCAAGGAAGCGGACGGAACAAAATTCCTTGACGATGCCCGTCAGCAGCTTGCAAAGCACCAGTCAAGGCTTGCCGAGTTGAAGATGATGACACAGAAAGTCTATCAGGACAAGCTGCTCGGCAAGGTGCCGGAGGACTTGTGCCTTGAAATGCTCGGTCAGTTCCGCACAGAAGAAGCAGAGCTGACGGAGAAAGTAGAAAGCCTTACCGCTGCATTGGAACAGGACAGTAAGGCAAAGGACGATATTGAGGAATTTATCCGCCGTCTGAAACAGAACGCTGATGCACCTGAGCTGACGAGAGAAATGTGTGTAGACCTGATTGAGTACATTGTGGTCGGTGAACGCTCAAAGGATAAAAACACACCTCGCCGTATTCAGATTTATTACAAGTTCCTTAATAATGGGCTTGCCGAGGGAGAAAAGCCCGAATTTAAGTAAGTATGAGTTAATGTGTATCCATTAGATAATGTTTGCTCATATATGCAGAAGTCGCATTCTTCCTCTAATGACTCCCTTTCGGCAGCCGATTTCTTATCAGCGGCATCGTCAGAATCTTTGCCTTCAATTTCTGTTTCCGCCGAGGACTTATGTGGTACACCCAAATCACAGAAAATGATTTGGGTGAGCTTGTCCTCAGCCGTTTCAGCGTGAATTCTTGCAACATTCTCTACACATTGATTAAGTTTTGTAGAAGGATCATCCTCAAAAGATGGATCAATCAGACGTGGATCAAGTCCGAGCTTTCGTCCGTCCGAGGTGATCTTCAACATATTGTCGATAGAAGGATCAATATTTCCTGCATTGATAGCGTCAGCTCTGTCAGCAAGTTCGTCAACAAGCTCTTTCTGAAACGGAGTTGCTTCAACCTGAACAACTTTGTATTCACAATCCGGAACATCGAGTTTCAGCGTATCAGCAGTACGAATGTCAGCAATCTGCTTAAACATCGACATAAGTTCAGGAAGTCCCGAATACTGTGCTATCCTCGTTCTCTCCTTGAATTTGTTTCCAGCAGGAGCTAACTCCCAATCTGTTTTCTGCTGACCGAATACAGACACCCAATTATCAAAGTGTTGCAGCCCATGATCTTTCAGAAAATCGTATTCGAGATAGCGCATCATCGTGTGAAGTTCTGTAATAGAATTGCTCAAAGGCGTGCCGTAGGCAACACCTTAACAACGATTATTTTGGTTATGTTCGGACGGTTGGTTTTACAGCAATAAAAACCGAAAGGACAGATACAAATGATTGATGCGATGTACAATTACAGACAGGGTGAGATCCACTCCGCTGAGTTCTCTGAGGAGTTCAACAAGCTCTGCATACCGTTTGAAGATTCGCTGACTGAGGAGCAGATTGACGTGTTTCACAAGATACTGGACTGCGTGAGCGAGACAACCGCCGATGAGATGAGAGCTGCATATAAGGCAGGCTTCAAGGACGGTGCGACATTGATGAAAGAGATTTAGGAACAACAAGGTGATCTTACCGACTAATACAATAATTACCCTAAGAGCTATGCTTTCCAAATAACGGACAGCGTAGCTCTTTTCATTTACTTATGAATCCAAAAAGCATAAAAACGCCCAGTGAAAATATAGATTTTATGCTGTCGAACGATTGACTATTTGTGCAGATTGTGGTATAATTATATGGAGTATAGATGCTGTTCGTACAATAAATAACTTTTCATCGAAGGGAGCGTGTATTATGGCTAAAGCAAGTAACGGCAAAAGCCTTTTCAACGAGATGACTCGTGTTCAGATGCCCGCACTTGTTCATCTGACAAGGCTCGGATATACATACTATGGTCGAATTTTCGAGGATATGGCTGATACGGTCTATGATCCTGATACAAATATATTGAAAGATGTCTTTTTAACTCAGTTTAAGAAACTGAATCCCGAACATGAGGGAGAAGCAGAGCAAGTTCTGAAAGCAATCAGGCAGGAGCTTGACAATGACGATCTCGGAAAGAGCTTTTATTCTCGACTGAAAACGACTTCTCCTGTTAGACTGATAGATTTCGACAATCCCAAGAACAATGCATTCCATTGTACGGCTGAGTTTACTTGCAAGAATGGTCAGGACGAGTTCCGTCCCGATATAACGCTGTTCATTAACGGGCTTCCATTAGTGTTCATTGAGGTGAAAAAGCCGAACAATCACGGCGGTATGGTCGCTGAGAGTGACCGTATGAACAGAAAGCGTTTCCCTAACAAGAAATTCCGCAGATTTATCAATATCACGCAGCTTATGATTTTTTCCAACAACATGGAATATGATGCCGAGGGTGGTATTGTACCTATTCAGGGAGCTTTTTACTGCACTGCCGCTAAAAAAACTGCTCCTTTCAATTGTTTCCGTGAGGAGAATCCCTTAAATGAAGATGTTGCACCATACATCAAAGGTTATCCGTATAGGGCTATTGACACAGAAGTAGAGAAGAAGATACTGAAAGACTTTAATAATCAGGTTATCCATACTTCTCCCGAATACCAGACAAATTTGAATGTCAATACCCCTACGAACCGTATCATCACTTCCATGTGTTCCCCTGAGCGACTGTTGTTCATTCTCAAATATGGTATCGCTTATGTGAATATTGAACGTGAAGTTGACGGTAAGATTGAAACGATCAATCAGAAACATATTATGCGATATCAGCAGATGTTTGCTGCACTCGCTATCCGTGAAAAACTCTCTGACGGCGTTAAGTCAGGTGTGGTATGGCATACTCAGGGCAGCGGTAAAACTGCGTTGTCATATTATTTGAGCTACTATCTCTCTGACTATTTTGCCCGTAATAATAAGGTCGCAAAGTTCTATTTCATCGTAGATCGCCTTGACCTGCTTGAACAGGCTTCTCAGGAATTTGAAGCCCGTGGTCTTGTTGTTAAAACTGCAAATAGCCGTGCAGAGCTCATGGAACAGTTCCGAAATAATCAGGCTCAGGAGGGCAACAGCGGTCAGCAAGAGATCACGGTTGTCAATATCCAGCGTTTTGCCGAGGATAAGGAAAGAGTGACTCTGCCGTCCTACGCTACGAATTTACAGCGTATCTTCATCATTGATGAAGCACACAGAGGATATAATCCTAAAGGCAGTTTCCTTGCCAATCTCTTTGATGCCGATGAAAACTCTATTAAAATCGCATTGACAGGCACTCCGCTGTTGGCTGACGAGCGTGAGTCTTGGAAGGTGTTCGGCAGCTACTTCCATACCTATTATTATGATAAGTCAATTCAGGATGGCTATACTTTGAAAATTATCCGTGAGGATATTGAAACAAAGTATAAGGAAAAGCTCTCTGCTATCTATGAGAAGCTCGAAACACTTGTGCAGAAAAAGGATATTAAGCGTGACCAGATAGTAGAACATGACTCTTATGTCAAGGAGCTTACAAGATATATAATCAGCGATTTGAAGCGTTTCCGTACTATCCAGGGCGATGATACGCTTGGTGGTATGGTAATTTGCGAAACAAGCGAACAGGCACGAAAGATATATGCTTTCTTTGACGAGGTACAGCGTGAGCTGAATGCCGATTCTTCACACCCTTCGCATTTCAAGGCTGGATTGATCCTGCACGATAGTGATGATAAGGACACCAGAAAGCAGATCGTCAAGGATTTCAAGAAGAATATGACCATTGACATACTGGTCGTATTCAATATGCTCCTGACCGGATTTGATGCTCCTCGGCTGAAAAGGCTGTATTTCGGCAGAAAACTGAAAGACCATAATCTTTTGCAGGCTATCACCCGTGTAAACAGACCATACAAGGACAATAAGTATGGATATATCATAGATTTTGCCGATATTAAGAGCAATTTTGAGCAGACCAATGAAGCGTACTTGAAAGAGCTGAACAGGTTTAATGATCCTAATGAAGTAGGCGCAGGCAACGCTACCGATACATTCACTCAGGTCATAGAGGATAAAGAGGCTCTTGTTCAGCAGATGCGTGAGGTACGGCAAGTTCTCTTTGACTATACCACGGATAATGTTGAGGAGTTTAGTTCCGAAATATCCACGATAGAGGACAAGCAGGAGCTTATTAAACTGAAAAAAGTGCTTATCGCTGCCCGTGACTGCTGTAACGTAGTTCGCACCTTTGGCGATGATGAGCTGAAACAAGCCTTTGCAAAGCTCGAAATCACAAGACTTCCCGAAATGATACGAGAAGTTCAGCGACAGATCGACACGATAAATCAAAAAGAAGCCTTTGACAGCGATGACTCCACAAGACAGCTTATCAATGAAGCAATGCAGGACATTACCTTTAATTTCTCAAAGATCGGTGATGAGGAATTGCAGATGGGCTTCATGAGTAAAGAGGAGTTCCACGAAAAATGGCGCAGGACAATACAGTCCTTTACAGAAAATATAGACCAGGACGATCCTGAGTTTATCTCCATAAGAGAAGCATTTATGCAGAGATTCAAAGAGTTCGGCTTCGCTGCCGATACCGTCCATGAGTTTACTGAGCGTTCAAAGGTATTAGATGAAGTCCTCAAAAAACTGGCTGAGCTTCAGAAAAGAAATAAGGCTCTTATGCGAAAATACAACGGTGATGCCAAATTTGCAAGAGTGCATAAGAGGATAAGAGAAGAAAACGATCAGAGGAAAGCAAGAGGAGCTTCGCCTATAATCTCCGGATATGAGGAAGAAATCTTGGAGGCTCTGAAAGCCATTAAGTTCGATATAGACCAGAAAGTCTTTGACCGCAACGATATTTTGAAGAAAGACGCTTACTTTGAGCGGACTGTAATGTCACAGATTAAGCAAGGTATGGACACACTGGGCATAAAGGGTACCAGAGAGGACAGAGTATTCATTCAGTCCCGTATATCCTCTCAGTATCTCACTCAGTATAACGAAACATATCCGGGTGCTTGACAATAAGGAGTTTAATCAATGGATTTGCAGATAAAAGAAAAAACAATATCACTTATCGACTCACTGAAATCAACTTGCCAGACATATGGTATGGGAAATGACGGTAATGAGTACAAAATCATCACTCAGGTGTTCCTGTATAAGTATCTGAATGATAAGTTTGGTTATGAGATCAAGAAGCTCGATGAGCGTATCGCTAAGGCTGAAAAGTGGGAGATCGCTTATTCGGAGCTTTCGGAAGATGAACGTGAGGACTTGTTCGACACGATGAATCCCGATATTCCTCGGCTTAATCCCGAACACCTTATCTCGCACCTGTGGAATCAGCAGGCTAAGGGCGATTTTGACCTTATTTTCGATCAGACGATGATCGACATAGCAGATAAGAATATTGATATATTCTCAACTCAGACTACGCAGAACACGAAAATTCCGCTGTTTGAGAAGCTCACGCAGTATGTTACCGATGAAGCACAGAGAGCGCCTTTCGCCCGTGCGTTGGTGGATAAGCTCGTTAATTTCTCCTTTGAGGAAACATTCTCGGAGCATTATGACTTCTTCGCTGCTATCTTTGAGTATCTTATCAAGGACTACAACACGGCAGGCGGCGGTAAGTATGCGGAATACTATACTCCTCACGCTATCGCTACCATTATGGCAAGGCTTTTGGTCGGTGATGATGCCGACTTGCATAACATAGAGTGCTACGATCCGTCCGCAGGTACGGGAACGCTGTTAATGGCTCTCGGTCATCAGATCGGAGAAGATAGGTGTACTATCTTCGCTCAGGATATTTCCCAGCGCAGTAACAAGATGCTGAAACTCAATCTAATACTGAACGGGCTTGTATCTTCCCTCGATCACGCTATCCAGGGTGATACGCTTCTTGCACCGTATCACAAGAGTGATGATGGACAGGCTCTCAGACAGTTTGATTTTGTTGTATCCAATCCGCCTTTCAAGATGGATTTTTCTGATACAAGAGATGATATAGAGAAGAAATACTCGGCTCGCTTTTGGGCGGGTGTCCCGAAAGTCCCTGCAAAGAAAAAAGAGAGTATGGCTATCTACACTTGTTTCATTCAGCACGTTGTAAACTCTCTGAAAAAGACAGGTAAGGGCGCTATCGTCGTACCTACGGGATTTCTTACCGCAAAGAGCAGTGTTGAGGGTGCTGTCCTGAAAAAGCTCGTTGAAGATCATATCGTATATGGTGCAGTAAGTATGCCTTCCAACGTATTTGCGAACACTGGTACTAATGTTTCCGTCCTGTTCTTCGATAATTCAAGAACGGCTGACAAGGTTGTACTGATAGATGCTTCAAAGCTCGGTGAGGAATACAAGGACGGTAACAACCAGAAGCGCAGGCTTCGCCCGGAGGAGATAGAGAAGATCATCACAACATTCCGTAACAAAGAAGCTGTGGACGATTTCTCGGTGGCAGTCACCTATGATGAGATCATTGCAAAGAAGTGTTCTCTCGCAGCAGGACAGTATTTCGATGTCAAGATAGAGTATGTTGAGCTTACACAAGAGGAATTTGAAACGAAAATGGCTGAATTTAAGTCTGAGCTGCAATCATTCTTCGATGAAGGCAATGCTCTGCAAGCTGAGATTATGAAGCAGTTAGGCAAGGTGAAGTATGAATAGAGTAAAATTAGGCGATATTCTGCAAATAAAGCACGGATATGCTTTTAAGAGTGAAAACTATGTAGAAAAGTCACCATACGCTCTTGTTACCCTTGCTAATATATCAGGCTCTAACAATTTTCAGTTTACTCCTGATAAGACAACGTATTATGGTGCAGCCTTCCCTGATGAATTCAAATTATATGAAGATGATCTAATTATGCCTTTAACTGAACAAGTTGTTGGCTTATTCGGTAATTCTGCTTTTGTTCCTAAGATCAATGGAATACAGTTCGTACTTAATCAGCGTGTGGGTAAAGTTATTCCGATAGAAGAAAAAGCAGACAAATATTATCTTCATTATCTGCTTTCTACTGATATAGTTCGTGATCAACTTGAATATAGGGCAAGTGGTACCAGACAGAGAAATATATCTCCGAATGATGTTTATGATGTAACTGTATTCATACCTGATATTAAAATTCAGCGAAAAATCGGTAAAACTCTATACGACTTAGAGCGTAAAATAAATCTTAATAATCAGATAAACGATAATTTACAGCACCAACTCAAGCTGTTGTACGACTATTGGTTCACACAATTCGATTTTCCTGATGAGAACGGCAAGCCGTATCGGGCTTCGGGTGGTGCTATGGTGTGGTGTGATGAACTTCAAAGGGAAATCCCCAAAGGCTGGAAGGTCAGCACACTTTCAGATATTGCGGTATTACAAGCAAAATCGGTTATGCCACAAGAAGGAACAGCTTACAATCACTACAGTATTCCTGCATTTGATGATACACATAGTCCAGCGGTAGAAGATGGTAAAGCTATTGCAAGCAATAAGTATGTCGTTCCTGATAATAGTGTTCTTGTATCTAAACTCAATCCTCAATTCAAAAGAATTTGGCTTATTATAGATTCAACCGATAACGCTATATGTTCGACTGAGTTTTTACCTGTCAAAGCAACAGAAACAGGCGTATATGCATTATATTCACTTCTGAACAGCGATGCTTTTTCTGTTCACCTAATTCAAAATGCAAGCTCCTCAACAGGAAGTAGAAAAAGGATTGATCCAGATAATTGTATGTCTTATAAATTTCCCTACGATCAGAAGGTATTTGCGAGATTTGATAAGGCAATCCAACCGCTACTAATGAAAATAACAGGTATTCCAACTGAAACGCAAGCTCTTGTGGCTCTCCGTGACTGGCTCTTGCCGATGCTGATGAACGGTCAAGCTACCATATCCGATTGATACGATAAATTATCGTTTATAATACTACACCTTTTCTTCCTCCAACGGCGGAAGCTATAAAAAGGGACTGCCGTTGGGAGTCGTTCTCTTGAATTTTATTCTAAGGAGAATTGACTATGATACAGGAGATCAAAAACGAAATTATGCAGAAAATGCTGTCGGTGTTGGATAATTTTCAGCTCGAACAGCTATCAGAAATACTGGACATTGCTTTCTTTGGCATTACTGCGGTATCTTGCGATAAGACAGAAGAAGATAGTAACGATAAGATCGTCGGCTCGTTCATCTCATCTAAGCGGATAGAGGGCTGCTCGGAGAAATCGCTGAAATACTATCAAAAGACCATTACAAATATGCTCGTTGCTGTCGGCAAGCAGGTCAAGCACATTGATACTGATGATTTAAGAAAGTACCTGACAAGCTATCAGGAAGTAAACAATTCAAGCCGTGTGACAATAGATAACATACGTCGCATATTATCGAGCTTTTTCTCTTGGCTCGAAGAAGAAAACTATATCATGAAAAGCCCTGTCCGCAGGATACATAAGATCAAGACCGCAAGCACAATCAAGGATACCTATACCGATGAGGCATTGGAGCAAATGCGTGATGATTGCTCGGAATTGCGTGATTTAGCATTGATTGATATGCTTGCTTCAACTGGTATGCGTGTCGGAGAGCTTGTGCTGCTAAACCGTTCCGATATTGATTTTGAGGAGCGTGAGTGCGTTGTTCTCGGCAAGGGCAATAAAGAGCGAATCGTCTATTTTGATGCCCGTACCAAACTGCATTTGAAGCAGTATCTTGACAGCAGGACGGACGATAATGAAGCACTTTTCGTATCGTTGAAAGCTCCGCACAAACGCCTTAATATCGGCGGTGTGGAAGTAAGAATCAGAAAAATCGGTAAACGCCTGAACATTAAGAAAGCTCACCCTCACAAGTTTAGGCGCACATTGGCTACTATGGCTATCGACAAGGGTATGCCCATTGAGCAGCTTCAACAGCTCCTCGGTCATAGGCGGATAGATACCACTTTGCAGTATGCTATGGTGAAGCAGAGCAATGTAAAGATTGCCCATAGAAAGTATATAGGGTGAAATAACAGAAAGAAGGGTTATTGTTATGGCAAAGAGTATTGAGCCAAAACTCAGAAAGATCGGTGCATATCTCAAATTGGAAGAAGATACAAAATTTACCATACCAGAGTATCAAAGACCTTACTCATGGTCTATCACTAACTGCGATAAGCTGTGGCAGGATATTACAGACTTCATTGATAGTGACAGTAAGGATAGATATTTCTTCGGTACGATCATCATCAACTGCCAGAAGGACGATACTGTATTGGGACTTATCGACGGACAGCAGAGAACAACGACATTTCTGTTGCTGATGAAGGCTCTTTTGGTTCGTATCAATGTAGCGATAGGCACAACAAGTCAAGATGATGACTCTGAAAACCTGTGCAGAGGACTTAAAGAGCGCCGTAGAAAGATCATGGGTATTCTGTATAAAGCGGAAACAGAGGACATTCCTGATGATCCCGATATTGCAACGGATAGAGCTATTTGTAACAGCGAGCCTATCATTGAGAATTATTCTATCAATGAGCTTTATAAAACGGAATTGCAGACTATATTGGGTGCTGTTGACTACGCCGAAGCAGAGTCCAAAGTTATTAAAATTCCCCGTAAGCAGAAAGATAATAAGTATACGAACTTTTTTAGAAATTTCAAGTTTTTCTATGATAGAGCAAAGGAGCTTTCTGACTCTCAGCTTAATAGCTTTGCAAAAACTCTGACAGATAGCTGTGAAGTCATCGAGATAAAGAGCTGGCAGGTTGAGCAAGCTATAACCATGTTTAACTCCCTGAATTCTGACGGATTACCGCTTTATGATTCCGATATTATCTCAGCGAAGCTCTATGCCGAAGCGGAAAAGAGCAAAGTTAGCGATGAATTTACAAAGCTGTGGAAAGAACTGATCGAGCTGATCGATGAGCTGAAGCAGAGTGGTATAGCCAATATTGATGCTATACTTATGCAGCAGATGTATTTTGAACGTGCTAAGAACAAGAATAATGAAATCGTTTCGGCTACCGGCTCAATAAACGTAACAACACCAGGTCTTAGAAGATACTTTACAGAGGACAACAAAGAGCTTCTCAATGATCCTATCGGACTATGCAATCAAATGATAAACATTGCAAAGATATGGAAGAAAGCGTCTGCTTATCCTATTATTCAGGTTCTTTTGAAGTTTAATGATAATGCAAAGCTGTTCTTAGCAAGCTATTTTCACCGTTTCGATGCAGACATAATATCTGAGGAAGATGTTAATGAGATTGCAAATTGCCTGTTAAGACTTTTTACTGTACTGGAACTTGTAGATATAGGCTATTCCAGCAGCACTTTCAAGACATTCCTTTTCGGTGAGATAGTTAAAATGGCTGATAGCTCTGTATTTGTGCAAGATATTAAGGCTGATTTCGATAAGCATATCTCTGAGAAATGGCAAGCTGACGAAATCAAGAAGTATGTGTCTGAATATGACAGGAATATGCTTGTATACCTGAACGAGTATCTTTTTGCTCAAGAAAACGATCTGACATTTGTTCTTGGCAGCAAGTATGACATAGAACATATTATGCCTCAGAGTGGTGCAAACCTTGATGCTATCAGAAAAGATGCCCAGATTGACAGCAAGGAAGAGTTTGATAATACGGTAAATAAGCTCGGCAACAAGATTCTTCTTGAAGAAAAGATCAACAGGTCTATCGGTAACGAGTGGTTCAGGACAAAGGTATCAACTAAGCTCTCCGATAAGACAGGCTATATTGATAGCGAATATCCTGTTGCAACTGCCTTAGTCAAGAAATATGAGAATGATACTAAGCCTTATTGGTGCAAGCAGGATATTGAAAATGCTACTGATGTAGCAAGTGATAGAATTGTGAGCTTCATTTTTGGAAAATGAGTTCTGCTTACAATTTCATATTTGAAAGTCCAAGATTGGTAGGAATATAAATGACAGTTAAAGAAATGGTTTTAAAACGCGGTTGGAAAATTCTTAAATTCAGCGAATGTATCGAACATATAAATACTGGATTGAATCCAAGAAAGAACTTTACATTGGGAACTGGCGATATTAAATACATCACTGCGAAGAATCTGACCAAATTTGGAACGGTAGATTTTTCAAAATGCGATTTTATTGATGAAAGAGCCAAAAGTATCATACATCGAAGGTCGAATATCGAGGTTGGTGATATTCTGTTTTCAAGCAGAGCGCCTATCGGTCATTGTCACCTGATAAAAAATGAACCGAATGATTTCGATATAGGAGAATCAATATTCGCAATAAGAGTGAATCGAGAAGTTGTTTTGCCTGCCTATATGTGTCTATATCTTGCGAGTGATTACTACGTTGAAGCCGCTTCGTTACATACAACAGGGAGCATAATAGTAGAAATCCGCATCGGTGATCTTATGAATACTGAAATCATAGTTCCGCCTATGGAAATTCAGAATAAAATAGCCGATTGTTTGGAACGGATTGATCGAAATCTTGAACTAAATAGAATGATAAACGATAATTTATCGTATCAATCAGATATGGTAGCCTGACCGTTCATCAACATCGGCAGAAGCCAGTCTCGGAGAGCTGTTAGTTTTGCAGTTTCGGAAGAATTGTTATTTATTTCAGCTAATAACGGCTTTACTGCATCTGTGAAGCTCTTGCACACTTGCAATTCAGGAACTATCAACGCAGTATCAAGTAAAGTATTTATGCGAATACCTTTGAATATACTGCCCGTTGATGTGTTTGTAGCCTTTTGAATAAAGCTGTCACTCTGAAAGTATAGATACATAAATTCAGGAGTAACAGTATCAGTTTTGCTTCTAATAGAAAAGACAGATTCATTTATATCCCAATCAACAGGATCTTGCTGAATAAGGTAACACCTTCCTAATGGCGCTATGCTTGCGAAAAGAATATCGCCCGCACTTATATCTGATCTTCTATGTACTATGGCTCTTGCATCTTTATCTATCGTATCGCAACCTGAAAAGTCTAAACTTCCTGTTGCGGTAAGGTTTTTTACAGTAATGTATCTTATGTCCCCATTGCCAAGTACGAAATTATCTCTGGGATTTAAGCCCGTTGATATTTTATCTACACAGTCACTAACAGTACTTACTTTCCAATTTTGTGGTGTTTTGCACTTTAACTGCTCATTCCACACCATAGCACCGCCCGAAGCCCGATACGGCTTGCCGTTCTCATCAGGAAAATCGAATTGTGTGAACCAATAGTCGTACAACAGCTTGAGTTGGTGCTGTAAATTATCGTTTAGGAGGCTAATAATGTTAAAAATAGATAAGGCTATTTTTGATACGGATCAGGTTATATGTGACAACATCGATTCTTTTGACATAACAAATCGAGGACTATTAAGTCAGAACATTTTAAGTCAACTTAGAAATTTCGTCGAATATATCGCAATGAAAGCCTATGCTGGCAAAGGTGATATCAATCCTAACGACTATGATTTAAGAAAAAAAGCCTTACAAGATCTTCAATCACGAGGTAATTTGCGATTTCTTGGCAAATTCCATAATATGTTGCAAAAATCCGTGTCCCATTATACAATCGACAAAGACGGTTCGGAAAGGTTGATGCTTAAATACTACGAATACCTTTTAAGAATAAAGGTCTATCTTAAAAATGAATACAACCTTGATGTACTGAATAATATAGATGAATACCCATTAAATACTGATACAGAAATCTCTGATTATTACTTGAAGATTTCGGAGCGAATTGAAAAGCCAAGCCAATATAGTCGCTCTGTGGTTTATAATGACCGATACTACATTGAAAAAATAAAGCCGTTCTTTGTAAATCATCAAATATATTACGAAGTAACATTTACGGCAACAATGAGTAAAGCAAATAAATTCAATCGTGTCATAGCTTTTACGAAACAGGATATTATGAGAAATTATGCTGTTAAATTTTCAATTCATAGTGATAATATCTTTGTTTTTGATAAAGCAATGGAGATACTTGTTATAGACGAGTGGCAAATCTCTATAAGACCATGTGAATTTTCCAATTATTCTGGCATTTTTGGTCCTTCTCAAAAGTTTTCCGCAACCAATGAGTATAATAACTTAATGCAATTCTTGAAATATAGCGGAATGTCGCTTACTGAACTTGTATGTTGCAACCAGAGCTACTACGATAGAATAAAATCTCAGTTGACCGCTAACGCCAAGTCAACCATAATAACTAACTTCTTAGATAAATCTCGTGCTATTATATTGAATGATGATAACGGAGCGAATGTTATTCGGTATCTACTTCATCATATGAATAATTCCATTATAAAGTCGCAAAGAAATTATGAGCAATGCTATGTATTATCGAATCTCTACTTACGATTCGAGTGCATTCCTTTTGATCAGATGCCGTATTGTTCATCGTTATACAACCATAATCCAAGAATATATGATTTATTTGAATCTATCTCACCCGATGGCAGAGAACACGAATTTTTAGCAAGATTTATAAGAAACAATACAGAAATTGAAGGCAATCTATTCACCGCAAGTGATGAATTAGAGCGCTTTGAAAACATTGATGTATTGATACAAGAGTATAACTCACGCCTTTATTATAAGCATACAGGTCGCAGAATAATGAAATATAAAGATTTCTTTTATATTGACCAGTATGTTGTCGATAGTGAAGAAATAATAAAAGAACTACAGCAACTCTCTCAATCCGGTGTGGAGCAATATACAGC
>ENA-UOJL01001398-UOJL01001398.1-human-gut-metagenome-genome-assembly--contig:-P47-NODE-1398-length-25779-cov-5.608148_pt1 | contig 25779 bp, 17 predicted proteins | sample MGYA00242347_ERZ723894 | MGnify/ENA metagenome assembly ERZ723894
TTTTTGTCCGGAAATGCGTTCAATAGTACTGTCAAGATAACCGTACTGTTTTGCCGTGTTATATTTTTCTTCTGTAAGAACGCCGTCAGCAAGCCATTTTTCAAGCTCTGCCAGATTCAGAAGCTTGTATAAGAACCAGTTGTCAATCATTGTGATTTCGTGAATTTCTTCCGGAGTAATTCCACGTTTCAATGCCTCGAAAACGACGAAAGAACGCTCATCGTCAACAACGTGCAGCTTCTCTCTGACTTCTTCATCAGAAAGCTTAGCAAGCTTTTTAAGGTTCATTGTGTCCATGCCAAGTTCAATAGAGCGAACAGCTTTCATCATTGCCTGTTCAAAGCTTGTACCGATAGCCATGACCTCGCCCGTAGCCTTCATCTGAGTACCGAGAGTGCGCTTTGCGTAAACAAAGTTATCAACAGCCCATTTAGGGAACTTGATTACAACGTAGTCAAGAGCCGGTTCAAAACAGGCATATGTCTTTCCCGTAACCTGATTTACAATCTCGTCAAGAGTATATCCAACAGCGATCTTTGCCGCTGTTTTTGCAATAGGATAACCTGTAGCCTTTGAAGCCAGCGCCGAAGAACGTGAAACTCTCGGGTTTACCTCGATAACGGCATATTCAAAGCTTGTCGGATGAAGAGCAAACTGGCAGTTGCATCCTCCCTCAACTTTAAGCTCCTTAATAATATTGATAGCGGCTGTTCTGAGCATCTGATACTCACGGTCGGAAAGAGTAACAGCCGGAGCAATAACGATGCTATCACCCGTATGAACTCCGACGGGATCGAAATTTTCCATAGAGCAAACAGTTATAACATTTCCCTTTGCGTCACGGATAACCTCAAATTCGATCTCCTTCCAGCCGCTGATGCACTTTTCGATGAGAACCTGAGTTATCGGCGAGAGACGGAGTCCGTTCGTAGCGATATCACGAAGCTCCTCTTCATTCTGAGCGATACCTCCTCCTGTTCCTCCAAGAGTAAAGGCAGGACGCACGATTACCGGATAGCTTATAACCTCGGCAAAATCGACCGCATCCTCAACCGTCTCAACGACCTTTGAGGGAATACAAGGCTCGCCGATTTTTTCCATAGTATCCTTAAAAGCCTGTCTGTCCTCGGCTTTATGAATAGTTTCGGGATCTGCTCCGAGAAGCTTGACGTTATGCGATTCGAGGAATCCCTCTGCGGCAAGCTGCATTGAAAGCGTAAGTCCTGTCTGTCCTCCGAGGGTGGACAAAACGCTGTCCGGTCTTTCTATTTCAATAATTCGTTTAACAACATCCAGCGTAAGAGGTTCGATATAAACCTTATCCGCCATAGCCTTATCTGTCATAATTGTAGCAGGATTTGAGTTAACGAGAACGACCTCAAGTCCCTCCTGCTTCAAAGCACGGCAAGCCTGTGTTCCGGCATAATCGAATTCCGCAGCCTGTCCGATAACTATAGGTCCCGAACCGATAACAAGCACCTTTTTAATGTCATTTCTCAGCGGCATGATCAGTCACCTGCCCTTTCCATATTTTTAACAAATTCGTCGAAGAGATAATCGGTATCGAGCGGACCGCCGTGAGCTTCCGGGTGAAACTGAACCGTGAATGCGTTTACGGCAGTATAGCGGATGCCCTCGCAGGTTTTATCGTTTGCATTAATGTGCGAAACCTTGCCTATTTCCGAAGAAATACTATCTCCGACAACAGCATAGCCATGGTTCTGACTCGTTACATAGGTAAGACCGCTTTCAAGGTCGATAACAGGCTGATTTGCTCCTCTGTGACCGTATTTGAGCTTTTCAGTTTTTCCGCCGTTAGCAAGAGCCATAAGCTGATGTCCGAGACAAATTCCAAATATCGGTATACCAAGCTTTTCAATCTCCATGATATTCTCAATGATTTCAACATTTTCCGCAGGATCTCCAGGGCCGTTTGAGAACATGATGCCGTCCGGAGCAATCTCCTTTACAGTTTCAGCAGTTGTATCAGCCGGAACTACGATAACCTCGCAGCCACGCTTGATAAGCTCCTGTCTGATGTTTCTCTTATAACCGAAATCGAAAAGAACTACCCTGAATTTTTTATTTTCAGCATAATAAGTTATCGTTTCGGAATTTGTAACGTTTTTAACGGCATCCTTAACGCTGAATGCACGGATCTGCTCAAGAAGCTCGTCTTTTTGGGAATAAACATCCTCGGTAGTGATAACACCGTTCATAACTCCGGCTTCACGGATAATTCTTGTAAGACGACGAGTGTCGATGTTATGGATCCCGATAATATTATGCTGTTCAAGAAAATCGTTTACGTTTCCTTCACAGCGGAAATTAGACGGCGCATTGCACCATTCCCTTACTATATAACCGCTTACATAGGAGCGTGACGATTCGTTATCCTCATGATTAACACCGTAATTTCCGATCAGCGGAAAGGTCTGAGTAACGATCTGACCATAATAGCTCGGGTCGGTAAGAGTTTCCTGAAAACCGGTAAGACCGGTCGTAAATACAACCTCACCGATAACAGTACCCTTTGCCCCGAAACTTCTTCCCTCGAAGATCTGACCGTTGGCAAGCATAAGGTAAGCTTTTGGACTTTGATTAAATAATGACATTTTAGTTTTCCTCCTTTAAGTTGACAGAGGTCGAATAATTGATATATGAAGTAAGGTCACGCCATTGTGACAAAACTAACAAAATATTTAAAGTGCGGATTCTCCCTTTGACAGGGTGCATGGGCAGCGTCCATGCTGTTTACTGCGTGTTCGCTTTGCGCTCACAGGTAAACAAAGTGAAACCGTTCATTCGCAAACGCTTCGCTTTGCTCTCTGCTTTATTAGGGAGGCTCTGCCTCCTTCGTTCACCCTCCGCTCAAGGGTGAATTCACCCTTGAGAATCCCATTATTAATCGCGCTTCGCACTCTTTTATTACTATTTTAAGTTGATATACTGCGTGATATCGTCTCTCATGCGGAGAACTTCACGTCTTGCAGCTTTCGCAAAATCCCTCTCATCGCATCCCTCTTTCTTATATGCGCACATAACTGCTCTTGAGGAATTAACGATCGCTCCCAGACCGTTTTTGTCAAATCCGCCTTTAAGTCCTTCAGCTCCGCCGCCCTGAGCGCCGTATCCGGGAACAAGGAACATCGTATGCGGAAGTCTTTTTCTAAGCTCTGTGAGCATTTCGGGGTATGTAGCTCCAACGACTGCTCCTACTGCGGAATAACCGTATTTTCCAATAGAATCCTCTCCCCATTTTTCACACATATCGCCCATGGTTTCATAAATACTTCTGCCGTCTGCCAGTTTCATATCCTGAAGCTCTCCGCTGGAGGGATTAGACGTTTTAACAAGAACATAGATGCCTTTGTCGCGTTCCTTGCAGACTTTAAGAAGCGGAGCGATTCCGTCCGTTCCAAGATAACCGTTAACAGTAAGAGCGTCTGCACCAAAAGGCTCTATTTCACTGTCTCCGATAGTTACTGTACCGAGATGAGCGTTTGTGTAAGCCTCCATAGTTGCGCCGATATCGTTTCTCTTTCCGTCCGTGATAACGAACATACCGTTAAGCTTAGCATAGCGTATGGTCTTTTCAAGAGCCTTTATTCCATAATGACCGTACATTTCATAGTAAGCTGCCTGCGGCTTGATAGCGGGAACTATATCGTGAATTTCGTCGATAATAGCCTGATTAAAGGCAAAAATAGCCTTTGCAGCAGCTTTAAGAGTCCAGCCGTCGTCATCGAGATAACGTCTCTGAATATAAGACGGAACATACTCCAGCTTCGGATCAAGACCAACAACGGTCGGATTTTTCATTTCGATAATTTTTTCAATAAGTCTGTCAAATGACATAATTTCTACCTCATCTTTCGTCGTAGCGTATAATACCTTTTGATATAGTAACAAGCGGCTTTCCGGTAAGCGTCATGCCCTTGAAAACTGAATTGTGGGATTTGGAATGCAGCTTTTCGGGTTCTACAGTCCATTTTCTGTTGATATCAGCAATAAGCAGATCGGCGGTTTTTCCTATCTGGACAGCAGGAATTTCAAGTCCGAGTATTTTTCTCGGATTAACGCACATCAGCTCCACGATCTTTTTAAGAGTTATCTCACCCGTGTGGTAAAGAGCTGTCAGAGAAGCGGCAAGCGAAGTTTCCAGTCCGACAACGCCGTTGGGAGCTTTCTCAAAATCAGCTTTTTCCTCTGCGGCATGGGGAGCATGATCGGTTATGATACAATCAATAGTACCATCCTTGATAGCCTCGATGATCGCCTTGACATCAGCGGATGTTCTTAGCGGAGGATTCATTCTGTAGTCTGCGTCACGCTTGAAAAGAAGCTCGTCTGTAAGCTGGAAATAATGCGGAGCAGTCTCACAGGTTACCTTGATTCCTCTTGATTTTGCAAACCTTATTATAGCCGCACTTCCCTCTGTTGAAACATGACAAATATGTATCCTTGCATTAACGGAAGACGCAAGAATTATTTCACGAGCGGTAATATAGTCCTCGGAAGCTCTGTCCATGCCCTTTACTCCGAGCTTTTCCGAAACCTCGCCCTTATTCATGATACCGCCGTTGATGATACTTAAATCTTCGCAGTGAGAAGCGACAAGCAAACCGTTTTCGTTTGAAAGTTCAAGAGCTTTCCGCATCATTTCAGCATTTTCAACCGGTCTTCCGTCATCGGATATACAAATACATCCGGCTTCTTTAAGAGCCTCATAGTCGCACAGACCGTTTCCGCTCATACCTCCTGTTATGCATCCGACGGGATAAACGTCAACTCCGGTATTCTTAGCCTTATCAATGATATAGCGGATAGTTTCGGGATTATCGCACGGAGGTTTCGTATTCGGCATAGCAAGAACACCTGTAACTCCTCCGGCAAGAGCCGCAGCACATCCTGTCAGTATATCCTCTTTATGCGTCTGTCCCGGATCACGGAAATGAACGTGCATATCGAAGATCGACGGCATAAGAACCAGATCTGTTCCGTCAATGACCTGGTCTGCGCCGGTATGAAGATTTTTGCCTATATCGGCAATAATTCCGTCTTTCAGGAAAACGTCGGTAACTTTATCATTTTTAGCGTCTACCGCTCTGATATTTTTTATCAGGATAGAATCAGACATAATTTCCTCCTTATTTTATAATAACGCTGTCGATATCGTCCAACTCCTTAACAAAGACCTGAACCTCTTCGCTGTGAGAAGTGGGAAGATTTTTTCCCACATAGTCCGGACGTATCGGAAGCTCACGGTGTCCTCTGTCAACAAGGACGGCAAGTTGGATCGAACACGGTCTGCCTCTTTTTATAAGAGCGTCGATAGCGGCACGGGAGCTTCTTCCAGTGAAAATAACATCGTCAACCAGAACAACATTTTTAGCATTTATATCGAAAGGAATGTCGGTTTTCTCGTCGCATACATCGGTTCTGGAATCGTCACGATATGGTGTGATATCAAGCGAGCCGAAAGGGACTATGGTTTGTTCAAGCTCTGAAAGCTTATCGGAAATTCTCCTGCCGATAGGAACGCCTCTTGATAAAATGCCGATAACACAAAGATTTTCGGTTCCCTTATTACGTTCGATAATTTCATAAGAAATTCTTGCAACAGCTCGATTCATAGCCTGTTCGTCCATAATAATGCGTTTAGTTTCCAGACTTGATCAGCTCCTTTCATAAAAAATGCCCGTCTGACCTTTTCAGACGAGCATACTTATAGATATAGCTTGATTATAGTTATAAAAATTAAGCAAACACGCCTTGCCAACCTCACAGGATCAGCTTAAAGGACAATTTAATTATATCACAAGAAGACATATTTGTCCAGTGATTTTAAGAATTTTTTTATTATTTTCTGCTTTTTCTCTTATTTTTAAAAATAACAACAGCTGACAGCAATGCAGCGTTTGCCGCACTTTTCAGAATATTTTTTTTATCGCAGACCTTTCTTGTTTCAACAGCAGGAGCGTCAACAGCCTTGTCCAAAGAACCTGTTCCGGCAGTTTTAAGCGATCCTCCGCCAAACGAAAAATTTTTTGTATTTTTCTGAAATTCCATAAAAGCTCACTCCTCCCGAATCGGCTCTGCGATAAGAAATTTAATCTTCTTTCCCTCATCCGAGAACATCTTTTCATGTTCGGTAACAAAATTTTCATAGGGGCTCTCGCTGTGAAGGTCGAACGTTTTATATTTTATTCTGTAACCAGCCTCGGCAAAATATTCAAAGGATTCCTCAAAAAGCTCGTCATCATCGGTTTTGAACCAAAGCTCGCCTTTCAGGAATTTTTTATAATTCAAAAGCTGTCTCGTATGCGTAAGACGGCGTTTTTTATGTTTCTTTTTAGGCCACGGATTGCAGAAATTGATGTATATACGATCTGCTTTATCAGATTCGTTCCAGGCAAGGTCTATGCGCTCTATATTCTGTATGGCGATCTTAACATTATCAATGGAAGCATTTTTTTCTTCGTAAGCTTTTTCAATCTTTCTTTTGGCGAGAACAAGCATTTCGTTTTTTATATCCATTGCAATGAAATTCACCTCGGGATGAGCCGGAGCAGCCTGAGAGATAAATCCTCCCTTACCGCATCCAAGCTCGACATACAGCGGTTTTTCCGGATCATCGAAAAGATTTTTCCAACTTCCCATATGCTCCTGCGGTTCGTGTATATAGAATGGACAAGTCTCAAGCTCCGGCTTTGCCCATGGTTTATGACGTATTCTCATTGAGAAAATTACCTCCATAAATTTGATATGAGATAATTATAACACAAATTTCAATTTTTTCCAATAGAATAATGAAAATTTTCTTAAAAACATAAAAGGAGCAGCATTTTTTGCAAATGAACTGCCCTTTTTATTACGATTTAACAGCCGCTTTCGCCATAATTAGAAAGAACTCTTGCGGACGGGTCATTAACGTTGCATCCCTCCCACTCTTTGTTCGGCATCCAGAAATCAACGACCATTTCACTCATTTCCGGGTAATATTTCTCGAATATCTCACGGTAAAGAAGAGATTCCTTAGTAAACGGACGTGCATGAGAATATGCTGCGGACTTTGTTTCAAACTCTTCATCGGAGTAAATTTCTTCAGCATACTCTTTAAGATAATCAACCATCGAATGACCGACAGCATCCGAGAAAGCAGCCTTTTCACGGTAAAGAATATCGTGCGGAAGATATTCTCCCTCGAAAGCATGGCGAAGAAGATATTTTCCCTTGTTGTACTTATTCAGCTTCATTTCAGGATCAATCGCCATGACATATTCAACAAAATCAAGATCTCCGAAGGGAACTCTTGCTTCAAGAGAATTTACCGAAATACAGCGGTCTGCACGAAGAACATCGTACATATGAAGCTCTTTTACACGCTTTACCGACTCCTTTTGGAACTCTTCTGCCGAAGGAGCAAAATCCGTGTATTTGTAGCCGAAAAGCTCGTCTGAAATTTCTCCGGTAAGAAGAACTCTGATGTCAGTCTGCTCATGTATAGCCTTACAGAGAAGATACATTCCCATGCTGGCACGGATAGTCGTTATATCATATGTTCCGAGAAGCTTTATAACGCTTTCCAACGCCGAAAGCACATCGTCCTTTTTGATTATTACTTCTGTGTGGTCGCTTCCGATATAATCTGCGACTTGCTTTGCATATTTAAGGTCGATAGCGTCGGTATTCATGCCGATCGCAAACGTTTTTATCGGAGCATCACTCTTCTGCTGAGCTATTGCACAAACCAGCGAAGAATCCAGTCCGCCCGAAAGAAGAAATCCAACCTTTGCATCGGCGGCAAGTCTTTTTTCCACACCTGCAACAAGCTTATCATGAATATTTTTACATACCGTTTCAATGTCGTCATGAATAATTTCTTTAACCTCAGTGATATCACGATAACAGACGAATCCGCCGTTTTTATAGTAGTGTCCGGGAGGAAACGGCATTATTTTTTTGCATATTTCAACAAGGTTTTTAGCTTCGCTTGCAAAAACTATCGCTCCGTCATCATCATATCCATAATAAAGCGGACGGATTCCGATCGGATCACGTGCGGCAATAAATTCGTGGGAATCACTGTCGTAAATAATGCAGGCAAACTCGGCGTCGAGCCTTACGAACATATCTGTTCCGTATTCGTTATACATCGGGAGAAGTATTTCACAGTCGCTGCCGCTTTTGAAATTATATCCCTTTCCGATAAGCTCCTGTTTAATTTTTTCAAATCCGTAAATTTCGCCGTTGCAGACAACATAGTTTCCATTCAGTTCAAAAGGCTGCATCCCGTCGGGAGTAAGTCCCATGATAGAAAGTCTCTGAAAACCGAGAACTCCGTCCGACAAATCCATAATTCTGCAATCATCCGGACCTCGTGAAACCGTTGCCGCAAGTCCTCTTGAAACTTTATCCATACCGCCTGTTTTTCCGCAGTAACCCATTATTGTACACATGATCTATTCCTCCGTAGCCTTGTGAATTTTTTCATCAAATTTATTCTTTAAACCTGCGCCTGAAACATCAACAGGATAATTCCCGGTGAAACAGCCTTTACAGAAATCCGTTCTTCCTCCGATAAGCTCACCAAGCGAATCTGCCGGAAGATATGCAAGCGAATCTGCTCCGATATACCGTGCAATTTCGTCCGTAGAGCTGCATTTGCTTGCTATCAGATTTTCTTCTGAATCTATATCCGTTCCGAAATAGCAGGAATGTATAAACGGCGGCGAAGATATTCTTACATGAACCTCTTCAGCTCCCGCTTCACGCAAAAGCCGGACTATTCTTGCGCTTGTAGTACCACGAACGATAGAATCGTCTATCATGACAACACGTTTTCCGGCAACAGATTCTTTTACCGCATTCAGCTTTATCTTAACGGCATTCTCACGCTGATTCTGTTCAGGCTGAATGAAGCTTCTTCCTATGTACTTATTCTTGATAAATCCGATACCGTACGGAATACCGCTTTTTCGGGAATAACCAAGAGCAGCGTCAAGTCCGGAATCGGGAACTCCGATAACGATATCCGCATCAACAGAACTATGCTCCGCTAAAAGCTCGCCGGCTTTTATCCTTGCTCTGTGAACTGAAATACCCTCTATTACCGAATCAGGACGTGCAAAATAAATATACTCGAAAATACAGATATTATTTTTTCCACGACAGTTGGTTCTGACAGAACGCAGACCTTTTTCGCTTATAATGACGATCTCACCGGCTTCAACATCACGGACAAACTCAGCTCCGACCGTTTCCAGCGCACACGATTCGGAAGCGACAACGTATGCTCCATCCTCAGTTTTTCCAATGCAAAGGGGACGAAAACCGTCCGGATCACGGAAAGCAATAAGCTTTGTCGCAGTCATAAGAATACATGAATATGCTCCGATAAGATGCGGCATGGCACGTTCAACGGCTTCTTCGGTAGAATGACATGAAAGACGTTCTTTTACGATAGAATAGGCAATAGCTTCGGTATCTGAAGTTCCGTGGAAGATAGCTCCGGAAAGCTCGAAATCGCTCCTGAGCTTTGCGGCATTTACAAGATTTCCGTTATGAACAAGAGCAAGATTGCCCTTGACATGACGGATAACAAGAGGCTGGATATTACTGTGGGATTTTCCTCCCGTAGTGGAATAGCGAACGTGACCGACCGCTATATTTCCTTTTCCGAGACGGTCGAGCTCCGGTCTGGTGAAAACCTCAGAAACAAGACCGTTGTCTCTCTTGTGGCTGAAAACTCCGTCATCGCAGACAGCGATACCGCAGCTTTCCTGACCTCTGTGCTGAAGTGCATAAAGTCCGAAGTAAACAGAGGATGCAACATCGGCATTATTTTTTTCAAAAATTCCGAAAACACCGCATTCTTCGTGTATGGAATCAAACATAACTATCCTCCAAACCAATCTGAAAAAGCTATTGATCGTGCTTTTTCTTTTTACAAATATTGCTCGTTGATTTTATCAATAATTTCAAGCGCAGCTATATACTTCTTCTTACGCTTATTCATGGCATACTGCTCCAGATACTCATGCGACTGAGCCTCCGTCATCTGCTTAAACTCCATAAGAAGAAATTTTGCCTTGTCGATCGTCTTGATCTCGTCGATTTTCTTCTCTAAACGAACAGTCTCCTGATACATTCTGAGCGAACGGCGTACCGTTATATCTACCGCCTTTATAAGCTGATACAAAACATTCCTGTTAAACGGTCTGGAAACAACTATTATACCGTTTTTTTCAGCCCTCTCAACAGCCTTTTCCGCAAACTCCGGCTTAACTATAAGAATACATCCTGCCGCCGTATTTTCAGTTATATATTCAGCAAGCTCCAGTCCGGATTCATCCATAAGCGGAGCGTTTATCAAAGCAAGTTCTATCGAATTTTCTCCGCCGAATATTCCCTTAGCCTGATAACCCGATTCTGCGCCTCTTACGCTGCATTGAAATGCTTCTCTTATAAATCCGGCAAGCGCTTCCGCAGCGTTTTTGCTGCTTGATACAATAAGAACACTTTCCAAAACAAACCTCCGTCAGAGACTGTAAAAATATTTCTTGTCTTCAAAGGCTTCCTTATCGTAAGCTGACGAATATTCTTTCCATTCCGCTTCTCTTGCATCTATAAATTCGTTCAGAACACTTTCGGGAACGTATTTTTTCAAAAACTCTGAATCTTTTGCAAGCTTGGCGGCTTCCGCAAGATTTGAAGGAAGCTTCTCACTTCCGCAGTTCTTTTCCGGAAGCTGAGCCTTTTCCTCAATGCCCTCCAGAGCGGCATATATCATAAGTCCCAGAACATAATAAGGATTGCAGGCGCAGTCTGCTGCACGAAGTACCACAGGTGAATCTCCGCCGTCACTGCTTATCCTGATAAGCTGAGCCCCTTCTTCATCGGACCATACAACGTCTCTTGGAGCAGCAAACTCACCGAGCCGCTGATATGAGTTCACGGTCGAATTGGTGAAAACAGTAAAATCACAAATACGCTTCATGATTCCGGCTGCGGCAAATCTGAGTTCTTCATCTGTATCGCTGCTTTTCTCCTCAAAGAAGTCACCCTCGGGAAAAATATTAAATCCAATATGCATACCGTTTCCGCTGTCGTTACGAAGAGGTTTCGGCATAAAGCTTGCATGAACGCCGCTTCTTTCCGATACAGACTTGACTGCCGATTTAAAGCTTAAAAACGTATCTGCCGCTTTGACTGCGGAAGAAGCGTTAAAGTCTATCTCATGCTGACCAAATCCACTTTCATGGCGTGAAGAAACAGGATGAATACCCATTTGTTCAAGAGTTAAGCAAACTTCACGGCGGATATTCTCTCCTCTGTCATCCGGAGCAATATCGCAGTATCCGGCTAAATCATGAGGAGTTTTGGTTGGAAATCCGCTTTCATCTTTCTTGAAAAGAGTAAACTCGCATGATGTTCCGAAGCGGAAGCAGTAGCCTTTTGAAAGAGCCTGTTTCATTGCTTTTTTAAGGAAGTATCTGCTGTCGCCCTCGAAATGAGTTCCGTCAGCATATTTGATATAGCAGAACATTCTGATAACTCTGCCCTGCTGAGGTCTCCATGGAAGAACGGTCATGGTTTTTGAATCCGGAAAAAGGAACAGATCTCTTCCTCCGGCAGCGGAAAAGCCCTCAATTTTTTTAGCCGCTATCCTTATTCCACGTTCGAAAACGGAAGCCATTTCAGAAGATAAAACAGATATATTTTTAAGTCTGCCCTCTGAATTGCAAAAAGTCAGCTTAACGAATTTAACGTCGTTTTCATCTATATACTGAAGAATTTCATTTTCAGAATAAATCATCTCCGCAATTTTCTCCTTTATAAATTTGTATATCCCATAAGGTACTGATCAACCTCACGGGCAGCGTCTCTGCCCTCTCTTATTGCTCGTACGACAAGCGACTGACCAATATGCATATCTCCGGCAGTGAAGATTTTTTCAGCCGTCGAAGCAAATTTTCCCGAATCGGTTTTGACAGCATTGCGTTCATTCAGTTCAACTCCGAAAGCCTCGGCAACATAGTTCTGCGCTCCCGTAAAACCTGCGGCAATGAGACAAAGCTCGCATGGGATAAATTCTTCGCTTCCGGCAATTTCCTGCATAATTCTTCTGCCGGATTCAGGATCGGCTGAAAATCCGAGTTTAACTGTTTTTACCGTACAAAGACTGCCGTTTTCATCCTTAATAAATTCCTTTACCGTCGTCTGATAAACTCTTGGGTCATGACCGAAAACGGCTATAGCTTCTTCCTGACCGTAATCAGTCTTGCTGACCTTTGGCCACTCCGGCCACGGATTGTCCTCGGCTCTTGTATCAGGAAGCTTCGGCATCATTTCAAGCTGTACTACCGAAGCGCAGCCGTGCCTTATCGAAGTTCCAACGCAGTCGTTTCCGGTATCTCCGCCGCCGATTATAACAACATTTTTATTCTTTGCAGATATATAATTTCCGTCCTGCAAGTCGGAATCAAGCAGACTCTTAGTCGTTGCTTTAAGGAAATCAACAGCGAAATAAATTCCTTTTGCGTCACGTCCCTCGGCATTGATATCACGGGGCGAGGATGAACCGCAGGCGAGGATAACGGCATCAAAGTTTTCTTTTATCTCGTCAGCCGAAATATTATTTCCAACGTCGGCATTTGTAACAAACACAACACCCTCAGCTTTCATAAGCTCGATACGGCGGTTTACTATTTTCTTTTCAAGTTTCATGTTCGGGATACCGTACATAAGAAGTCCGCCGGCTCTGTCAGAACGCTCGAAAACAGTAACGCTGTGACCTCTCCTGTTAAGAGTATCTGCCGCTGCAAGTCCTGCTGGACCGGAACCTATTACAGCTATTTTCTTGCCGCTTCTTATCTTAGGAACTTCCGGCTTAATGAGTCCCTGTGCAAAACCGTTTTCGATAATGGCAAATTCGTTTTCACGAACGGAAACAGGGTCGCCGTTCAGCCCGCAGGTGCAGGCTTTTTCGCATAAAGCAGGACAAACTCTCGAAGTAAATTCAGGGAAATTATTCGTCATAAGCAAACGCCTTAAAGCCTGTTCCTTGTGATCGAAACAGAGAAGATCGTTCCATTCGGGAATAAGATTATTAAGCGGACATCCCGAAATCATGCCGCATAAAACTTTTCCGTTCTGACAGAAAGGAACTCCGCAGTCCATGCATCTTGCCGCCTGCTGTTTTCTCTGCTCGTCACTTAGCGGAGTATGGAATTCATTATAATTTTTTATTCTCTCGGCAGGCTCAATGGCAGCGCTGTTTATTCTTTCAAAATCTAAAAATCCTGTTGGCTTACCCATTGCTCAAGCCTCCTTTCTTGTAATGAAAAATGCCTCTATTTCAGCTTGTTCGCTCGTCATTCCCTTTTCTTCCAGAGCAAGAACTGCGCTTCTTATTTTTGCATAATCGTGAGGAATAACCTTCTTGAAGCAAGGGATATACTCCTCAAAATTTTCAAGAATTTTCTTTGCCTTTTCAGAACCTGTGGCAGCAGCGTGTTCCTCGATAATATTTTTAAGCTCTATAATATCGTATTTTTCAGTAACTCCTTCGAGGGAGACGAGGGATTTATTCAGCTTCATGTAAAGGTCTCTGTCTTCATCGAGAACATAGGCAATACCGCCGGACATTCCTGCTGCGAAATTTTTTCCGGTTTTACCGAGAATAACGGCTCTTCCGCCGGTCATGTATTCGCATCCGTGGTCGCCAGTTCCCTCGCAGACCGCAACTGCTCCTGAATTTCTTACGCAGAAACGCTCGCCTGCGATTCCATTGATAAATGCTTTACCGGAGGTTGCTCCGTAAAGCGCAACGTTTCCGACTATGACATTCTCGTCAGCCTTGAAGCCTGAATTTTTCGGAGGATAAAGAATCAGCTTGCCTCCGGAAAGTCCCTTTCCGAAATAATCGTTGCTGTCGCCGGAAAGTTCAAGGGTGAGTCCCTTTGGAATGAATGCGCCGAAGCTCTGTCCGCCGCTTCCTGTACATTTAACAGTGTATGTGTCGTCCTCAAGAGTATTATCGCCGTATTTTCCGGTTATCTCAGCTCCGAAAAGCGTACCGAGAGAACGGTCTGTGTTTACAACGTTTATATCAATAGTTTTCTTTGTTTTATTTTTGAGAGCAGAGCTCATTTTCTTCATGATAACGGTTTTGTCAACTGTTTCATCAAGCTTGAAATCATAAATATCAGCAGGATCAAAGCAATGTTTTGCGTCGTCCGGAGCAGCTTTAAGTATCTCGGAGAAGTCGATTTTCTCAGCTTCGGGAGTATCTTTCTTAAAGAGCAGATCTGTTCTTCCGACAAGTTCATCAACGGTTCTGATACCGAGTTTAGCCATATATTCACGAAGCTCCTGAGCAACAAAATGCATGAAATTAATGATATATTCGGGCTTGCCCTGAAAACGCTTTCTAAGCTCCGGATTCTGCGTTGCAATACCCATAGGACAGGTATCAAGGTTGCAGACACGCATCATCACGCATCCCATTGTTACAAGCGGAGCTGTAGCGAAGCCGTATTCCTCTGCTCCGAGAAGAGCGGCAACAAGAACGTCTCTTCCAGTCATAAGCTTGCCGTCGGTTTCGATAACGACCTTAGAACGGAGCCCGTTCATGATAAGAGTCTGGTGAGCTTCCGCAAGACCAAGCTCCCAAGGAAGTCCGGCATTGTAGATAGAGCTTCTCGGAGCAGCTCCCGTACCGCCGTCGTAGCCGGAAATAAGAACTACCTGCGCTCCTGCTTTTGCAACGCCTGCCGCAACCGTTCCAACGCCTGCTTCAGAAACCAGTTTAACAGAAATTCTTGCCTTATCGTTAGCGTTTTTAAGGTCGTAGATAAGCTGTGCAAGGTCTTCGATAGAATAGATATCATGGTGGGGAGGAGGAGAAATAAGTCCTACTCCAGCCGTTGAATGACGTGTTTTCGCTATCCAAGGGTAAACCTTTCCGGAAGGAAGATGCCCTCCCTCGCCAGGTTTTGCTCCCTGAGCCATTTTTATCTGGATTTCCTTTGCGGAAACGAGATATTCCGAGGTAACGCCGAAACGTCCTGATGCAACCTGCTTGATCGCAGAGCAACGGTCAGATTTAAGTCTTTCCGGACTTTCACCGCCCTCGCCGGAATTGGATTTTCCGCCTATTCTGTTCATGGCAACCGCCATGCATTCGTGCGCTTCCTGTGAAATAGAACCGTAAGACATTGCGCCGGTCTTGAATCTATGACAGATGCTTTCAACGCTTTCTACTTCGTCTATCGGGATTCCGCCGTTTTCATCAAATTTAAAGTCAAGCAGACTTCTCAGCGTAAGAGCGTTTTCCTCTCTGTTAAGACATTCAGAATACTGCTTGTAGATATCATAGTTTCCGGTTTTAGCCGCTTCCTGCAAAAGATGAATAGTTTCCGGAGTGTAAAGATGCTCGCTTGCGCCGCTTCTGAGCTTATGGCTGCCCGAACTTGCAATCCCTCTGTTTACGGAAAGTCCAAGCGGATCGAAAGCTGCTGAATGAAGCTCCTCAGTGCGCCGTCTGATATCGCTTAAAGTAATACCACCGATACGGCTGACTGTTCCTCTGAAATACTTATCAATAACTTCCTGCGAAATGCCGACTGCTTCAAAGAGCTTAGAGCCTTGATAAGACTGAATAGTCGAAATACCCATTTTGGAAGCAATCTTGATTATACCGTGAAGAATTGCACTGTTGTAATCGTCCTCGGCGGCATAGAAATCCTTGTCGAGCATACCAGTATTAATAAGATCACGGATAGTTTCCTGAGCCAGATACGGATTTACCGCACAAGCTCCGTAACCGAGCAGCGCTGCAAAGTGATGAACCTCTCTCGGTTCTGCGCTTTCAAGAATCATAGCAACCGCAGTTCTCTTCTTTGTGGAAACGAGATGCTGCTGAAGAGCTGCAACGGCAAGAAGCGACGGAATCGGAGCGTGATATTCATCAACTTCCCTGTCAGAGAGAATAAGAATATTCGCTCCCTCACGATAAGCCTTGTCAGCGTCAATAAAAAGACGTTCTATAGCTTTTTCAAGGGACGTTCCAATATAATATGTTATCGGAATAACGGCGGTTTTAAGTCCCTCAACGTTCATGCTCTTGATCTTGAGCATATCAGTTCCGGTAAGGATAGGATTTTCTATTTTCAGAACACGGCAGTTATCCGGTCTTTCTTCAAGGATGTTTCCGTCCTCGCCGATATAAACGCTCGTATCGGTAACGATCTCCTCACGAATAGCGTCGAACGGAGGATTTGTTACCTGAGCAAAAAGCTGGCGGAAATAATTGAAAAGCGGAACTTTTTTCTTGTCAAGCGGCGGAAGAGGAATATCAGAACCCATAGAAGCGATCGGTTCTGCGCCTTTTTCAGCCATAGGAAGAATGCTGTTCTTTATATCCTCATAAGAGTAACCGAAAGCTTTCTGAAGCTTTCTCAATTCATCACGGCTGTAGCTTTTTACATTCTTGTTCGGAATATGAAGATCATGCAGACGAACGAGATTTGCATCAAGCCATTCGCCGTAAGGCTGACGTGAAGCGTAGGTGTTTTTCAGTTCCTCATCATCGATGATAATGCCTTTTTTTGTATCGGCAAGAAGCATTCTTCCCGGACGAAGTCTGTCCTTTTTAACAATTTTCTCAGGCGGAATGTCGATGCAGCCTGTTTCGGAGGAAAGAATGAGGAAACCGTCGCTTGTGATACAGTATCTTGAAGGACGAAGACCGTTTCTGTCGAGGACAGCTCCCATAACATCGCCGTCGGAGAAAAGAATAGAAGCCGGGCCGTCCCAAGGCTCCATCATAGTAGCGTAATACTGATAGAAATCGTACTTGGATTTGGAAATAGTACGGCTGTTTTTCCAAGGTTCGGGAATAGTTATCATAACTGCAAGAGGAAGAGGCATTCCCGACATCACCATAAATTCAAGGGCATTATCGAGTCTTGCCGAATCAGAACCCTCGGCATTGATAGCCGGAAGAATATTGTTCATATCATTTTTAAGAGTCTCGCAGTACATCGTCTCCTCACGGGCAAGCATTTTATCGGCGTTGCCTGTGATAGTATTTATCTCGCCGTTGTGGACGATAAAACGGTTCGGATGAGCCTTCTGCCAGCTCGGATTAGTATTTGTTGAAAATCTTGAATGAACCATTGCAATAGCGGACGTAAAATCGTCACGCTGTAAGTCGCAATAGAATTTTCTGAGTTCGTCAACAAGGAACATTCCCTTATACACTATAGTTCTGCTTGAAAGAGAAACAACATAAGTATTCTCATTTGAATGCTCAAAGATACGTCTTGCGATATAAAGACGGCGGTCGAACTCTATTCCCTTTGCGCAGTCAGCAGGTCTTTTAACGAATCCCTGCATGATAAACGGCATACTGTCAAGAGCTTTCTGACCAAGAATTTGCGGAACAGATGGAACTTCTCTCCAGCCGAGAAAATCCATTCCCTTTTTGGCAAGGATTATTTCAAAAAGCTTTTTTGCCTGATTTCTTTTAAGCTCATTATTAGGAAAGAAAAACATTCCAACACCGAAATCGCCCTCTTCGCCGATATCGAATCCAAGAGCTGTGGTTTCCTTTTTAAAGAAGCTGTAAGGCATCTGGACAAGAATACCAACACCGTCGCCGGTTCTTCCCTCTGCGTCCTTTCCGGCACGATGCTCCAGCTTTTCAACTATTCTGAGAGCGTTTTCAACAACCTCTCTCGATCTCTTTCCTTTAATATTAACAACTGCACCGATTCCACAGTTATCATGCTCAAATTGAGGGCGGTATAAGCCCTGCTGCTCATAAGGAGCTTCTTTTCTGAAATTATCCATATAAGTCACAGCCTTTCCGCAAATTCACCTTTGAATCTGCTTCAAAATAAAAAGACGCCCATAAAAGACACTGTGTCTTTCATGAACGTCCTTGTTCTGATTTATATTATCATATTTTATGATGAATGTCAAGAGGGAATATTATTTTTGTGCAATTTGTATTAATAAATCAACTCTACTTCGCAATTCCTGTCATAAATGCTGGAATCTATTTCTATTTTTTCATTTATTCTTTCCGGAGTTATAAGATTCACTTCCTGATTCACCTCGTCAAATGTCAGGCTTCCTTTGTAATCTTCATCACCGCTTAACGTAATAATGGTATTATCCTCGTAAATGCCGTACATTGAGTTCAGTCCGCCGTCATTGAATATGGCGATACTTCCTTTTTCAAGAGCTTCATTCAGCTCCGGAGCGAATTCCTCCGAACCACAACACATGATATCATCAAGCTCCGGCATTGTACAATCAGCGAACATCATACCGATATATCGACCGTTTTCAGAAGCAATGGGAAAATACCATGCATTTCTGATAGCTAAAAATGAAGTCTCATCAACAACAGCATATTTAAACGGCTTTACAATATAAGCTCTTTTATCAGTTCCTTCTCTCAGACCAAGAGGATTCTGCGGACTTAAAAACGAAGAAAAAATACCATAAAAACCATTTTTGCCAATAAGAGTATTGTAATCCACTTCCCTTTTGCGTTCATTAAGTACAATTTTCCGTTCTTCCTCCTTTGAACCGATACCGGTAAAGGGTATGTTTAAATGTTCTTCTGTAGTTTGTTCAGTTGCCTCCGTTGCCACAACTTCTTTTGTATTTTGTTCTATAGATTCGGTTGTAACAATTTCTTTTGATGAAGTTTCATTAGCGGCGGGCTCGATTTCGGATTTGTTTGTTTTACCGCATGAAAATGCAGAAACAGACATTAAAAGCGTCATACTCATGGTTAATATTTTTTTCATATTTATCCCTCCTTAATTCAAATATACAGAACCGGCATTACTCCAATTTAAAATATGGGAACCACTTCTAAAAAATTGTGTCGTAGCATTTGTATTATATGGATAATTTTCTATTGCACCTGTTGCCGGATCCATATAATATATCGAAGCATCTCTGGAACCATCAGAATTTGTCCAATCACCATATCCGATCAGTACAACTGCGTGTCCGGTAACCGAACCTGGGTTACCATAATAATAACCGCCAATTAACGAAGGAAGTGATGCATTCACCTTTGACTTTACCAGTGAAAAAGCCATATCATCATTTATTTTTGTTGGTGAATAAGAAGAAAGCAAATAATTTATTACGCCATAACATTCATCAAGATTTGCACCTGCGCCATAAACATAAGTATTTCCCGTTACAGGTTTATATGCGCTATAAACATACTCTATCGGATACCCTTTTCCTGTCAAGTAATTACTCATTGACAGAATAGAATAAGCCCAACAATTATTTCCACTCTGCATATATACCGGATACCCAACCATAACCTTCGATTCCGCTGTTGCAGTCACAGATGTAATACCTGTAAACAAAAGTGCTGCCGAGGCTGCCAATGATAAAACCGATTTGTATAAGCCTTTCATAAAAAGCCCCCCTTTTTAATATTATACATTTATTATAGCATCTTTCTCAAAAAATGTCAACGGTTTTTGAAAAAAATTATTTAAATTCAGTAATTATCTGTCGAATAAAATCATATCTATTCAAACTGCAACAAAATCGTTCAACAAAGCTTCAAATTTCATCATTTTAAACAAAATCTCAAAAAGCTATTGACAAAATCCAAATTCGGGTATATACTGTTAATGTAAACAGCAAAGGAGCTGAAGACATAAAAGTCTGCAGCTCCCTCTATTTATTTTTAAGCGCTTAATTCCATACACAAAGGGGTGTATGATGTCCTGAGATTTCGGGATATCGTACACCCTTTTGTAATTAAACCTGAATTTACAGAATATAATTCAGGCAGATAACTGGAGGTAGTAATTATGGCTGAAACAATTGAAAAAATTGTTGAACAAGTAACCGAGCAAACTCACGGCATGGTTTTCGGAGTCTGGTTTCTGATCGCCGTTGCACTCGTGTTCTTCATGCAGGCAGGTTTTGCAATGGTAGAAACAGGCTTCACAAGAGCAAAAAATGCCGGCAACATCATTATGAAAAACCTTATGGACTTCTGTATCGGTACGGTAATGTTCATACTTATCGGATTTGGACTTCTCCTCGGCGAGGATGCATTCGGCCTTATCGGAAAGCCCGGATTTGATATTTTCACATCCTACGACAATTTTGATTTCTCTAACTTTGTGTTCAACCTTGTATTCTGTGCAACAACGGCAACTATCGTTTCCGGAGCAATGGCAGAGCGAACAAAGTTTATTTCATACTGTATCTATTCAGGCGTTATCAGTGCTCTGATATATCCGATCGAAGCTCACTGGATCTGGAACTCGGACGGCTGGCTTTATCAGATGGGATTCCATGATCTTTCCGGTTCATGCGCAATTCATATGGTAGGCGGTATTTCCGCACTCGTCGGAGCGTCTATCCTCGGACCTCGTATCGGCAAATTCACAAAAACTAAAGACGGCGAAATAAAAGTAAACGCTATTCCCGGACATAACCTTACTATCGGAGCTCTTGGCGTATTCATCCTTTGGTTCGGCTGGTACGGATTCAACCCTGCCGCTTCACAGTCTGTTGAAATGCTCGGCTCTATCTTCCTTACAACAACAGTAGCTCCCGCAGTCGCAACAGTTACCTGCATGATCTTCACATGGCTCAAATACGGCAAGCCTGACGTTTCGATGTGCCTTAACGCCTCTTTGGCAGGACTTGTCGGAATCACCGCAGGATGCGACGTTCTTGATTGCTTCGGTGCTCTCTGCGTAGGTATAGTTTCCGGACTTCTCGTATGCTTCGGCGTATGGTTCCTTGATTATGTTCTCCACGTTGACGATCCTGTCGGAGCAGTTGCAGTTCACATGATGAACGGTCTTTGGGGAACAATCGCAGTCGGTCTTTTCGCAACAGACAAAGCTCCCGGATTTGCAATCGCTCAGAACGGCGGAGCAAGCGGAATCGCAGGAAAAGGCTTATTCTACGGCGGCGGTTTTGAGCTTCTCGGCAAACAGCTTCTCGGCGTTCTCGCAGTAGGCGGCTGGACAGTTGTAACAATGATAATCGTATTCCAGGTAATCAAGCACACTATCGGACTCAGAGCTTCAGAACAGGAAGAAGTTATCGGTCTTGATGTTACAGAACACGGACTTGTTTCATCATATGCCGACTTTGCTCCTTCAATGTCCGACTCCATGATGAAAGGCTATACAAAAGACGATGCAAAAAGCGTTGTCAAAGTTCCGGTTGAAAAATCGGTTGAAGTTGAAAACTATTCAACTCCTTCAATTGACGGTACTGACAAAATGACAAAAATCGTTGCCGTATTCAAACAGCAGAAGCTTCAGGACTTTATTTCCGCAATGGAAGCTATCGACGTTACAGGTATCACTGTTACAAACGTTCTCGGCTGCGGTATGCAGAAGGGACAGACAGGATATTACAGAGGCGCTCCTATCGAAGTAAATCTTCTTCCTAAAGTTAAAGCGGAAATTGCAGTATGCGCAGTTCCTGTACGCAAGGTTATCGACGCAGCAAGAGCAGCTCTTTACACCGGAAATATCGGCGACGGAAAGCTCTTTATCTACGATATCGAAAACGTTATCAAAATCCGTACAGGCGAAGAGGGCTACGACGCTCTTCAGGATCAGGATTAAAACAAAAACAAAAAGTGCGAAGCACGCTAATAACGGCTTCCAAAGTGGATATGCTCCCCTTTGGCGAAGGGTGTGCAAGGGAGGCAGAGTCTCCCTGAAGAGCAGTGAGTCAAGCGAATCAATGACGAACGGACTGCTGCTCTCCGCCGCCCAGCGCAGCACGCTTAAAACCTGCGGTTATTCAATCTACGATAAAATAAGGAGTTACTATTCATGTCAACCAAATACATATTTGTAACAGGCGGAGTTGTTTCCGGTCTTGGAAAGGGAATAACAGCCGCTTCACTCGGAAGACTTCTGAAACAGCGTGGCTATAAGGTCACGATACAGAAATTCGATCCGTATATCAACGTTGACCCGGGAACTATGTCGCCGTTTCAGCACGGCGAGGTTTTCGTAACCGACGACGGTACGGAAACAGACCTCGATCTCGGTCACTATGAACGCTTTGTTGACGAAAATCTTTCAGTCAACTCAAATATCACAACAGGCAAGATCTACTGGAATGTTATCACTAAAGAAAGAAGAGGAGATTATCTCGGCGGAACAGTTCAGGTAATTCCTCATATAACCAACGAAATCAAAGACAAGGTTTACAGCCTTGCTAAAGATACAGGCGCCGACGTTGTTATAACCGAAATCGGAGGAACAGTCGGAGATATTGAATCAACTCCGTTCCTTGAAGCAATACGACAAGTAGGTACCGAACAGGGACGAAACAACGTCGCATATATTCATGTAACGCTCGTTCCCTATATTGCAGGTTCGGAGGAGCTTAAATCCAAACCTACACAGCATTCTACCAAAGAACTTCTCTCTATCGGTATTCAGCCGGATATAATCGTTTTGCGAAGCGAAAGAAACGTCCCCGAAGATATGCGTGATAAAATTGCTCTTTTCTGCAATATCCGGAAAGAGGACGTTATACAGAATCTCACAGCTCCTTCGCTTTATGAAGTTCCTCTCTGGCTGGAAAAAGAAGGGCTTGCCGAAGCGGTCTGCCGCAGACTCGGTCTTGAAAACAAAGCTCCCGATCTAACCGAGTGGACTGAAATGGTTCAGCGAGCCAAAAACGCTCATAAGACAGTCACTATCGGACTTGTCGGAAAATACGTTGAACTTCATGACGCTTATCTTTCGGTTGCAGAGGCTCTCCGTCACGGCGGTATCGTCAATGATTCCTGCGTTGATATCAAGTGGATAGATTCGGAAAATATAACCGCCGAAACCGCTCCGGATATCTTCAAGGACTGCGACGGCATAATCGTTCCGGGCGGATTCGGGCACAGAGGAATCGAGGGAATGGTAGAATCAGTCCGCTATGCAAGAGAAAATAACATCCCGTTTTTCGGCATATGTCTCGGAATGCAGATGGCAGTTATCGAATACGCAAGAAACGTTCTCGGACTGAAAGCTGCAAACTCTGCTGAATTCGGCGAAACTCCCGATCCTGTCATAGATATTATGGAAGATCAGAAAAACGTCTCGCAGAAAGGCGGAACGATGCGTCTCGGACTTTATCCCTGCAAGCTCGCCAAAGATTCACGCTGCCGTGAAATTTACGGCGAAGAGCTTATATACGAACGTCACCGCCATCGTTTTGAATTCAACAACGCCTACCGCAAGTCTATAACTGATTCAGGCATGAGAATTGCCGGCGTTTCACCGGATGAAAGACTTGTTGAAATAGTCGAACTTCCGCAGCATCCTTGGTTCGTCGGAGTTCAGTTTCATCCGGAATTCAAATCACGTCCCAATAAACCGCATAAATTATTTGCGGATTTTATAAAAGCATCACTCAATAAATAATCGGAGGTTTTTAACTATGGAAAAGGTTACTGAATATTTTGGCTGTATGGTTTTCGACGACAGAGTAATGAAAGCTTCGCTTTCTGAAAAGGTCTACAAAAGCCTTAAAAAAACTATCGACCGTGGAACTCCGCTCGACAGCTCCGTTGCAGACGCAGTTGCTTCCGCTATGAAGGACTGGGCTATCGCTAAGGGAGCTACTCACTACACTCACTGGTTCCAGCCTATGACAGGCATCACTGCCGAAAAGCACGACAGCTTTATCTCTCCTTCACCGGACGGAAGAGTTATCATGGAATTCTCAGGCAAAGAGCTTGTAAAAGGCGAACCGGACGCATCCTCATTCCCGTCAGGCGGTCTCAGAGCTACTTTTGAAGCAAGAGGATATACGGCTTGGGATCCGACTTCCTACGCTTTCATCAAGGACGGCACTCTTTATATCCCGACTGCATTCTGCTCCTACGGCGGCGAAGCTCTTGACAAAAAAGTTCCGCTTCTTCGTTCCATGGAAGCTATCAACCGTCAGGCATTGAGAATACTCAAGCTCTTCGGCAACGACAAAGTCCGCTGCGTTAAAACGTCAGTCGGCCCGGAACAGGAATACTTCCTTGTAGACCGTGAGCTCTGGAAACAGCGCAAAGATCTCATCATGACAGGCAGAACTCTCTTCGGAGCTAAATCTCCTAAGGGACAGGAAATGGAAGATCACTATTTCGGCTCTATCAAGCCGAGAGTTGCAGAATATATGGCAGACCTCGACAAGGAGCTCTGGAAGCTCGGAATCCTTGCAAAGACAAAGCATAACGAAGTTGCTCCCGCTCAGCACGAGCTTGCTCCTATTTACACAACAACAAATATCGCTGCCGACCACAACCAGCTTACTATGGAGATCATGCAGAAAGTCGCTCTTCGTCACGGACTTGTTTGTCTGCTTCACGAAAAACCTTTCGCCGGTGTAAACGGCTCAGGCAAGCACAACAACTGGTCTATCTCCACAGATACAGGAGAAAATCTTCTCTCTCCCGGAAAAACTCCTTACGAGAACGCACAATTTCTTCTCTTCCTCACTGCCGTTATCAAGGCTGTTGACGATTATCAGGATTTACTCAGACTTTCAGTTGCAACTGCCGGAAACGATCACCGTCTCGGCGCAAACGAAGCTCCTCCGGCTGTAATTTCCATTTTCCTTGGCGACGAGCTTACAGAAGTTCTTGAAGCTATCGAGAACGATACTCCTTATGCAGGCGGCAAAAAGGAAAAGATGAAGCTCGGCGTAGATGTTCTTCCTCAGTTCAGCAAGGATACCACAGACCGTAACAGAACCTCTCCTTTCGCTTTCACAGGCAATAAGTTTGAATTCCGTATGCTTGGCTCTTCAAACAGCATTTCATGCGCTAATATCCACCTCAACGCTGCTGTAGCCGAGGTTTTAAAGCAGTTTGCAGATCGTCTTGAATCCGCCTCCGACTTCAACGAAGAGCTTCACCAGCTTATCAAAGAGAATATCAAGGCTCATAAGAGAATCATTTTCAACGGAAACGGTTATGATGACGCATGGATAAAAGAAGCCGAAGCAAGAGGTCTCCTCAACCTGAAAACCACTCCCGACGCTATGCCGAAAATCTGCGATAAAAAGAACATTGATATGCTTACGTCCCATGGAATCTTCACGGAAGCCGAGATCTATTCACGCCGTGATATTATGCTTGAAAACTACGTTAAGTCCGTTAATATCGAGGCTGTCACAATGGTTGATATGGCAAGAAAAGAGATCATTCCGGCTGTGTCTAAATTTACATCGGAAACAGCTTCATCAGTCGCAGTCAAGAAGAGCGTAGCTCCCGAAGCAGCGTGTGCTTACGAAACTAAGCTTGTTACCGAGCTTTCCGCTCTTATTGACAAAATGGACTCCTGCACATCTGTTCTTGAAAAGGATATTGATGAACTTAAAACTATTGAAGAAGCCGTTCCTGCTTCTGAGTTCGTTCGTGACAGAATTCTTCCGGCTATGGACGATCTCCGCAGCGCCGCCGATAAAGCTGAAACTCTTACAGCCGAAACAAGCTGGCCGTTCCCGACTTACGATAAGCTTCTTTTCGGTGTCTGATCCGATAATTTATAGTGAACGTCAAAAATAATTGACGTTCGCTATAATAATTATTTTAAGCGCCTCGCACATACGCTCACTTTCGTTTGCTCCGTGCGTATAGGCAAATAGTAAACGCCAAAAGCTTTTGTCGTTTACTATAAATTTCGCTTAACTCCCTCTTCGGGGGTTGAATAAACCGCATTATATAATATTTATCTTTCT
>ENA-UOJL01001408-UOJL01001408.1-human-gut-metagenome-genome-assembly--contig:-P47-NODE-1408-length-25603-cov-9.196023_pt1 | contig 25603 bp, 17 predicted proteins | sample MGYA00242347_ERZ723894 | MGnify/ENA metagenome assembly ERZ723894
CAAGCGGGTCAGCGGGCGGCTCCGCGCTCCGTCCGATCTTCCGTTCTTTTATTTTGGGGTTGGGTTGGAATGTTTTGTTTGGTTGTTTGTGTTGGGACGTGTGCTTGTCTGCGACGGGCGAAGCCCATCGCACTTGTTCAAGACAAGCACACGTCCCATCGTCACACCTAAGACAAACCCGTACTTTTCAGGACAAATTTTATTAATATAACAAAAAAATATTTGAATTTTGAACGGGTTGTGTTAAAGAATTAAAAAATAGAAAATGGGTTATTAACATAGGAAATAAGTTGCATTAAACAGCTTTTACGCGAGGTCTTGGCTATGGGCATTCTCTTTCGTCCGCCCGTTTTGCCAGGCAAAGCTTGCAGTAGGCGCGCGCCGTCATGCCTGTATATTTTTTGTATTCTGTGCAGAAATGTTCGGCGCAGGAATATCCCGCTTCTTCTGCAATGCGCGTGACGGTATATTTCCCCCTGGCGAGCATCATGTTGGCGGCGCGCATTCGCGCTTCGGTACGCTTTTGCGTAAATGTCTGGCTGTATCTTTCCTGCAGGACGCGTTGCAATTGCCGTTCGCTCAGCCCTACGTTCCGCGCGAGGGAAGAGAGCGTGACTGTGCGGAAATCGTACAAAAACGCCTCTTCTATTTTTAAAAAGATCGCTCCGTCAGCAGAGATTCTCCCACGGTCTTTTTCCCTGTCCGTCTGCGCGCGTTCCGCGCCGATCAGAAGCAGGCGAAAGTAACAGCTCAGCGCGTCGTTCGCTCCTTTTTTTTCTGCGCGCAGTTCTTTTACCATCTGCCGGGCGCAGAGCTGCATGTCCTCGTCTGCCTTACCGTGACGGAAAGGGCAGGACAAAAACTGTTTTGCCGCTTTGTCTTCCTTTTCTGTCCTTTTGAAGGTCGCATAGATGCACAGTTCGCGCATAGGGTCGTGCGGGTCGTTATATTGTTCGTGTTCCGCCTCTCCCAGCGTGATAAAAAAGTCCCCGCTTTCCGCCGCAAACTCCTGTTCGCGCGTCTTCATTTTTCCTCTGCCCGAAAGTATAAAGTGGAATTCCAGGCTGTTTTCCGCATGGCGGTGCATGGGAATGTCTCCCTGCATGGTTTCGTCCGAAATGCGCACCACTTCCATTTGCAGTCCTTTCCAAAAAAATTGATTTCCGCTCAGTTCCCGTACCATGCCTCTATTATACTGCCCCGCCCGCAAAAAGTCAATGATTACGCTGAGGCGACAAAGTTAAAAAAAGATGTCATCCTGCGGTCTGTTGTTTTCGGCGCGTTTTTGGTATAATCGAAGAAAAAAAGGATAAGCAAAATGACTGTTTCCGAATATCTTGCAAAGGTCGACGCGGTCAACGCGCAGGGGAAATATAAGGCGGACTGGGCTTCGCTCAGCTCGCACAAGACGCCCGAATGGTTTCGGGCGGCAAAACTGGGTATCTTTATCCATTGGGGTGTCTTTACCGTCCCGCAGGCTTTCAACGAGTGGTATCCCCGCCACATGTATCGCGAAGGTTCTCCCGAGCATGCCGATTTTAAAAACCGCTTCGGCGACATGATGAGCTTTGGCTATAAAGACCTCATCCCTCTTTTCACCGCGCCCAAATTCGACGCGGACGAGTGGATGTCTCTCTTCGAAGAGGCGGGGGCAAAGTATGTCACGCCCGTCGCGGAGCACCACGACGGGTTCCAGATGTACGATAGCGCCCTTTCCCGCTGGAACAGTGCGCAGATGGGGCCGCACCGCAACGTTTTGGGCGAACTCAAAGAGGCGGCGGAAAAGCGCGGAATCGTCTTTTGCACCTCTTCCCACCGCGCCGAACATTACTGGTTCATGAACGGCGGCAGAACGTTTGACAGCGACGTAAACGATCCCGCCTACGACGATTTTTACGGCCCCGCCGTCTACAACGAAGACCTCAAAGACGCGGCGCCCAAGGAAATGTATTCGGTGACGATGCAGTCCCCCCGCATGGGCGAGCACCTGGACAACTGGCTCGCCCGCTGTGCGGAGCTCATAGACTTGTACCGCCCCGCGCTGCTGTATTTCGATTGGTGGATCGCCAACGAGGTGTTCCGTCCCTATCTCCAACGCTTTACCGCTTACTATTACAACCGCGCCGAAGAATGGGGCAAAGAGGTGACCGTCTGCTACAAGTTCAACACCTTCCCGCTCGACGCCGCCACGTTCGACGTGGAGCGCGGCCAGCTGAGCGGCATCCGCATGCGTCCCTGGCAGACGGATACCGCCATCGCCGTCAATTCGTGGTGCTATACAAAGCACAACGAATTTAAGTGCGCGGAGGACATCGTTGCCGATTTTGTGGACATCGTCAGCAAAAACGGCTGTTTTATGCTCAACGTCGGGCCCAAAGCGGACGGGACCATCTGTAAGGAGGAGCGCGAGGTTTTGCAAAACGTCGGCAAGTGGATGCGCGTCAACGGCGAGGGGATATACGGAACTTCTCCCTGGAAAGTTTACGGCGAGGGCCCCACGGCCGTTCCCGAGGGGGAGTTTACCGATACGAGCAGGGAAGCGTTTACTCCCGAAGACGTTCGCTATACCTGTAAAGGGGACTGCATCTATGCCTTTGTGCTCTCTGCCAAAGAGGGGGTAGAGGGGGCAACGCTCACTTCTCTTCGCGGCGGCGAAAGGTTTGGCGAGGCGGTGCTCGTCGAAAGCGCGCAAATTTTGGGGCACGAACAGGTAAAAGTTTCCTGCACGCTCGAAAAGCAGGCGCTGCGCCTCTCTTTTTCGCAGAAAGTACAGTCGGAATATCCCGTCTGTGTCAGACTGAAAATAAAATAAAATGCTTTACGTCGAATTTTGGGGGCTGCGCGTCAACGTATATGCGCAGATTGCAGGGTTTGTCGGAATGGCAGTGCTTGTCTGGTCGTATCAGCTCAGGCGCAAGGGCTTTTTTGTCGTCAATACCCTTGCGATGGCGATCTTTCTGCTCGAATCCTGCCTGTTGTACGCAGATGCGAATACCTTTACGGGCATCGTGCTCAATGCCGCCGCCATCGTCCGCAACCTGCTTATGCTCTTTTGCACCGTGCGGTTAAGGCGCGAATTGCCCTTTTGGGCGGCCGGGCTCTTGCTCGTCGGGGTTTGGGCTGTTTGCGCCTTCCGCCTCGGTGCGTGGTATACATGGCTTCCGCCCGTTCTGCAGACGATTTTTACGCTGTGCTCGCTCAAAAAGAATTATTATCTTTTAAAGGCGGGGGCACTGGTGCTGGAGTGCGGCAACTTTTTTTACAATCTGTGCGTGGGCGCCTATATCGGCGTGCTCCGTCAGGTGCTCATCCTGTGCGGACTCGTTGCGGGCATCGCCGTGCATTTCCATCGACTGCGCGCGGCTAAAAAACAGGCCTATTCTGCTTCCGAGCAGGAAGAATAAATTGTGTAAAAGTGTGATTTTTAGTTTTTGTGTGCGGGCATGGTATAATGTCCCAGCCAAAAGATTTGGTGCAGCGGGCGGGTTCCGTGTGGGGTGCTCTAAGTTTTCAAATGCTGAAAACTTGATAAATAATTCATTAAATAGCTAAAAAACGTCCCTTGGGGGGACGTTTTTTTATGGAAAAAGGTTATGTCGGAAAGACAATGTTTATGCGAAGGAGTATCCCTGTCAACAATTTTAGGCTTAAAAAAGATTTAAATTGCAAAATCCCACAACATTTGTTTGTCGAAAATCTTGTCCAAAGTTGCACTTGATTTGACAATTCAACAAAATTCAACCGATGAGCTGTTTTCAAAAGCTTAATTTTTTACGATAACATGTTTAGGTGTTGTTCCATAGTACTCTTTAAATGCGCGCGTGAAATAGCTAATGTTTGAAAAGCCTGATTCATAAGATGCCTCCGTTACGGATTTTCCTTTTAAAAGTAAAGAATAGGCGTGGTTCAAACGTAATTCTACACAAAATTTTAGAGGCGTTTTTTGTGTGATTTTTTTAAAAAGCGTTAAAAAGTAAAATTTAGAAAAGGATACATGATTAGCAATTTGATCTAAAGTTATGGGAGATAAAAAATTTTCTTGTATAAAGGTAAGAGCTTTTTGAACAACGGCAAGATTTTTGGCGAAATTATCATTTTTCAAATTAATATCTGCACAACAATATATGTCGTAAAAAATACAGAAAGCCATCCCTAAAGATGCCGGGTCTTCCGAGTAAAAACAGTCGGGCGCATTTTTTGCTTCAGTATAAATCTTTTGCAGATATTCGCAAGCGCGCGGAAGTTGGTTGAGTTTGATTATGAGGGGGGCTGAACTATTTACAAAATGATAAATCATTTTCATCGTTACAGAAGTGGACTGATTGGAAAGAAAAAAAGAGGGGGAAAACAAAAAAGAGAAAAATGTTTTCTCTCCTAATTCGGATTTTGCTTCATGAAGAGAATTTGCAGGGATCAACACAAGTTCATCGCTATTTATTTTAAAAGTTTTTCCGTTAAAAGTAAGAATGGTGTCATTGTTAGGTTGCATGATCTCTATTTTTTCATGCCAATGAAGCGGAATCATTAATCTTCCGTTTGGATAATATTCTTGCTTAAATCGGTAGGTATAGATTGGATAGGGATTGTTTTTTCTCCATAAGCTGCTAAAATTTGCTTCTTTTAAAATATCGTTGTTCATATAAAAATATTTTAATTCTTTTTGCTCCTTTTGTCAATATGCAAAAATAATATTTTAAGCATAAATGAATTCATACAGCAATTTAGTGTTAATATTCAGCAATAATCGGGGTGGAAAAGTGTTAAAAAGCATGTTAAACTATAATTGAATTATAAAGGCTTTTCGGAGGTTTTGCAATATGCGAAATGCGGAACATGAAAATGACAATGAGCTAATACAGAAGGGGTTTTCAGTTCGGAGAAAAAAAGGGCTGAACAGTAAATCGGATGTTGTGCTTACATTGATGACGTTGCCTACGCTCTTGAAATTATTTTTGTTTTCGTATGTAACGTTGATCGGGTTAGTCATGGCCTTTCAGGATTATATCCCAAATCGTGGTATTTTTGGAAGCGAGTTTATAGGATTTTCAAATTTTGAATTCTTTTTTAAATCGATCGATGCACAGCGCGTAATTGGCAATACGTTTTTTTATGGTTTTTTGTTTTTGATTGTAGGGTTGGTGACTACGGTCGGACTTGCACTGATCTGTTTTGAGGTAAAAAGTAAATTATTGATAAAAGGGGCGCAATGGTGTTTCTTTTTGCCGTATTTTATTTCATGGTCTCTGACAAGTATCATTTTAATGACATTTATAAATTCGTCAGGTTCGATCACCGAGTTTGTGCAGAAAATCACCGGGAATGAAATTGCATTTTATCAGGAAGCTTCGGCGTGGCGTATAATTCTTCCGGTGATGTTTGTCTGGAAACTTACGGGTGTTAATGCGATCGTTTACTATGCAAATATGTTGTCTATCGACAAAGAATTGTATGAAGCTGCATGGATAGACGGGGCAAGCAGACTTAAGCAAGCATGGCACATAACATTGCCGCAGATCAAAGTGATGATCCTTGTCCTGACAATCATGTCGTTGGGAAATATTATCCGTTCGGATTTTGGTATTTTTTATTATCTGCCTCGAAACAGTGCGGCTTTGTATCCTGCAACGGATACGATAGATACGTACGTATTCCGATTGGTAATGGGTACCTATCCCGATACCTCCATAGCAACTGCGGTAGGACTGTTTCAATCTTTAGTAGGGTTGGTGATGGTTGTAGGAACAAACGCTGTTGTGCGTAAGATCAATAAAAGCGCGGCTCTGTTCTGAGAGGAGGAAAAAATGATAAAGTCAGAAATGTTAAAATCCAAACATAAGCTTCTTGACGGCGGAAAATTGGGTTGGCGTATTCTTTGGAGTATCCTTCTTATTCTGTTTGCTGTTTTTTGTCTATATCCGTTTCTCGTTGTGTTGGGAACATCATTTACACCGCAAGAAATCATAGATAGTAACGGATATTCTGTTATTCCCAAACAATTTACATGGGAAGGATACAAGGTTGTTTTTATGTTCCCAAGCGAAGTGGTTAACGCATATGGTGTTTCAATTTTTGTAACGGTAGTGGGAACGTTTCTTAATATGCTGTTTATTTCAATGGCGGCATACCCTCTTAGCAAAAGTACGTATAGGTATAGAGGAATTGTTTCTTTTCTCATTTTCTTTACAATGATTTTCGGTGGCGGAATCGTGCCGTATTATGTCTTGGTAACGCAATTTTTGAATATGCGGGATACGTTATGGGTAATGATAATCCCGGTAATGTGTCAGCCATACCATATTTTTCTGCTGCGTATATTTTATCAGGACGTCCCGAATGAGATCTGCGAAAGTGCAAAGATCGACGGCGCGGGAGAATTTACTTGTTTTTTGCGGGTGGCTACACCGCTGATCCTGCCGGGCTTGGCAACGGTTTCTTTGTTTGTAATGCTTAGTTATTGGAATGATGTGTTTACTCCTAAAATGTTTATTGAAGAAAGAAGCCTGCGCCCGTTGCAGTTGATGTTGGATCAGTATCAGGAATATGTAAAATACATTTCAGGTGAATATGGAGCAGTCAGCGGATCGGGTGCGCAGATGCCTACGGATGCAGCTCTGTTTGCGATGTGTGTCATAACAGCGGGTCCGATGTTGTTTGCATTTATGTTTTTTCAGAAGTATTTTGTCAGCGGTCTTACGATGGGCGCTGTAAAAGGATAATTTAAGGAGGATAAATTAGATGAAAAAATTAATGGCATTAATTTGCACGTTTGTGCTTGTATTGGCTTGTTGTGGCGGGCTGATGGGATGTGGGACAAACAGACCATCCGATATTAACGAGTTGGAAGATGATATGTCTGAACACGTAACGCTCAAATGGTACGCGATCTATAACGGTCAGTCCGGTGGCCCCAGCGATTACAAAAAAATTGTCGAGCCTAAAATCAATGAAATATTGACAGAAGAACTGAATGCTGAAATTGATATGGTATTTATCAATACTGGCAGTTATTCCGGTGAAATGAATACCAAAATCATGTCTTCGGAAGAGTTTGATATTTGCTATACTTCCACATGGACAAATGATATTTTTACGGGAATCCGACAGGAAGCCTATTGGGGATTGGATCAGGAAACATTTAAAACTCTTGTTCCGGATGCATGGGCGCAATTTGACGAAGAATATTGGGAGCTTTCGGAGATCAACGGAAAATATTATAATGTACTTGCCAAACAGCATTTGCCGCGTCAGGCCGCAATGATGATCAAACAGAGTGCGTATGACAGTTACATGGCGGCAAATCCTTCGGCAGAGCCGTTGCAGAATGCGGACGGAACAGGAAAAGCTCTCAACTCTATTGCAGACGTCACTCCTTTTTTGGAATGGTGTGCGCAGGAAAATCCGGATTCGCGTGTTTTGCCTACCGTGGACACCACAAACGTGATGAGATATATCGGTATTGAAAATCTGATTTCCTACGATATTCCGGCAGGGGTTCGCATATCGGATACGCAGGATGGCGGAATAGAGGTGTTTAACCAGTTTGACAGTCAGGAATTCAAGGACTATTGCGCGGTGACCCGCGGTTGGAGCGAGGCAGGGGTCTGGAAAAGCGATATTGTTGCAACGCCTGCTCCCGCATCGCAGATTGTAGCCAATTTCCCCGGAACAAATAAACCCGGTATTGAATACGAAGAAAAGAAATCGTTTAACGGCAGTGATGTTTTTGCTGTGACATTTGGCGATTACTATCTGTCCAGTAACTATATATTCAGCGGGAATTCGGTCAGTGCAACGAGTAAAAATCCCATTCGAGCTTATAAAGTTCTCAACGAGTTCGTTAAAAACAAAGAGCTTTTTAACCTTTTGCTTTGGGGCGTAGAGGGTACGCACTATGAAAAAGTAGACGAAAATACTGTTTCCGTATCCGACGAACAGGCTGCAAAATATTATATGCACATGGGATGGGCATTCGGAAATGAATTTAATTCTTGGCTGGAAGAATCGCAGCCCGCGGACCTTTGGGAAAAGTGCGAAGAAAACAATGAATCTGCCAAAGAGACACCGACTTTCGGCTTCTTCTTTGATATCAGCAATGTCCGCAACGAACTCAGAAATTGCCGCGCCGTTTTTGAAGAATACTTCCTGCAGCTTATTCATGCAACAGGATTAAATGAAAGCGCATGGAATGCTAAACACGCCGAGTTTATTGAAAAACTTGCGCAGGCAGGTTCTGAAAAGATCCTTGCAGAAGCACAGACACAGCTGAACGCGTGGTTGGCTGAACAGTAAAGATTTTTCAAGGCGGACTTTTATGGTAAAAAAACTTATAAAAAACAGCACACTGATGTTGTTGGTATGCTTGTTTGTTTTTTGCCTGATTTTGCCTGTACCGCTTGGTGCTTACGGTGAAACGGGTGTATATCGGGTGTACGTTTCGGATGCCGGGAGCGACTCGGCATCCGGTTCAGCCGAAGATCCGCTGCAATCCATGCAAGCAGCCCTTGATAAAATCAAGTCAGAAAAAACGCAGATCAAAGGGGACGCAGAAATCATACTTTGCGGGGAACAGTTGACTGTGCGCGATAAGGTGGTCGTAGATGAGTCTTATAATCTCAATAATGGTACGATTACTTTTACTTCACTAGATGATACGGTTATCAATGCAGGGACGGATTTAGATGTTTCGCTTTTTGAAGAAACGGAAATCAACGGCGTTAAAGCATTGAAAATAAAAATTGCGGGAACAGAAGAAGTGCGTCGCTTGTACATCAACGGCGAAGAACGTATGGTTGCTCGTACGCAAGATTTGAACTGGGGATTTGTTGATTCTGAATTGATGAGTTCAGAGGAAGTAGAAATTATCAATGCGAAACTCGATCCTTTGCAGACACAGGCACAGTTAGAATTTGTCATCTATGTCGAATGGAGAAGTTTTATATTTCGGGTGAAAGATTTTCGTCAAAGTGATGAATATGAAACGGTGCAGATTCTGAATATGGGGCAGCCTTTTCACGATCTTTGTCAGATGATAATTCAGAATAAAGGCAAATCTAACATGGGATTACCTGCTCCGGGAAATATGCAGACACAAAATGTGTGGTTGCAGAACGACGTTTCGTTTTTGAAAGAGCAAGGCAGTTTTTGTTTTGATGAAGCGCAGAGAATACTTTATTATATTCCATATGAGGGTGAAAAAATAAAAACTGCGGAAATTCAGGGTGCAACAGAACTGTTTGAAATATGCGGAACCGAGGGGGTGGACGAAAACGGAGAAGGAAATGCCGTTAAAAACATTCTTTTCAAAAATCTAACTTTTAAAAACGCAGGCACAGATTTTGTAAAAACAAAGGGGCTCTCTGCCGATCAAGCGCAATGTTGCAATTGGGGCAAGGTACCGGCGCATATACTCATCAAAAACGCGTGCAATGTCAGTTTTGAAGGATGTAAATTTCTGAATATGCTCAGTGTTCCGGTGTGGTATGACGAAGGCGTACGCAATTCTTCTGTAAAAGGCTGCATATTTTACAACATCGGTGATAGCGCAATTTGTATCGGGAACGGCGATTTGTCTTCGGGAACACTGGCTGAGGAACGCCGTGTTATTAACGTTGATGTTGAAAACAATGTGTTTAGGAATATCGGAACACAAAATCGATCTTCAGCTATTCAAGTATATTATACTTCGGAAACGGATATCCTGCACAACGACATATATGATGCGCAGTACAGCGGAATTGCTTTTGGATGGGGTTGGGGCACAACAAGAGAGGCAAAGAACGAAAACAACACCATAAAAAACAATAAAATCGGAAACTTTGGCATATCTATGTATGACCTTGGCGGTATTTATACTTTGGGACATTCTCAAAACAGTATAATAGCAGGAAATTATATTTTTGAACAGAAAGCGCGTTACGGCGGTATCTACTTGGACGAGGGTTCTCAATATTGGACAGTGAAAAACAATGCGGTAGATAATGATTGTGACAACACGCAGATTCGCTGGTTATATATTAACGGATTCCAATCACAGTACGATGAGCATCTTACCTCGCGCGATTTGGTTATCGTCGATAATTATACCACGAACGTACGCTACTCGTTGAAAGGCGGTTGGGAAGAAACGATTACCTATGAGAGAAATGAAGTGCTTTCCAAAGAAGCTTTTTACGAGCAGGCAGGCAGTATCGTAGATAATGCTGGTTTGGAAAGTGAATATAAGCATTTGTTGTCTTTTTTTGACGGCAATGATGATAGATTTCGTTGGGAAATCTGGGTTCTGATTCCCGTTATTTGTGTTGTTGCAGTCGGAGGGCTCGTGACATTTTTGGTGATCAGGAATAAAAAAGCTAAACAAAACAGGGGGTAATATGAATATTTCAAAAATCAAAATACAGATAGGCAAAACAATAATCAGTGTTGTTTTGGCTGTGGCGCTGTTTGTCGGCATAGTTGCAGGAATTCCTTTCCTGCAACCGCAGGCGGCAACAAGTTATCCTTCTGCGCCGCGGCAGTATATTTCGCCTGAACTGGATGCCGATCGTATGTATAAATCTTTGGATTTTTCTGAATCGGGGCAGATTGCGACGGATGAAAATTCTTTTTTGCAAGGCGATAAAGCTTACGTCTGGGGCGAAGGAGACAATACAATTCAAACAGAAGAAGGTGCTGCAAAAATTGTCGGAAATAATCAAAACGGTTTTGCTTATTTTCTGCCGAAAACATTTATTGACAGGCATCTGAATGAAGAATTGCAGATCTCTTACCTTTTAAAAAGTGATTCTTCCGCTTCTTTTCAGACAACGGTAACTCTCCTTGGTGGCGCGACAGAAGAGAAAGTCGTTTTCCCGCAGGTTTATCAGTCTTCGGCGGAATACGGCGAAGTTAAAAGCAGTGTATATTTTGCAAGCGGACAGGGTATTTATTCCATGCGCTATGACGGCAGAACGACCGAACAGTATAACGCAAAGAACAGCCTGTCGGACGGATTAAAAAGCGTAAATATCTCGGAAACATCTTTCGAAGGCGCGGTCATCTGTGTTGAATATGCACAGACTCCTGCAGATGCAGCCGGTTATTTTGTAGATGATTTCTGCATTTCCCGCCCTGATTTTCTGATGGCATTGGATATGGAAACGGATGAGCAATATGTAACCGTTTTTCAGGGGAGCGCAAACCGCTATACAGACGTACAGGTGGCTTCTGCCATGCGTTATTACGGTGAAGACGGTGCTTTGGAGTCTGTAACTTACGGAAATAATGATCAAGGTTTGCAAATGACCTCTTCTGTAAGCAACACAAAACGCTTTTTTACAACGCTTTCAACCCAATATACCAATCCTGCGTCGGTGGAAATCGGAATTGCGTATGAAGTACAGGTCGATTTCTTTAACCCTGCACAGGCGGGCGGAAATTATGTACGTATCGATCCCGCATATTTTCGTTATCCGGACGGCGGCGGGGAAATAATTACATTAAATCCCGGAACGATCAGTTTCGACATTGCGCCGCAGAGTACAAAGACGTTCCATTTCCGAATGGAGTTTTCCGAAACGGACGGTGTACAGTATGAAAAACTTACCTATTGGCTGACAGATACTGACGGTAATTTTACGCAAGGAGATAAGACGACGGTCAATCTGGAAGCGGGGTATAATTCTTTGCCTACGGTCAGTTTTACGCCGGCAAATGCAGACCAGCATATTGTTCGTTCCCATTCCCTTGATTTCGTCGTGCAGAGTGAGGATGAAAACGGAAATTGGGCGGATGGAAAAGAAGTAAAAGTCATCATGGACAACTACGTTATTTCCGAATCCCGCGTGGATACTGTTTCCGATGTTGTAGATAATACGGATACGGGAGATTTTATTCTCGGCGGAAACATGGAAAGTGAAAGCATGGTAGGAAAAGACCGTGCATGGCAGGCAAGCGGTTCCGCATCGGTATCTTTGGCCGCCGGAGTGATGAAAGAAGGCAAAAACTCTCTGAAAGTTTCTGCCCGTACGGGAACGCAGGATTATGCATATACGCAATTTACGCCTAATGCAGTTAAAAACTTTGTAGGGGCAACGGATTCTTCCAATGTGTTTACGTTGGACGGCTGGATGTCCTCCAATGATGAGATGATTGCGGAAGCGGGATTGCTTGTCATCCAGGGTGATAAGAGTGAATTTGTCAGTCTTGCATCGGTACGTACTTCTATTCTGTGGGCGCATTTTGCATCGGTATTTGCTGTACGCAGGGAAGGCGAAAATACTTTGAACGTTTATACGTCTGAAGAGAAAAAGAGTATTGCGTTAACGGGCGAGGAAATTATCATCCGTCTGTGCTTTAAGCAGCAGGAGAACGCAGCTCTTACAGAATTTACCGACTATTATGTGGATGCCGTTAAAATGTCGGCTGAAAATATAATTTTTGAAGAGGGTGACTACCTGTATTCCACCAGGGTGCAGGAGGAAGAAGATCCTGTTTACGATTACAACAAAGTATTGGCTGAGTACAACGACGGAAAAATCAGTGTGGAAGGAAGCGTGCTTGCATTAAGTGAAGGTCAGTTTGTGTTCGACGCACAGACGAGCGGAGATGAATTTACAAGTCTGGAAAGCAAACTCTATGATAAAGGGTTGGTTCTTCACGAAATTTATGAGATAAATACAGATACGGAAGGGGCATATCTCAACGATATGGTGCGTGTTCGCGTAAGATTTTCTGCTGCGGCGGCACAAAACGATGTGGCAGTGGTTTATCTGCGCGGAGATGAGATAGTGGAAGTGCGCGGAACTCGCCAGGCAAACACGATTTCCTTTACTACGGATGAAATAGGAACGTTTGCTTTGGTGTCTGTAAGAGAGGTTGAACCGCCTCAGCCGCAAAACAACGGGTTGGAAGTGACGGTATGGATCTTATCTGCGCTGACAGTTGTATGTGCTGCGGCAGGGATCGGCATTACCGTATTTGCGGTCAGGAAAGGGGGTAAAAAGAAATGAGTGTTAAAAAGAATATCAGAAACGGCATTACATTGATGCTTGTTTTCCTCTTATCTTTTCTGATGTGCGGAGGTTTTGTCTTTTCTGTTTCAGCGGAAGAAGAAACGGCGGCGCAGGAAATCACAGGAGACTCGGAACTTGTTCTTGAATTTGACAATGCGAGCGATCTGGATTATTTTGAACAATCGGGAGACGGAGTATGGGAAGTCAGTGACGGAATGCTTCGTCAGCGGAATACGAATGTGGGCTGGTTTGCAAATCTCGGGCTGAAAGACAGGCTGTATAAAAACTTTACAATGCGTTATCGCGTGCGTATCGATGGCTTTACAAGCGGATATCAGGGCTGGCAGGGATTTTCTTTCCGCAGGGAGCAAATTAACAGTACGCAGCAGCAATCGGGTTATCTGTTTAACTCGGGAAACAATATCAACGGGTTTGAATTGTACGACACGGCAACTCCGCTTTCCGTAAACTATGTTGAGGGAGCGGCCGGTGTGCGTCAATACGGATTCTGGAACGAGTTTGTCATTGAGGTTAAAGACTGGAGAATAAACGTATATTTCAATGATGATATAGCTCGTCAGGCGGAAGATCCGTCCGGAGAACATTATTCCATATGGCTGGAAGAAGATCCTTCAACCTTTGAGGACAGGATGTTTCAGTGGGCGCGCGACGCGGCGGGGTATCTTGGTTTTGCGGCGGGATCCACGCGTCTGAGTATAGATTATTTTGAAATTTACACGGGTGATATGCAAGCGAAAGCTTTCGAAAGAGCGGTAGATCTTTCGGATACGGGAAGTGCTCCTCAGGATGAGGTGGATCCCGTCGGTATTGTCAGCGGCAATCAGAACTCTGTAAGCAATGCTCTCAATGAGTTGGCGGCGGCAATGGCGGGAAATACAGACAAAAGTATGCTTCCGATCGTAGTCGGCATTGTTATCGGTGTTTTGGCTTTGGCGGGAACCGCTGTCGTGATCTTATTCGTAAAAAAGGGGGTAAGAAAATAAAATGAAACGTACATTACCGCTTGCTCTCTCGGCTGTTTCTGTTTTGCTGGCGATCGCCTTAATCGTTGTCAGCATACTTTACGCAGTTTCCGCTCCGAAAACGGAAGCAACATTTACTCCGGAGGTCGTTCTCAGCAATGAAGTAAAGGCTCAAAACGAGTACTACGTTGATCCTGTTTCCGGACGAAACGGAAACCCGGGAACCAAAGAAAGACCTTTTAAAAGTCTTGATTATGCTTTTAAGGCAGTAGAAACATTTAAAGACCAGACGACGGGTGATATGTCGGTCGTGCTTAATGACGGTACTTATTATCTGGAAGATACGTTGACGTTGGGACCGAATGTTGATCTTGCGGACGGAAGAACATTTATTCTGAAAGCGGCCGATAATGCCGAACCTGTTCTTTCCGGAGGAATAAAAGTAACGGATTGGGAAAGTGTTCAGCTGAATGGGAAAGAGGTACTGAAAGCGTCTGTTCCCCAGTTGGATTCGGCGCGTTCGCTTTGGGTCAATGATGTGCCTGCACAGCTTGCTTTTGATGACGGAGACGAAACACACGCTGTGCCTTTGACCAACGAAGACGGGGCTGCAAATATGGAAGCGAGCGGTTACGATTGGGATTTTTATCCGCAGATAGAAGTTAACGATTATTCGGCTCTTGCTTCGGTACAGGGTATCACGGTAAAGGGTAAAAACCTGCGCGAACTGAAAAATCCTTCCCAGTTAGAGATCTATACGCACAGGCTTTGGAAAAATTTTATATTCTGCGCTGAATATGTTGCAGGGGAAAACAATGCCGTTATGGAGCAGGGTGCTTTTAACTATGTAATGACCGCCATGGCAAACGATATACAGGCATCTGCACACAATGTCAGCTGGTATCCTTTGCCTACGGGCTGGAGAACGGGCGGCACTCACTACAATGAACGAGTGATCCTGTATAACGATGTAAGTTTTATTGATCACCCTGGTGAATTCTGTTTTGATGAGCAGGAAAAGGCGGTTTACTACTACCCGAGAGAGGGTGAAACGGCGGAAAATATGCAGGCTTATCTGCCTCGGGTGGAACAAACGGTCAGTATCGGAAACGGTTTGTCCGGTGGAATGCTGAATGACTTTGCGATAGAGGGAATTACTTTTTCACATGGCGCTCAGTCGATTATCCGAAAGGACGGAGGGTTCGGAACAAGTCAGGCAAATGTGTATTACGGGGCAACAGGTCAAGAGACAGAATCTGCTCACATGTATATTGGCAGGGCGCAGAATGTTCGGATTACAGATTGTAACTTTGTGAACAATGAAGGGGCGGCGATTACTGTGTGGGATGCTACCGATACTATTTCCATTGAAAAATGTAACTTTGAAAATCTCGGCAGCTCTGCAATTATTCTCGGAAATCCTGTATCTGCAAATAATACGCAAGACTATACGCAAAACATTAAAATTTTAGATAATACGATCACAAAAATCGGTTTGTGGCAGCATAGCGCTCCGGCAATCACAACTTTCTATACAAGAGATGTGGAAATCGGATATAACGAAATCAGCGACGTGCCGTATGCGGGTATTTCTACGGGATGGGGTTGGTATTTCAATTACGCTTCCACTTATAACAAAAACACCAGCATTCATCACAATAAAATCGGTCGATTTGCAATGGTTTTGTCGGATACGGCAGGAATTTATACTCTCGGGCAAAATGTTGATTCGGAAATCATGTATAACTACATTTACGAACAATATGAAGAATACGGCGGGATTTATCATGATGAAGGATCTTGCGGTTGGACGACGGTTTATAATCTGATCGATAACCTTTCCGGTTCGGCGCAAGACGGACGTATTTCGCCTTTCCATATCAATGCAAATACTGCTCCGGAAGGTACGCCTCGGGCCGGAAAACCTACCACATACAACATTGCGGTTAATTTCAATTACTATGTTATGGGTGGTAAGGTGTCTTCTTTTGTGGCAGACAGCAGTTGCTCGACAAATATTAATGCTGATTATGGTACAGCAGGTGCAAATACCTATGGCGGAAAGTTATCTGTTGCAATTGAAAACTTTAACAAGGGGATCAGTGCCGATGAGGTAGTAAGCCTGTCTGTGCTTCCGCAGGGCTGGTCGGAAAATGTTGTGACCGGTTTGAAAGCGCTTCTTCCCAAAGAAATTATTGCGGCCGCAGGAGTGAGAAGTTAAAAGCATTAAAAATTGACAAGGAGAAACATGATTGACTATGAAAACGGAAAGACTTTCGGACGGGATCCGTCTTGACCTGGAAAACGGAAAATCTGTAAAAATCGCTGCTTATACAGGCGGAATCGTGCGGGTGACTTATCCGACGTCAGGCGGGACGTTTGTCCCGCTTGACGCAATTGCTGACGCCGCGGAAAATTTGCAGAAGGCTGAATGCAGTATCAGTCATGAAAATGGGTGTACGTTATTGTGTTTTGAAGACTATTGCGTCTGTGTTGATGAAAGCGGACGAATTTCGTTTAGCACAAAAAACGGCACCGTATTAGAAGAAGTTTTCCATTCCATTCGTCCGCGCAAGCTGTATTTGGCTGAGCAGGGTGAGGTTGAAGTGATAGATACAGCGGACGGCAGAAAATCCTTTGTAAAAGATGTTGTAAAGAAGTTTGACAGGATGTCAAGTCGTAGCAAAGTAACTTTCCGGTTTGATGAGGGTACATATCTTTACGGTCTTGGTTCTCATCCCGGCGGAGCCGCGCATTTTACGGATAAAAAAGTAAAACTGTATCAGCATAATCTTAAAATTTCTCTGCCGGTCGTTCTTTCTTCTAAAGGATGGGCGGTGTTGCTGAATGCGCGTTCCGACTGTTCCTTCAAAGGTGAGAAAACGGGCATGACCTTTGATGTTTCCTATGCGCCTGCATTGGATTACTATGTGGTTTTGGGGAATCATGCGGACGAGACGGTCAAAAAAATCCGTACTCTTACAGGCGGAGTCCCTATGCTTCCGAAGTGGGCTTACGGATACATTCAATCCAAAGAACGTTATAAAACACAGGAAGATGTGTTACAGACAGCGCGCCGTTTTCGGGAAGATCATATTCCTTTAGACTGCATCGTACAGGATTGGGAGTATTGGAAAGAAGGGCATTGGGGCGAAAAACATCTGGATGAAACTCGTTACCCCGATCCTGCGGCAATGGCAGACGAATTGCATGGGGAAAACATTAAGTTGATGGTGTCCGTATGGCCTTCATTTTCCCCTGACAGCGAAGAGTATTCGCAATTCAAGCAGAAAGGCCTGTTGCTTTGCGACGATTCAAATTACAACGCCTTCAGCGAGGAAGCGCGGGAAATGTATTTCGGTCAGCTGAAAAAAGGTATCCTGGAATGGGGTACAGATGCGATTTGGTGTGATTCGACGGAGCCGATCGTGGCGGATTGGATCAGCAGCCCCGTTCGCCCTGCGGAAAAGGGTAACATCGAGGAGTTTTATAAAAATATTGATCCGGAAAAAATCAACACTTATTCCTTGGCGCATTGCCGCAGTATTTACGAACATCTTCGGGCGGAAGGTACAAAAAAGCGGGTTTTCAACCTTACCCGGTCAGGTTTTACAGGACAGAGCCGCTATGCGACGGTTGTTTGGGCTGGGGATACCTGTGCGCGGTGGGATACGTTTGAAGAATCAATTGCTTCAGGTCTGAACTATTGCGCGACGGGTGAGCCCTATTGGACATATGACGCAGGTGCCTTTTTTGTTCTGAAACAAGCGGAACGTTGGTTCTGGAACGGTGCCTTTCCCGAACTTTTAAAGACTGATGCGTACAAAGAGTTTTATACGCGTATGTTGCAAGCAGCGGTTTTCCTGCCTTTCATGCGTTCTCACGGAACAGACTGCCCGCGTGAACCCTGGCAGTTCGGCGAAAAGGGAAATGTCTTTTACGATGCTATTCTTTCTTCTATCCGTATGAGATATCGCCTTTTGCCTTATATTTACAGCCTTGCAGGAAATGTCTGTCTGGACGGAGATACGATGCTGCGGCATCTGTTCTTTGATTTTCCTGAAGATGAAACTGCTTGCAGGACAGGTAATCAATTTATGCTTGGAAGGGCATTGCTCGTGTGTCCCGTAACAAAGCCTGCGCAACGGCAGAAGCGTATTTATCTGCCTTTCGGAACAGATTGGTATGACTTTTATACAGGAAAAAAATACAGCGGCGGCAGTTATAAATTGGTCAATGTTGAGATGTCTGAAATTCCCGTATATGTTCGTGCAGGATCGATTATCCCTATCAATGTGTCGGATATTGAATATTCTTCGCAGAATTCAGATCAGGCACTGTTGGTTTATGGCGGCGCGGACGGGAAATTTATGTATTACGATGACGGCGGTGACGGATACGGTTACGAACAAGGCGAGTATGTTCGTTTCGAAATCGCGTTTGATTATGCGTCAAAGACAATGACGTTTGGGGAAAATGCAGGCAAAATAAAATGCAGTCGTGAATTTTGTGTGATTTACAGGAATGGCGGCAAAGAGCTCTCTCATAAGGTGTTTTATGAAGGAAAACCCGTTTCCTTGAAACTGGAGTAATTGTATGCAAAAATTTCAAAAGACATGGGAAAGTATATCGTCAAGACCTGTTCCGGAGTGGTACGATCGTGCCAAACTCGGCATTTTTGTGCATTGGGGATTGTATTCCGTGCCGGCCTATGCTCCTAAAAGAAACGAGGTCAACGGGACGGGTGATGCATATGCGGAGTGGTACGAATATCGTCTGAAAGAAAAAAATGCAGCGTTTTGTGACTTTCATAAGGAGATGTTCGGAGAAAAACTGACGTATTCCGAATTTCCTTCGTTATGGCGTGCCGAATTGTTTGATGCGGAAAAATGGGCAAAACTTTTTAAATATGCCGGTGCAAAATATGTGCATATAGTATCAAAACATCACGATGGTTATACGCTCTGGAAGAGTGCTTACAGCGGAAGATTTAACAGTGTAGACAGCGGACCCCGTAGAGATCTTTTAGGCGAATTGCTGAATGCGGTTGAAAAAGAGGGGATTCGTCGAGGTGTTTATTACAGCCTTTGGGAATGGAATGAAAAAGATCTCGGCAGATATGTAGAACAAAAAATGCTGCCGCAAATGAAAGAACTGATCGAAAAGTATCACCCGTATACTCTTTTTACAGACGGAGAATGGATGCACCCGAGCAATGAATGGCGTTCGCTGGAATTTCTTGAATGGTTGTTCAATGAAAGCAGTGTGCGCGATGAAATTGTTATCAATGACCGTTGGGGCTCAGATACGCGCGGCGTGTATGGAGGGTATTTTACAACGGAATACGGGGAGATTAATTCAGCAGCTATTTCTGAAAAAAATGCTTTGGCACAGCTCGTTTATAGAAAGTGGGAAGAAAACAGAAGTATAGGGGCGTCGTTCGGATTCAACAGAAACGAAGGCGTGGCTGATTACCTTTCTCCGTATCAACTTATTGATTTGTTGATCGATACGATTTGCAAGGGCGGGAACCTTTGTCTGAACGTAGGCCCGTGTGCCGACGGTACCATCGCCGCGATCATTGAAGAGCGCCTGCATCAGCTGGGCGATTTTATGCAGGTCAACGGAGAAGCGGTATACGATACAAAACCTCTTTATGAAATAAAGGGGCTGCCTGCTTATGCAAGCGCTGTCAGGAAAAAGGAAGAAGATGGCGAAACAATATATATATTTCTGAAAAAGTATCCGGAAGAAGAACTTAAACTCTGCTATGCGGGTTTTAAAAATGGCGCTGATGCTCAGGTTTTAGGTGTTAAAAAACAGGCAGAGATAAAATGTTGTGAAGGAGAGGCTGTCATCAGGCTTCCAAACATTTCTGTCAACGAAATTTCCGAAAGCCGCAGGTATGTGTTAAAGATTTCATTAAAAAAATAATTTTTACAATAAGGAAATGTTTTTTTGCATTTCCTTTATTGCCATAGGAGAAAAAATGAAAAATATTCCCAAAATCAAAGTTGGTATCGTCGCGGTATCGCGCGATTGTTTTCCCGAAAGTCTGTCCGTAAACAGGCGCAAAGCGCTGGTTGCGGCATATGAAAAGAAGTACGGCAAAGAGGGGATCTACGAATGTCCCGTGTGTATCGTAGAGAGCGAAATACATATGAAGCAGGCTCTTGCCGATATCAAAAAGGCAGGTTGTAACGCTTTGGCAGTGTATCTCGGAAACTTCGGCCCCGAAATTTCTGAAACAATGCTTGCAAAAGAATTTGCGGCGGAGGTCGGGGGCGCGGTGATGTTCTTCGCTGCGGCGGAAGAAGATATTCCCACGCTCGCATCTTCGCGCGGCGACGCATATTGCGGAATGCTGAATGCGTCGTATAACTTAAAACTTCGCGGAGTAAAGGCATATATCCCCGAATACCCCGTAGGGGATGCGGAAGAGTGCGCAGATATACTCCACGAATTTTTGCCCATTGCCCGCGCTGTGTATGCTTTAAAACACTTGAAGATCATCTCTTTCGGGCCTCGCCCCATGAACTTCCTCGCGTGCAACGCACCCATCCAGCAGTTGTATAATTTGGGAGTGGAAATCGAAGAAAATTCTGAGCTTGACCTGTTTGAATCTTTCCACAAACACGCAGGGGACAAGCGTATTCCCGAAGTTGTGAAGGATATGGAAGAGGAACTTGGCAAGGGCAACAAAAAGCCTGAGATTCTTTCCAAACTTGCGCAGTACGAACTCACGCTTTTAGACTGGGTAGAAGCGCATAAGGGTTCGCGTGAATATGTTGCGATCGCGGGCAAATGCTGGCCTGCGTTCCAGACGCAGTTCGGGTTTGTTCCCTGCTATGTAAACAGCAGACTCACGGGCAGAGGAATTCCCGTCTCCTGCGAAGTGGATATCTACGGAGCATTGTCCGAATTTATCGGAACGGTGGTGAGTGAAGACGCGGTGACGCTTCTTGATATCAACAACACGGTGCCGAAAGATTTATATAAAGCAGATATCGAAGGCAAGTTCCCGTACAAATTGACGGATACATTTATGGGCTTCCATTGCGGAAATACCTGCTCCAAGAAGCTTTGTTTCTGCGAGATGAAATATCAGTTGATCATGGCGCGCTCTTTGCCCGAAGAAGTGACGCAGGGCACGTTGGAAGGGGATATTGCTCCGGGAGATATTACATTTTTCCGTTTGCAGAGTACTTCGGACAACAAGCTGCGTGCGTATGTGGCGCAGGGCGAAGTGTTGCCCGTAAAAACGCACAGTTTCGGAAGTATCGGCGTGTTTGCGATACCCGAGATGAAACGCTTCTACCGCCATGTGCTGGTTGAAGGGAATTACCCGCATCACGGGGCGGTAGCATTCGGACACTTCGGAAAGACGTTGTATGAAGTGTTCAAGTATATCGGCGTACCCGTAGAGGAGATCGGTTACAATCAGCCCGCGGGTGTTCGGTATAAGACGGAGAATCCGTTTTAAAATACAGAGATTTTGATAATAAGAGTAGCTGAATAATTAGTGCAGAGGCTGTATGGTTGAAATATACGTTAATTACGTTTCAGGAAACGATTGCAATACAGGTAATAAAGATTTTCCCTTGAAACATATGGAAAAGGCTATTGAAAAAGCGAAAAGCTCGGAAGGTGCATTGATTCATATTCAAGGTAAATATTTTTCGGATAAAACGGTACAAATTTCCGGAATAAAGCAGCAACTGATCTTAAAAGGAGAAGATGCTGTTATGGAAGGAGGTATAGAGGTGGACTCCTTTGAAGAATACGACGGAAAAATTTGCCGTGCATTTATTGGTAAAAATAGAGTAGTTCGTCAATTTTTTGTGGGATCGGAAAGAAGAAAAAGAGCTGCATTCGGTGAGAATTGGCTCTATACTCGCGATTGGTATAATCCTAAAGATGATATTTATGTGGATGGTCCTATTAAACAAAAATGTAAAAAAAATAAAAATCTTTCGTCTGTTTTGCGGTATGCTGCTATCAGTAAAGAAAAAGAATTACACCGTTTAAAGAATGCTGATTTATGCGGGTGTGAAATGCTTCTTTTGAAAGACTGGGTTATTGACTATATTAAGGTTAAAGGGATTCATTTTGACGGAGAAGATTCATACCTGGAACTTGAAGACAGAACAGGAAAATTGTTATACGAAACGCAATGGCCGCCAAAGAGATATAGGCAAAGTTTCAGATTGGAGGGCTGTTTATGTTTTCTGGACAAGGAAGGAGAATGGTGTTATGAAAAGGAAAGCGGTTACCTGTATTATTATCTTAAAAGAGATGAGAATCTGAATACCTTAAAAGGATGTATTCCTGGGGATTGTGAGTGCTTATTAAAGATTTCTGATTGTACAGGTGAAATAAAACTTGAAAATCTTGTTTTTGAGTACTGCAACTGGAATTTTCCGGATGAGTATGGAATCTGTGACCTGCAAGCTTTTTCGCCGCGAAAGTTTGAAAAAAATCAAATTGTTTTTGAACAGTCTGGGGCAGCTTTAAAAATTGAACGATCAAATAATATTACAGTTGAACGCTGTATGTTTAAAAAATGTTCTGCATCGGCTATAGCTATTCGTTATGGTTGTGAACATATTGTTGTGCGCAGCTGTGTGTTTTATGACTTAAGTGGTTCAGCTGTTTATATCGGGACGGAGTCGCTTGCAGATGCTGATCTTTGTAGATTTATAACGGTTTCTGACAATTATATTTATAAAATAGGGAGAGATTACGGCGGTGCTGTGGCGATTGCTATGAAGTTTGGAAATCATGTGGAAATTTCTCATAACACAATAGAGGATACTCCATATACGGGAATTTCCAGCGGATGGCACTGGACTGTTAAAAAGACACAACTAGGTAATGTACATATAGTGGGTAACCGTTTGATAAATGTAGCGAATAAGCTTTGTGACGGTGGAGCAATCTATACGCTTTCTCGGCAGGACGGCGCTGTTATTGAAGAAAATTATTTGTCTGGAATATATAAGTCAAAGTATGTCGAGTCTCCTTCAGTATTGCATCCTATTTATTTGGATGAGGGTAGTTCATATATACTTGTTCAAAATAATTTTATAGACGATTTTGATTCTTCTTTTTCAAAGTTATTGGATAAAGACTCTGATGAGTATTTATCTGAATGTCCAAATTATAATAGAAACAACCGCATAGGGAATACAAATAATACACAAAATGCCTTTACTGAAAATGAAGAAATAAAAAAATTAAGCGGTGTCAGATTACCAGACGTCCGAATGGTTATGGCCAATTTTTCTGGTTGAGTACTGAATTAAAAAAGTTTTAATGAGGGTAAAATGCACATATATAAAATAGCAGATTCTGAATTTAACGAGTATGGAAAAATTGTTGAAGGGAATTTTTCCGAGATGTTAGAAGTTTTAAAAAGTAAGGCGTGTCCATGCAAGGTTGAATATATTCCTTCTGACAGTGAGCTTGAATCAGTAAAAACAGTTCAGTTTTTAAAGGATGAAATATTTGGCGGTTTACCGATACAGATCGGATATTGTAACGGACACAATCAGTTTTTAAATTGTCTGGAATATCATAAGAGTAGTGAAGTAAATATTGCAGAAACTGATATGGTTTTACTTTTAGGTAAACAACAAGATATTCAAGACGGCAAATATTCTACGGATAAAATTAAAGCGTTTTTAGTGCCTGCAGGATGCGCAGTGGAATTATATGCAACTACACTGCATTACGCGCCTTGTGGGATAGAAGGAAAAGGTTTTCGTGTTATTGTTGCGTTGCCGCAAGGAACAAATTATGAAAAGCCGAAAGATGCTGAAGATGAAATGTTATGGGCAAGCAACAAATGGCTGATAGCTCATCCGGATTCTGTTGAGGCGAAACAAGGTGCGTGGGTAGGATTGGAAGGAAAGAATATAGAAGTATGAATACATATATCGGCATTGATCTGGGTACGAGCGGGACAAAGTTCCTGCTCGTTGCCGCAAACGGAGAAATATTGGCGGAAAACACGCAAAGCTATGAAGTCTGTTATCCGCACAGCGGTTGGAGCGAACAAAGTCCCGAACTTTGGTATAAAGCGGCATTGACAGGTTTGAAAGAACTTCTCCAAGGGCAGGATAAATCGGCTGTTAAAGGAATATCGTTCGGCGGGCAGATGCACGGGCTTGTAGTTTTGGATAAAGATGACAACGTCATCCGTCCCTGCATTTTGTGGAACGACGGCAGAACAGAAAAGCAGACAAAGTATTTAAACGAAGTTATAGGAAAAGAAAAGCTTTCCGAATACACGGGCAACATTGCGTTTGCGGGATTCACTGCACCGAAAATTCTTTGGATAAAGGAAAACGAGCCCGAAAACTTTGCGAAAATTGCAAAAATCATGCTCCCCAAAGATTATCTCGCATACAAGCTTTCGGGAAGTTTTTGTACGGATTATTCGGACGCAAGCGGAATGCTTCTTCTGGACGTCAAGAACCGCCGTTGGTCGCAAAAGATGTGCGACGTGTGCGGAATTTCCGAGCAAATGCTTCCGAAATTGTATGAAAGTTATGAAGTTGTCGGAACACTGAAAAAAGAAATTGCCGAAGAGTTGGGTTTATCCGAAGAAGTAAAAATTATTGCGGGCGCAGGGGACAATGCCGCGGCGGCGGTCGGTACGGGCGTAGTCGGCGAAGGCGGCTGCAATATTTCATTGGGTACAAGCGGTACGCTCTTTGTTTCCGCAACGCAGTACAAAGAAGATAAGGTCAATGCCCTGCACAGTTTTTGTCATGCGGACGGCGGCTGGCATCTGATGGGATGTATCTTGTCCGCGGCTTCTTGCAATGCTTGGTGGTCGGATAAAATTCTGGAAACAAATAACTATGCCAAAGAGCAGGAAGGGCTGGAAGAGATGCTCGGCAAAAACGAGTTGTATTTTCTGCCGTATCTGATGGGTGAAAGAAGTCCGCATAACGACGTGAATGCGCGCGGAGCGTTTATCGGAATGCGTCCCGACACGACGAGAAAGCAAATGACGCTTGCCGTGCTGGAAGGGGTGACGTTTGCGCTCAGAGATTGTCTGGAAGCGTCAAAAAAGAACGGTATTGAAGTAAAAAAGACAAAACTTTGCGGGGGCGGAGCGAAAAGTCCTTTGTGGCGGAAAATTGTGGCAAATGTCATGAATATGCCCGTAGAGATTCCGCAGACGGAGCAAGGGCCTTCCTATGGCGGCGCAATGCTTGCAATGGTGGGCTGCGGAGAATATAAGACTGTAAAAGACGCGTCGCAGATGATCGTGAAAGTCAAAGAAACGGTGTATCCCGAAACAGAAATTGCGCAAAAGTATGAAGCCAGATATCAAATTTTTAAGTCGCTGTATCCTGCATTAAAAAATGTTTTCGGACAATTTTAAAATAAGAAAAGGTTATAAATGTATAACAAGGCAACGGCACTGCATTCATTGCAGTGCCGTTACTTATTGTTATAAACTTTATTTCTTATGGGGGCGGATTAGGTTGGGAGCGGGTCAGCGCAAACGCCCCGCCCGCCGCGCTTTCGTTTCAGTGTTTGTTTGGTTGTTTGTGTTTGGACGTGTGCTTGTCTGCGGCGGGCGTAGCCCGTCGCACTTGTATCAAGACAAGCACA
>ENA-UOJL01001428-UOJL01001428.1-human-gut-metagenome-genome-assembly--contig:-P47-NODE-1428-length-25246-cov-27.276766_pt1 | contig 25246 bp, 19 predicted proteins | sample MGYA00242347_ERZ723894 | MGnify/ENA metagenome assembly ERZ723894
AAGAAACCATCCATCCGGATGGTTTCTTTTTTGGTGATTCGTATGTCGGACCGAACCCATTGGGTTCGATCGCCCGGCAATTCCATGCGCAAGCATGGCAGCGATATGTAATATCGCAGCCTTCAGATAACACAAAAATCCAGACATCCTTATGATGCCTGGATTTTTTCGCTCCTGAGAACACCACTGCGATCCGAACGCCCAAGAGATGGACGCAAAAATATAAAAAATTGGAATCCGAACGATGCGGTCCGGCGTATTCTTTCTCATTCTGCTTGGAATTCGTGTGGGTTTCAAGGGAGCCTTTTTGCGCTGTCTTGCTTGACAAGCTGGGGGAAATATGGTACTTTATGTTTAGCAATACAAAATACTTAGAAATGCAAGGATGGTGCGGATGGAAGAACGTTTTTTGCAGCAGCTCAAGAAGGGCGTGCTGGAGCTGCTGGTTTTGCAGACGATCTGCCGGGGGCCGACCTATGGCTACGAGCTGATCGCGCAGCTCGGCAGCCGTTCCGGCGGGCTGTTTACGCTCAGGGAGGGAACGCTCTACCCGATTTTATACCGGCTGGAGGACGACGGGCTGATCGAAGCGGTCTGGCAGCAGGAGACAGGGCGTGCGGCTCCGCGGAAGATCTATTCCGCGACGGAAAAGGGCAGAGAAGAAAATGAACGCCGTCTCGGCCTCTGGGCCGGATTCCGGACGGCAGTGGACCATTTTTGCGGGGAGGATGCAGGACATGAATGAAAAACAGCTTGCGCGCTATCTGCGCGCTGTCCGGCGGCGGCTGCCGCTATCGGAGCAAATGAAGGACCGGGTGATGGACGACCTGCGCAGCTCGATCAATGAGCGGCGCGAGGCCGGGCAGACGGATGCGGAGATCTTTGCCGCGCTTGGCCCGGCAAAGCAGGCCGCGGCAGAGCTTACCGCGCAGCTGCCGGGCTACGCGTTCCGCAAAAGCCCGCTGCGGTTCGTCTGCCTTGGCGCGGCGGTGCTTGCGCTGCTGGCCGGGCTTCTGAAAACCGTCACGAATCTGCGCGGCTTTGCGTCCGTCGGCGTTATCGGCGGCGCGGACGGGCCGACGGAAATTTTCATCGCCGGGCCGCAGATTCTTGATTGGGCAGACGTGATCGCCGCCGGGATCGTGCTGGTGCTCGGACTCATCGGATATCTGCTCCTGCGCCGTCTGCCGCCGAAAAAGGGCTGAAGCCCATATAGGAGGAATGACGCACATCCGCCGGGGCATCCGTCCGGCTATGCCGGCAGCAGCAGATTGACGGCTCCGGCCAGAAGCATGACGAGGATCGGGCTGAGCTTTGTTTTGCGGAGCAGGACAAGGCAGACGGCAAAAATCGCAGCCATGGCGACAAGATCGGCGAACTCCTGCAGACTGAGCCAGCTGTGCTGCGTGACGATCACATACCCGCCGCCGAATGTAAACGCGCTGAGATACAGCGTGGAAAGAAACAGCTTTTTCAGCACCTGTTTTCTGCTCTTCATCCGATTCGTCTCCAATCTTACGCGGCCATGCGCCGCGCTGCTTTGACCATCGTACCACAGGAAGCGGGACTGTAAATGCCGGATTCGGTCTGCGCCTCCGGTGCGCAAAAAACGTCCCCTGCCATGCGTATGGCAGGGGACGTCGCGGAATGCCGGGTTACAGCAGGATCTTTGCCAGCTCGTCGATCGTCTCGTCGAACACGCGCAGCGCGCTGCGGACGGTGTCGGGCTTCGTGAGGTCGACGCCTGCGATCTTGAGCTCTTCGAGCGGATAATCGCTGCCGCCGGTCGTGAGGAACTTCAGATAGCCGCTTGCGTCGCCGGTCGTCAGGATATGCTCGGCGATGGCCACGGCGGAGGAGAAGCCGGTCGCGTACTGATAGACGTAGAACGCGCGGTAGAAGTGGGGGACATACGACCATTCGGGGTCGATGTCCGCGTCGATGCCGATGCCGTCATAATAGGTGGCTTCGAGATCGTGATAGACCTTGTTGAGCGATGTGGCCGTCAGCGGCTGGCCCGCAGCGTAGAGATCGTGCGCCTTGCGCTCGAACTCTGCGAACAGCGTCTGCCGGTAGAGCGTCGTGCGGAAGCTCTCAAGGAAGTGGTTGAGGATGTATGCGCGGCGCTTTTCGTCCGTCTCGGTCTTCAGCAGATACTTGGTCAGCAGGACCTCGTTGACCGTCGAGGCGACCTCGGCGACCATGATGCGGTAATCGTGGTTGACATAATCCTGCGTCGTATCCGAGAACCAGGAGTGCATGGAGTGGCCCAGCTCATGCGCCAGCGTGAACGCGTCGTTGAGTGTTCCGGCATAGTTCATCAGCACATACGGATGCACGCCGAACACGCCGCACGAGAACGCGCCGGACTGCTTGCCGTCGTTCTCATACACGTCGACCCAGCGTTCGGCGAACGCGCGGTCCAGCAGCTTCTGGTATTCCTCGCCCAGCGGCAGCGTCGCCTTCTTGACCAGCTCCTTCGCGTCCTCAAACGCAATGGGATAGTCGACGTCCTCCACGATGGGGACATACAGATCAAACACATCGATTTTTTCAAGCTTCAACGCGCGGCGGCGCAGCTCCAGATATTTGCGCATGGAGGGCAGGCTCTCGTGCACGGCCTCGATCAGGCTGTCATAGACGGACACGGGCACATTGCCGCCGTCCAGCGCCGCCTCGCACGCGGAGGCGTAGCCGCGCTGATTGGAGAAATAGGTGTCGAATTTGACGGAGCCGCCATAGAGCGTGGCAATGGCGTCGCCGAACTGCCGGTAGGTGCCGAACATGGCGCGGAACGCACCCTCGCGCACGGAGCGGTCGCGGCTCTCGCGGAAGACAGGGAACGTACCGGCGGTGAGGCGTACCTCCTCGCCCGCCTCGTTTTTGACCATCGGCAGCTGCAAATCAACGTCGGTCAGCATCTCAAACGCGGCCTTCGGCGTGCCTGCCGCGTCGCCCAGCAGCGCCAGCATCTGCTCCCGCGCAGCGTCGAGCGTATGCGCGCGCATACGGACGATATCGTCTACTGTGTGCCGGTAGGTCGCCAGCGCCTCGTCCTGCATCCATTCGTCCAGCTTTTCCGCCGGGATCGCAAGAATTTCGGGGTTCAGGAACGCCGTTGCGGCGCTGAACTTGACGAGCAGGCTTTCGCTGCGGGCGGCCATTTCCTGATTTTCCGCAACAGAGCCGTCCTCTGTCTTCTTCAAAAACGCATAGACATAGGGCATCTCAACCTTAAACATGGAGGCATAGACGGTGTCAAGCCCCTTCTTGAACGCTTCCTTGGACGTGCCGAGTGTGCCGGGAATTGCGGCCAGCGGTGCAAGCGCGGCCTCAGCCTCTTGCATTGCGGCTTCCCACGCCGCAGTGTCCGGGTAGATCTTCGTCAGGTCCCACTGGAACCGGATATCCTGCTCGCTTCGTTTCATAGCGTATCCTCCTTTATAGATACTTCTATTATAATGACCAAAATCTTTCCTGTCAACGTCCGCTGCGGATGGGCAGGCAGTTGCTTTTTTGTCATATTCAGGGTAAAATAAATAAAAGAACCTCAACTGGGGGGAATACGATGAAGAATACTGCTCATTCCGCGCGGCAGTTTGCTTTCTGCTGCGTGACCACGGTTCTGACGGCGCTGCCGGCAGCGCCTGCGCTGCAGTGACGTCCGGCGCATAAAGTGCCCATAAATTTTTGGAAAACTCCTCCTGATTTTCCTTGCACATTGCGGCAGGATGTGTTATATTAAATTAAAGAAAAAATGAAGACGTGTGCCCAGAATGCCGGACGGAGAGAACTCCTGCCCGGCGCGCAGCATCGAAAAAATCCAATGGCGCAGCCATTTTCAACATAGATAGTTTTCACTACAAGAAGCAAACAATAAAACAATAAAAAGGAGGAGATCTGAAGTAATGAAGAAGAGATTAGTTGCTTTTTTGTTAGTTCTGATTATGGTGCTCGGTATGCTGCCGGTATCGGCGATGGCGGCTGGCAGCGTAGTTACTGCGCGCGGCAGCGCAGAAAATCCAATAAGGATTTATGAAAACTCTGGGAATCAGGCAGAGACGAGTAATGGCAGTGTACAGGTTCCTGTTGGAGAAACTGTCACCGATTCCGGCGTACTGACTTTTTCGACGTACAGTGCGATCGAAGGTGTTCAGGTAAGTAAGGGCGGCGTTTATTGCGCCGTTACAAGTTCCAACGAGAATGTCGTAAAAGCGACCGGCAGTTGGAGCGGCGGTGTGCTGACGATCAACTTTCTGGGCGTTGGAAATGGTACCGCAAAGATTACAGTTGATTATACCTGTACTTGTTCCAAAAATGCGGTAGCGAATGGCTTGCTTATCTACAACGTCACCGTTGGCGATGGTGGCTCCACTGACCCGTCTGGAAAACCGAATGCGCCGACAGCGAGTGACATTGGCGCTTTCCCCGATGCAGGCAAAGCTGTACTGCTCCACTGTGTAGACGCGGGTGCTCGGGGGCATGATGCTACGGCTAGTAGTTTAAATAAGGTGCAGAACGGTTATTCTGTTGGCGAGGTTGTAGAGAACCCGGGCACTTACTATAACGTCGACGGAGGCAAGATAACAAAGGAACAGTTCCCGTGGATGTGCGTGGTGACAGTTCATGCTGCTCCGTTCATCGAGCTATATAACAGCAACTTCAGCGAAAGATATGGTGTACACAAACTTGCCGGAACCAGTAATGCAACAGCCACCCTTCATTGGTTTTGACACAATACATACGGATGGCAATATCTAGAAAATCCCCCAATACAATTTAATATTACAAGGGATACATCCGAAAAGACCTACACCCTGAACTACTACAAAAACACGACAGACACAGTCACCAATATGCCGGAACCCAACCCGCAGACTGAAAAGTCCAACACCGGCATGGTAACGTTCACCGTTTCCAGCGCGATTCCTGCCAGAGAAGGCTACAACTTCCTCGGCTGGAATGGGAAACCGGACGCAACGGAGCCTACCGTCATGCCTGGCAATACGATTACAACACCCAGAGAGACTACCAACCTCTACGCGGTCTGGGAGTCGAAGACCCCGCCCCCCGAAATCCCCGGCGACCAGAAGCCGAACATCGAGGAAGCGAACGCTAAGATTCGTGTGCAGTGCATCGAGTATCCGTCCAAGCATAATCTGTACAAGCAGAACTATCGCATCCTGCCCGGTTCATACGATGACCTCGGTTGGGATCGGACGGAATATGGATACATCTATTCCATCAGACTGAACAGAGCGAAATACATTGCGCAGTTCGATCAGGAGATCGGCAGACCCCACACCGATACGGAGCCAAACAAGGAAACCCGCATCAACTGGCGGTGGGAGAATGACGCGTGGCACCTGATTGATGGCCCCGACGGCGTCACGGCTGACATTAAAGTCAAATGCGCCGAGACGCCTGTGAAGCCCGAAAAGCCCACGGCGCTGGACGGCAGTTTTGCTATCGTCTGCAAGAACAACGAAGCAACACATGCTTACAAGGCGGATTATATTGCCACCCCGCGTCAGTATACGATCAGCGATGTGCAGAAGGACGAGCAGGGCTACTACGTCACCGCGACGGTCACGGTAGCGCCGAATCTGGCGGCATATAACAACGACACCCGCGTCGAGCACCGGCTCGTTGACGAGCAGGACGCAACGCTGACCATCACCTTCCGCTATGACACCGAAGTAACTGTTGACGGGAACAGGAAATGGAAGCAGCAGGGTGACCTGCCGGTCGTTGAAGTCATCTGCAAGCCCAAAGCCCCGACGGCTGACGATCTGAAAAAGCTTGAAATGGCTGTTCAGGTCAAGTGCGTCGTAGATGATTCGCAGCAGCATACGGCCGCCTACGGTCTGCTCGGCGAGTACGATGAAGACTACTTCGTCGGCGAGCCGAGGAAGGACGGGGACGACTGGCTTTGCGACATCAACTATTACCCCGAACGCTATGTGGCCGAGTTCAACACGACGTTCCAGAACCTGAAACATGTCCAAAACGATGAGAAGATCGTTCCGGTCACGCTGATCTGGGCCGGGGACAGCTGGCAGCTCAAGACGCAGGGCCGCGTACATGTGACGGAGGTATACACCGTCACCTACACCGACGGCGTTGAGAACGAAGAAGTTTTCGCCGATCAGGTCTATTCTGACCTTAGGAAGGATTCCACGACCCCCGCGTTCAACGGCACCCCGACCCGCACCGGCTACACCTTCGCAGGCTGGGAGCCCGAAGTTGCGGCAACGGTCACGCAGACTGTGACCTATGTTGCGAAGTGGGAAGCCAAAAAGGCCAACGTCCACCTCATGATCTTCAAGTCCGGCGATCTGAGCAAGCCGATCGTGGATGTTCCGTACGCCGCCGATAAGCTTGCTGGCGATACGATTGACCTTACGAAGATCGATCCGAGCAGCTATCTCGATTTCGACTTCGAGATCGACGGCGGCTGGTACGACGACGGCATGTTCAACAGCTACAAGCGGTATCTGGACGGTCTGCAGGATAAACCCGCCGGATTGGAGAAGCTGCTGATCACCGGAAACTGGCAGAATCTCAAGCTCATCGTCACCGAGCTGGTTCCTGTCGTTTACTTCGATTCTCTGGAATCGCTGACGGCATATCAGAACGACCACTCCAAGACGGAGGGCATCCTCCGTACCACCAAGGCCCGCGTTGGCTCGGCTCTGCCCACCGCAGACGCGCCCACTGCGACCCGCGACGGCTACACCTTCACCTTCTGGAGCCGCGAAGGCCAGACCACGGACGTCACCGGCCAGACCGTCAACGGCTGGACGAACCTCGTCGCCAACTGGAAGGTCACCCCGCACAACATCTACGCGTATGCAAGACTGAACAGCTATTTTGCACCGCTGACCACGAGCGAGTTCGATACGCCCGTCACGCTGAATGAGGCGACCCTGTCCCGTCTCGGCCTCGGCAGCTACAACAGCCTCGGCTACATTTCTATCGGCAGCTTTACCTTTGATGCAATGCCGCTGACGAGCGATCTGTACTTCGACGATGATGCAGAACTGAGCGCAGTTGCTGAGAAGCTGGCGACCGACATCGCCCTCGAAACCGGCGTTTCTGACAAGATTGTCGAGAAGATCGCCTGGACGGCCCTGTACAAGACCGTAAACGAAGAGGACATGGAGCCCGGCTATCCGGCAGAAGCCGGCTACCAGCTCTCCGGCAATCTGAACCTCGCATCCGTTACGTTCAGAGCCGGTGCTGAGAACGTCGAGAATATGCCCGCTGTCAACTACACCTATGACGACGGCGCGATCGACTTCTACGACTTCTACTTCGCTGGCGACACCATCACCCTGCCCACCACTGAGCCGACCCGCGAAGGTTATAGCTTCAAGGGCTGGAGCGTTGAAGTCATTCCGGCTGAAAATGATGCCGACCACCTTGACGCTGACGGCGCAGACGATGCGGCCGATGAAACGCTCCTCAAGGCTGGCGACACCTACACCATCACCGCGGGCGGCGTGATCTTCACTGCACAGTGGGAGAAGAAGACGTTCACAGTCAAGTACTACCTCCCGGATGAAACCGGTGCGTGGGTAGAAAAGAAGATGGACACGGTTGACTCTGTTGACTATGCCACCTACAGCCTGTGGACTCCGAATGCAGAAGATGGTTACGAATTCAGCGGCTGGTATCAGAAACCAGCTGATATTGGCGTAAAAGCTAAGGTCGAAAAGCTGTACATGGCCAAGGAATGGAAGCTCTACGGCAAATTTACGCCCATTGAGTACACCATTCAGTATGTATACAACGACGGCAAGGCCACCAGCACCAACCCCACGACGTACACGGTTGAGAGCGATACCATCACGCTGGCCGATGCGACCGGCGCTGACTGGGGCAAGACGTTCCTTGAGTGGCACGACGAGAACGGCCAGAAGATCACCGAGATCCCCACTGGCTCGACTGGCGACCGCGTTATCACGGCATACTGGAACTGGCCTGTCCATCTCCACTACCTCGATAAGGACAACAACGAGATCGACAGCGCTACGCTCTATGTCAGCGAGCTTGAACCCGGCGCATGCGTCCTGCCGACCGGCGAAAAGACCGGTTATGACTTCGACGGCTGGTATGAAGCCAAAAAGGATATCGGCACCGCCAGTCACAAGCTGAACGCTCTGTCCATAGCCAAGAAGTGGGAACTCTACGGGCGCTACACGGCAAAGACCGACGTGAGCTACACGGTCAAATACCTGCGTGAAGGCGACAATAAGGTTCTCGCGCCTGAAAAGGTCGTGACCGATCAGACGTTCGACACCGAAGTGACCGAGCAGGCCGCAGACGTGGTCGGCTACACGCCGGACGCACCCAGCAAGACGATGATCCTTGATGAATACAACAAGGTTCTCACGTTCTCCTATTCGGCCAACACCTACGACTACACCGTCCGCCACATCAAGCAGCTGCCCGACGGCTCCTATGACGAGGCAAACGCTGAGGTCGAAACGCTGAGCGGCAAGTTTGAAGCGCTCGCAGCCGTGACCGCGAAGGACTACGGTGAGCACTATCCGACCAACGACGCTGACACGAAGCAGAACATCAAGATCGAAAAGGGTCTGACGATCGATGTCAAGTATGATCTCGACGAGCATACCCTGACCTTCGAAACCAACGGCGGCTCCGCCATCAACCCGGTCACGGTCCGCCACGGCAATGCAGTTGCAAGACCCGCTGACCCGACCAAGGACAAGTACACGTTCATTGGCTGGTATGCCGACCCCGAATTCACCGAGGAGTATGACTTCGCAACGGTTCTGGAAGCAGACAAGACCATCTACGCCAAGTTTGAACTGACGTCCACCCCGATCGGCGACATCTATGTCCGCTACGACGTTCTGCACATCAAGCAGCTGCCCGACGGCACCTATGATCTGGCCAACGCTGAGGTCGAGCACCTGAGCGCCAAGAAGGACACCACCGTTACCGCGGTCATCAAGGATTACAGAGCAACGCATCACGTCAATGTCAACCGCACGCTGAGCAAGCTGACCGGCACGGCTATCCAGCCCTACATGGGCGTGGACGGCAAGCCTGTCTACACCATCCTGTCGGTCTACTACGATCTGGACTTCCATACCCTGACGTTCGACACCATGGGCGGCTCCAAGATCGCGCCGGAAACGGTTCGTCATGGCCTGACGGTTGCGAAGCCCAAGGATCCCGTCAACGGCGGCTACATCTTCGACGGCTGGTACACCGACAAGACCTTCAGACATCGCTACGACTTCTCGACCCCGCTGACCGAGGACATCACGATCTATGCCAAGTGGTTCCTGATCGTCCTGCCCGGCGTCACCGTCAAGAAGAACACCCCGAAGCTCAACACCGCTGATCACTTCGCGTATGTCCAGGGTTATCCCGACGGCACCGTGAAGCCCGCAGGCAACATCACCCGCGCTGAGACGGCCGCGATCCTCTTCCGTCTCATGGATGATGCGTCCCGCAAGACCTATTACTCCACCAAGAGCGGCTTCCGCGATGTCGCCTCCGGCAGCTGGTACAACACCTACGTTGCGACTCTGAACAACGCCGGTGTCATCACCGACAGCTCCAACGGCTACTTCCGCCCGAATGAAGCCATCACCCGTGCAGAGCTTGCCGCCATGCTTGCCAAGTTCTCCGAGACGACCAGCGCTGCGAACTACTTCAATGACGTGTCCGCCAAGTACTGGGCGGCCAACGCCATCGCCATCTGCGCCAAGCTCGGCTGGATCACCGGCTATCCCGACGGCACCTTCCGTCCGGACAGAAACGTGACCCGTGCTGAACTCATGGCTATGATCAACCGTGCCACCGGCCGTGCACCCAAGTCCGCCGACGCATTCCTGCCCGGCATGAAGACCTGGATCGACAACACCTCCGATAAGTGGTACTACCTCGACGTGCAGGAAGCTACCAACAGCCATTCCTACACGGTCAAGGGTTCCGAAACCTGGACGGCTCTGACCTCCGACCCCAACTGGTCGCTGTACGAGTAAGCCTCTTCGGACGCAATTCCCCGGTATAATCCAAATCAGCCCCTGCCGCCAATTCGGCGGCAGGGGCTGAAAAATTCCCCCGGCGGCGCAGTCCACGACGGACTGCCGCTGGGGGAAGCTGTTTATTTTTGGACGCTGCGCGTTATAACCGGCCCAGACGGAACTGCTCGATCATTTCACCGGTCAGGCTGATGTGGGAGTAATCCTCCGGCAGCTCGCTGCGCAGGTGCCAGTTCGCCTCGGCCAGCTCGGATTCCTGCACGGTGATCCTGTCGCTGCCGTCCAGCTCACAGACGAAGCCCATCAGGAGCGTGTCCGTGAACACCCACGGCTGGGATTTGTAAAAGCGGAGGTTTTTGACCCGGAGGCCAGCCTCCTCCATGACCTCGCGGTGCACCGTGTCCTCAATCGACTCACCGATCTCATTAAAGCCCGCGATGAGGGCATATTTTTTGAACGGCCGACCGCGATAGCGCGTGAGCAGCAGCCGGTCGCCGTCGTGCACCGCGACGATCACAGCCGGGCAGATCTTCGGGTAGACCGTGTTTTTGCAATGCGGGCAGACCATGGCGCGCTCGACCGTGCTTTTCTCCATGCGCGCGCCGCATCTGCCGCAGAATTTCTGGGAATCATACCAGCGGTACAGGCTTTCGCCCGCAGCGGCGGCGAACAGCGCCGGACTCGTCCCGTCCGTCATGGCGCGGAGCGACGAAGAGGGAGCATAGCGGAACGTGTCTGTCTCGCCGGGGTGGGCGGAGACGAGATAATATGCCGTTTCGTCAATGGAAAAGGCGTACTGCGCCTCGCCGCCGTCCGGGATCTCGCACATCCGGGGCAGTGTGAGCGTTTCGCCGCTCAAATTACAGTAAACTGTATGATCCGGCTCAAAAATCAGCGCAATATCATCCGGCGACGGTGCTTTCCACGACATTTCATTGTGATACATATGCGGATACAGATCCTGAAGCATAGCTTTCCCTCCTCAGCGCCCGGCGAAGAACACTTCGATCTCCGCCCGGCCTGCCTGTACGCTGCCCTGCGCGAAAAACGGCTTTCCGCCGCCGCGTCCGTGCAGCTGCGCGTTCAGCTCCTTTACCAGCTGCCGCAGATCGCCGTCCTGTTCGCCGACGGCGTATTTATAGCCATCGGCGTCGCTGCCGGCAAAAACAGCCGCACGACCCCCGCAGGCCGACATGACCAGATCGGTCAGCCGCCGCAGGCTGTCCGGGTTCATCGCAGGCTCAAACAGCAGGACGTTTCCTGCCCCGGCAAGTGCCTGCGCCTTCTGCGCAAACACAGTTTCCTCCAGGCTGGCTGCGCGCTGCTTCTGCGCAGCCTCCGCGTCCAGAAGCCGACGCACGGCGGCAGCCGTCTCCAGCGGCTTCGCCGACAGCAGGCCTGACACGCGCCGGTTCTGCTCGGCAATTTCGCTCAAATAGGCAAGCGCACGTCTGCCGCACAGAATTTCCAGCCGCACGCCGTCATGGAATTTCACGCAGGAGAAAATTTTGATCAGCCCAATTTCCCCAGTGCTGCTTACGTGCGTCCCACAACAGGCGCAGATGTCCGCGCCGGGGATGGTCACGATGCGCACCTGACCGGTCAGCTCCTTCTTGCTGCGGTAGGGGATGGTCTTCAGCGCCTCAGCATCCGGGTATGTAATTTCGATCGGGACGTTTTTCCAGACCCACTCGTTGGCCTCGGCCTCGACGGCGGACAGGTCCTCCTGCGTCAGCATGCCGGAAAAATCAATGGTCACAAAATCCGCGCCCATGTGGAAGCCGACGTTTTCATAGCCGAAGCGGCGGTGCACGACGCCGGAGAGAATGTGCTCGCCGGAATGCAGCTGCATGAATTCGAACCGGCGCGTATAGTCGATCCGGCCCTCGACGCTCTGCCCTTCGGAAAGCGGCTGTTCACAAAAATGCACGATCTCGCCGCCGCGCTCATGCGTGTCGGTCACGCGGACACCGGACAGAACGCCGGTGTCGCCCGGCTGGCCGCCGCCCTCGGGATAAAAGCAGGTTCTGTCCAACACAACGTCATAGCCGTGCTTTCCCGGCTGACAGGATACAACGCGCGCTTCAAACGCTGCCTGATGCGCGTCCTGATAATAGAGCTTTTCTGTTGCCATTTTGACACCTCTTGTCAGATTTTTAACTATCATAGCACACAATCCGTCAAAATTCCACTGGAATTCGTTCGGATTTTGGTTGACAAACCGGGGAAATCAACCTATTATATAAGTTAGGCGATTTCAAAAGCGCCCGATATTCTGAAACAAAAAGGGGGAAGAACAAATGGACGCAGGAAGTAGTAGCGGCACATCCGCAGGCCGAAGTCGGCTCGAGCACCAGCCGCCTTTGTGCGTCCAGTGCTTGCAGCCCCTGTCATTCTTCGATTGATGTGCCTGCGTTGTGTCTTTACCTTCCTATTCTTTACATTTAGGAGGAACAAGACATGGCAGAAAACAATTTTTCCCTGCAAAAGACCCTGACCATGCTGCTCGACGAGAAGAAGTATCATTCTCTGCGCGACATCCTCAGCACCATGAATCCTGCCGACATCGCCGCCATTTTTGACGATCTCGATCAGGCGCGCCTGCCGCTTCTGTTCCGGCTTCTGCCGAAGGAGCTGGCCGCCGAAACGTTCGTCGAAATGGAGCCGGAGGCGCAGGAGCTTCTGATTCAGGGCTTCTCGGATTCCGAGCTGAAGGAGGTCATCGACGAGCTTTACGTCGACGACGCCGTCGATATCGTGGAGGAAATGCCCGCGAACGTCGTGCAGCGCATCCTGACCCAGGCCGAGCCGGATATGCGCAAGCAGATCAACGAGATCCTGCGCTACCCGGAGGATTCCGCCGGCTCGATCATGACCACCGAATATGTCTCCCTGCGCCCGAATATGACGGTCGAGGAAGCGATTTTGCGCATCCGGCGCACGGGCATCGACAAGGAGACGATCTACACCTGCTACGTGACGCGCGGCCATAAGCTGATTGGCCTTACGAGCGTCAAGGACCTGCTTCTGTGCGAGGACGACGATGCGACCATCGAGTCCATCATGCAGGAGCACGTCATCACCGTCGGCACGCTCGACGATAAAGAGCAGGTCGCCCAGATGTTCAGCAAGTACAACTTCCTCGCTCTGCCGGTCGTGGACACGGAGAACCGGCTGGTCGGCATCGTGACCTTCGACGACGCCATGGACGTCATGGAAGACGAGGCCACGGAGGACATGGAAAAGATGGCCGCTATGCTGCCGTCCGAACACCCGTATATGCGTTCGACCCCTGTCGAGATCTGGAAAAACCGTATCCCGTGGCTGCTGCTGCTGATGGTTTCGGCGACGCTGACGGGCATCGTCATCACAAGATTTGAAAACTCGCTGGCCGCCCTGCCGTGCCTCACGGCGTTCATCCCCATGCTGATGGATACCGGCGGCAACTCCGGCTCGCAGGCCTGCGTGTCCATCATCCGCGGCATCAGCCTGAATGAGATCGAATTCCGCGACCTGGGACGCGTGGTCTGGAAGGAGATCCGCGTGTCCGTCCTCTGCGGCGTGTGCCTGGCAATCGCCTGCTTCGCGAAGATCATCGTGGTCGATATGCTGCTGTTAAAGAGCGAGAGCGTGACGTATCTGGTAGCCTTTGTCGTCTGCGCGACGATGGCCGTGACGGTCTGCCTTGCCAAGATCGTCGGCTCAACGCTGCCGCTGCTGGCTAAAAAGCTCGGCTTCGACCCGGCTGTGATGGCCTCGCCGATCATCACGACGATCGTGGACTTCCTGTCCCTGCTTGTCTATTTCGCTTTTGCGACCGCAATGCTCGGCATCGGATAAAAAACCGCCCGCTGCACATAATGTGCAGCGGGTTTTTGTGCAAAAACGGCAAAAAACAGACGCAGTTGGTAGGGGCGGGGCTCTGCTCCGCCCGGCGGAAAACGCTGCGTTCGCGTGAGAACTTGCGGCAAATTCGTATGCAGTTACCCACTTGGTTGTAGGGGCCGACGACTCTGTCGGCCCTGAAAATGCTGCGAATTCGCCATGGATTTCCGTAAAAATGCTGCGTCCTGCGGGCGGACAGAGTCGTCCGCCCCTACACCGAAATGCGCAGATGCATACGAATTTGCCGAGGATTTCCGATGATTCGGTGCATTCTGCCGGGCGGAGCAGAGCCCCGCCCCTACCAAAATTGTGCGTATTTTTGGGGGTGCTCCGAAATCTGCTGCGGTCGAATCCGCTCAGCGCAAAACTGGGAACAGGAGCTTCTGGTTTTCCTGCGTGTACATATTTTCCCGCGTAATGAGGACGCAGGAAACCTCAACGAAATCGTCGGTCTGCTCGCCGTTTGCCACGCGAACGGCCTGCTGGACGGCCACGTAGCCCATGTTGAACGGCCGCTGCGTGACAATGGCCTGAATGATGTTCTGCTCTAAAAACTGGATCTGCCGCTGCGAATTGTCGCAGCCGACGACATAGACGCGCCCGCCCATGCCCAGCTCGACCAGCGCGTTTGCCGCGCCGACGTTGCAGACCTCGTTCGTGCACACAAAGCCCCGGATCTCCGGGTCGGCGGAAAGAAGCTCCGTCGTGATCGTCTGCGCCTGCTCGGTCGAGTTGTCGCAGCAGAAGCTGCCGAGGATCTCGATATTTCCTGCCTCGTTCAGTGCGTCCAGAACGCCGCGCGTGCGTTCAATGCCCGTTGTGGTCGTCAGCATATGCTGAATGACCGCGACCTTTCCGCCCTCCGGCAGATAGGATGCCATGGCGCGGCCCATCTCCAGCCCGATCTCATAGCTGTTGCTGCCGACAAAGCAGGCGCGGCCTGCGGCATTGACGTCCGTGTCGATCGCAACGACGCCGATCCCGGCAGCGATGGCTTCCTCCGTTGCTTCCGCGCAGCGGTCATAGTCCGCGGCAGAGAGGATCATGACGTCCGGCTTATCCGCTGTCACCTGCCGGATCAGCTCGATCTGCTTGTCAATGTCAATTTCGCGCGGCGAGGTCAGGACCTTCAGCTCGACGCCGTATTCCTCCGCCGCCTTTTCAACGCCGGACAGGAGCGTTCCCCAGAACTCCGCGACCTCTGTCACGGTTTTCAGAACCAGCGTCACCCGCAGCGGCTTCTGTGCTGCCGCGCAGCCCGCAAGATTCAGGAGCAGACAGAGCAGCAGGAGAAAAACGGTGCATTTTTTAATCCTCCGCATGGCTGTCCTCCTCCTTTCCACGTACAATGGGCAGCACAAGCATGACCATTGTGCGCACACCGGGCGTAGAATAATACTTCATAACGGCGTCCGGGCCGAAGAACAGCTGCAGCCGCTCGTTGACGTTATAAACGCCGATCTTGGTGCTCTCCGCGTCGGATTCCTTTTTGTCGAGAATGGTTTCCAGCTGCTCCGGCGTCATGCCCACGCCGTCGTCCTCGACGGTGATGAGCAGGCGGTCCTCCTCCAGCAGCGACTCAATGCGCACCGTGCCGCCCTGCTGCTTGACCTTGATGCCGTGATAGATCGCGTTTTCCACCAGCGGCTGCAAAATGAGCTTCGGCAGCAGGCAGTCCTCCGTCTGCGGGTCAAGGTCGATCTCGTAGCGGAGCTTTTCGTTGTAGCGCATCTTCTGGATGGTCAGATAGCTGCGCACATGGGCCATCTCCTTTTTGAGCGTGTTGGTGTCGGAGCCGTCGCCGATGGAAGAGCGCAGCAGCAGCGCCAGCGCACTCGTCATCTCCACGACCTCCGCATTGCGTCCGGCGTGGCTCATCCAGATAATAGAGTCGAGCGTGTTGTAAAGAAAATGCGGCTGGATCTGCGCCTGCAGCGCCTTCCATTCGCTCTTGCGCTTCTGCTCCTCGCTGCGCAGCCGTTCGTCCATCAGTTCGGCAGTTTTGGCGATCATGTGGTCAAAGCTGTCGGACAGCTGGCCAAGCTCCGTGCGGGAGGATACCTGGCTGCGCACGTGCAGATCGCCGTCCTCCACGCGCCGCATCGTCTGCATCAGACGGCGGATGGGTCCTGCGATGGAGCGCGAGAGCTGAAGCGCGAACACCAGCGCAAGAATGAGCGCCGCCGCCGCGATGAGCAGATAGGTCTTGTAGATCCTGTCCTGACTGCGCAGCAGCTCCTGCGTGTAGGCAACGCCCACCGCCGTCCATCCGGTGGCCTCCGATGCGCAGGCTACATAGAGCCTGCGCATCCTGCCCTTGCCGGAGAGCGTGCGGCCGTCCGCCGCTGCCAGCACCTCCGCGACGTTTTCCTCCTTCAGTCCCGCATAGATCAGATCCTGCTGCGGGTGCCAGAGGATGCCGCCGCTCTGGTCGATCAGATAGATATAGCCCCGGCTGCCGAGCTGGATATCCGCGCAGAGCCGGTCGATGATCTGGTAGTTAAGGTCGATGAGCAGAACGCCCTGCATATTCCCTGCGCGGTCGAGCACGGCCTTGGAGAACGAAACGACCCAGTTGTACTGGCCCGCGATCAGGTTTTCCACGCGCGAGGACGACACCTGCACCTCGTTCGGCTCCTGCAGCGCGGCCTGGTACCAGTCTGCATTCTGGTAATTGGAATATGTGTTGAGCGACGCACCCTCGCTTCCGAACAGCGCGCCGCCGGATTCCGGGATCAGGGCGATGGCCGTGATCTCCGAGCGGATCTTCTGTGCGGCGGCCAGCTGCTCCTGCGCTTCGCGGCAGGCCGCGTCCGTCAGCCGGTGCTCGTTGGCCGCACGTAGATAGGCCGCGACTGCGCCGTTGTCGACAATAAAATCGGAAATATCCTTCATGTACTCCACGTACATATCAAGCTCGGCGTTGACGCGGCGGATCAGCTGCTCGGTGTACTCCGTCGAGCTGTCCAGCAGCTCGTTCGTCGAGACGCTGATCGACACATAGGTCATGGCTGCCGTAATGACGAGGATCAGCAGCATGAACAGCGCCGCGATCCGCGTGCCGATGGAGTGCCGGGAAAAAAGTCGTGCTTCGGTCATGTCCCGCTCTCCGCCTCCCTGTACTGCCGGGGCGTCATGCCGGTTCTGCGGCGGAAGGTGAGCGAGAAATAATGCGGGTCGGCAAAGCCGATGCGCTCGGCGATCTCATAAGTGCACAGCCCCGTTTCACGCAGATATTCCTTGGCCTTCTCCATACGCAGGTTTGTCAGATATTCCACGAACGACTGGCCGGTCTTTTCCTTGAATACCGTTGAAAAATAGCTGCGGCTGACGCCGAGATGCTCCAGCACGTCCGGCAGCTTGAGATCGCAGTCGGCATAGTGCTCGTTAATATACGCGACGGCCAGACGGCCGCAGCGGGCGGCAGGCGTGTCGTTCTGCTGGGCCTGACATTGCAGAATATAGCCCTCAAGCCGCTCGACGGACAGCCGTACCTCCTCCAGCGCATAGCCCTGCTGCGGAAGGAGCATGGCGGGCGCGCGCAGCAGCTGCTCGCGCGTCAGATGCGAGGCCACGAGGATCTGCAGGCGCTGCAGAACGGGGCGGCACTCGCTCTCATGCACCCTGCGGCGGCGCATACAGGTAAAAAGCGTCCCGGTCAGCTCCAATGCACGGCTGCCGCTGCCGGATTGGAGCGTGCTTGCGATCTGCGCCGCAGTCGGACAGTCGTCCGTCTGCAAAGAGCCGGAGGATTTGCGCAGCTCCGGGTCAAACAACAGTGTCTCGCCTGTGGAAAACGCGTAGCCCAGCGCGTGCTGCGCCTCCTGCGCAGACTGCCGCAGGCCGTCAAGCCCGGCATAGGCTCCGCCGATCCCGATGGGGGCGGTGATCTCCGCCTCCTGCATCACTGCGCGCAGATGGCGCGCTCCGGCGGCGGTGCGCGCCATGAGTTCCGCCGTTTCATCGCCGCTGACGATGAGCATAACGTGCTGGTCGCCGAGCAGCCGGAGCTGCGCGGGCGCACAGCCCTGCGCCACCCGATGGCCCTGCGCCTCAAAGCCCTCGGGGCGCTGCGGCAGCGCCGCCAGCGCGACCGCATGGAACCGCCCGCCAAGCTCAACACCGGCGGCAAGCGTCGCCTCCGGCAGCTCCTGCGCCGTGTCGGACTGTAAAAGCCCCTGAAAGAAATGATCCTTCAGCACCTCGTCTGCCAGCACGGCCCGGCTGTAAAGCCCCTGCCGGTTGTCCCGGCGCGAAAGCTCCGCAGACAGGTTCTCCAGCAGCTGATCAAACTCCTTCGGGCTGACGGGCTTGAGCAGATAATCGTGGACATGGTACCGGATGGCCTTCTGCGCATAGGAAAACTCGCTGAAGCCGGTCAGCACGACGACGATCGTGTCCGGAAATTTCTCATAGATGTTCCGCGCCAACTCCAGCCCGTCGACAAAGGGCATACAGATATCCGTGATGACCACATCCGGCAGCACGGATTCGAGCTGTTCAAGCGCCTGACGGCCATTTTCAAAGACATGGGGCGGCGCAAAGCCGAATTTGTCCCAATTGGTGTTCTGTGCCATGGACTCCCGGACAAGCATTTCATCCTCTACAAGCATGATCTGGTACATACGGCGCGCCCTCCTTTGTATTTGTTATTAGTGTATAACAAAACGGTCAAAATTGCAATCAAATTTAGCAATTCGCCAATATGCCCGTGCGGTATGACGCGGAAAAATTCGCCAATATCGAACGTATCCGGTTGCTGAACGATATTCGGCATGATATAGTAAAGGAAACGCAATGAACAGAAAGGAAGCTTCAGCATGGCAGAACAGGAAGGCAAAACCATACACTCCGTTGCGAAGGCGATCCGTCTTCTCGACATTCTGACGGAAAGCGGTCAGCCCGCTTCCCTGACGGAGCTTTATCAGAAAACCGGCTGGCCGAAGAGCACGATCCACGGTCTGCTGTCCACGATGCGCGAATCCGGACTGATCGAGCAGATGCCGAATGGCCGCTACTGGCTGGGCATCCGCCTGTTTGAATACGGCTGTGCCGTCTCCAACTCATGGGATATCGGTACGATTGCACGGCCGCATATGCAGAGTATCTGCGCTGAACTTGGCGAGAGTGTATTCCTGTCGGTTTTTGACCGTGCAGCAGTCGTAACGCTGGCAGAGGAGGAGTCCCGCGCAAGTCTTCGCGTCGTGTCCGAGGTCGGCGCACGGCTTCCGGTCTATTGTACGTCGCAGGGAAAGCTGTTTCTTGCCAACAGTTCCCCGGCGGAGTGCCGCCGCATTCTTACACACACCGAACTCAAGGCCTTCACGCCCCATACACTTACCACGCCAGAGCAGTTTGTGCCCGAACTTACCCGCATCCGTGAGCAGGGCTACGCTGTGGAAAACGGCGAGTATAAGATCGGCCTGCGCTCCGTCTCCGCGCCGATCCATGACGTGACCGGCGAGGTACGCTACGCCATCGGCTGCGTCGGAATGTTCCGGCAGGTGCAGTCCGACGAGTTTCTCCGCGCCATCCGCCTCGTCTGCGCCGCAGCCGAGACGATCTCCCGCGCCATCGGCTATCACGGATAAACAGGCCCGCCGGACAGTTTTTTCTGTCCGGCGGTTATTTTGCTTGCATGTATGCGGCATCGCATGATATACTGGAAGGGAAAAAGAAAGAAAAAGGGGGATCCTTCATGTCCAAGACCTTCCTGCGGCGGCTGTTCGTGCTGGCGCTGTGCGCCTGTCTCGTGCTGCTGGCCGTATTGCCCGCCGGGGCCGATTTCGGCGATTATTCCGGCGATTCCGACTACGGCAGCTCCTCTGATTGGAGCAGCTCCGACTCCGATTGGGACTGGAGCAGCAGCGATTCCGACTATTCCAGCAGCTCCGAATCCTCCGGCGGGATCAGTACCATCGTCGTCGGAGCCATCATCGTCTTCATCGCGATCGTTTCGACCTCACGCACAAAGAAGAAGAAGGGAGCGTCCGGCGGCACCAGCTGGTCCGCGGCTGCGAACCGCAAGCTGAAGCCCATGGCTGAGTATGAGCAGCTCGACGAAAACTTCGACAAGGCTGAGCTGACCTCCAAGCTGTCGAACCTGTATGTACAGATGCAGGATTGCTGGCAGAAGAAGGATATCTCGCCCATCCGTCCGTACTGCACCGACGCGTTCTTCACGCAGATGGACAATCAGATCCAGCGCAAGAAGCAGCAGGGCCAGACCAACTACATCGAGCGCATCGCGGTTCTGTCCGTGGAGCTGCGCGGCTGGTGCCAGGAGGGCGGCAACGACGTGCTCGTCGCCCGTCTGAACACGCGCATCGTCGATTACACGCTCGACGACAAGACCGGCAAGCTCATCTCCGGCAGCAGAGACAAGGAGAAGTTCATGGTCTACGAGTGGGATCTTGTCCGCACGACCGGCACGAAGACCGAGAAGGACAAACCCATGCAGACCGTCAACTGCCCGAACTGCGGCGCACCGGTCGAGATCAACGCCAGCGCCAAGTGCCCGTACTGCGGCAGTGTCATCACCCTCGAGGAGCACGACTTCGCCCTCAATGCCATCCGCGCCATCTCTCAGCAAACGAGAGGATAACGCGCCCCGGCAAACGCATTCCACTAAAAAACTCCACCGCCCAGGCCGAGCGGTGGAGTTTTTTGAAATCTAGCTTCTGCGCGGCGCTTACGCCTGCAGATTGAGCGCGGGATTCATATAATAGACGTTTTTCTCGTCCAGCCTCCGGCGCAGCAGCTCAATGGCCTCGCCGAAGCGCTGGAAATGCACGATCTCGCGCTCCCGCAGGAAGCGAATGGCGTCGTTCACATCCGGGTCGTCAGAAATGCGGAGGATATTGTCATACGTCACGCGCGCTTTCTGCTCTGCTGCCAGATCCTCCGTGAGGTCGGCGATGGGGTCGCCGGTGACGGCCATGGTCGCGGCGCTCCAGGGCGTGCCGGAGGCGGCCTGCGGGCAGACACCGGCGGTGTGGTCGACAAAATAATTCGCAAAGCCTGCCGACTCGATCTGCTCCTGCGTGAGCGTCCGCGTCAGCTGGTGCACGATCGTGCCGACCATCTCCAGATGCCCCAGTTCCTCAGTACCAATGTCGGTCAGCAGCCCCTTCAGCTCAGGATACGGCATGGAATAACGCTGACTCAGATAGCGCAGAGACGCGCCAAGCTCCCCATCTGGACCACCATACTGGGAAATTATAACAGCTGCCAGCTGCGGGTTCGGGTTTGCGATGCGGATGGGGTACTGCAGCTTTTTTTCATATACAAACATCGTTTATTCCTCCGTTTCCGCGTCCCAGGGCCATGGATCGTCCAGCCATGTATAGCAGCCGCCCGCGGCGGCCTCCATCTGCGTGAGCGCCATGCCGCTGTCCTCCGCCTGCTGCCGCAGCATTTCATACTGCTCGACGTACTGGTTGAACAGCTGCACGGCCTCCTCGTCGTCCGCGTGGGTATCCAGGTACAGGCCAAGCTCGGTAATGGCGAAATTCGCCGCCTGAAGGTCCTGCATACTCTGCATACTGTCCGCGCTGCGCGGCTCGACGCCGCTTGTGCCGCGATATGGAAGGTCAAGCCCCGGAAACAGCGTACCCTTCATCAGCGCACGTCCCGCCGTATAGCGGTCGGGGTTCTGCCCCTGGAACGGGACGTAGGGATTGGCCAGCGGCGCGCAGGCGGGAAGCGTTCCCCGCATATCGCCGCAGCTTTCGGCAGTCTGGGCTGCCTGTGTCTGCATATCAGCCAAAAAGATCGGCTCCTCTCAAGAGATTCGGGCGCATTCGCCCTGAACCAATCTATGCGGCGCTGCTTCGACAGGTGAACGGGGACTCTGTACTTTTTCTCCGTCAGATGGTATACTGAGATAAAATGCCACAGCCGGGCGCTCCGGATGCGGCAGCTTTTCGGGAGGTTCCTGTATGCTTTCTGCGTTTCACGGCCTGTGTATGGCGCTGGCTGACAGCGTCCCCGGCGTGTCCGGCGGGACGATCGCGTTTATTCTCGGCTTTTATGACGATCTCCTGCGTGCGCTGCAGGGCCTGTTCAACGGAAAAGGTCCCGTGCGGCGGCAGAGCCTGCGCGCGCTGCTGCGCTTCGGCATCGGGTGGGGCGTCGGAATGGCTGCCTGTATTCTGGCGCTGGCGGAATTATTTGAGCTGCACGTCTATTTTATGTGCAGTCTGTTTCTGGGGCTGAGCGCGGCGGCGTTTCCGCTGGTAGCCCGCGCGGAGCGCGGTGCGCTGCGAAATACTGCGCGGTACGCGCCGCTGGCGCTGCTCGGCGCGGCGCTCGTCGTGGGGCTTACGCTGCTGCGCGAGGACGCGGCGGTTTCGCTGCGCGTCGACTTTTCGGAGCTTCGCGTCTGGCCGCTTCTGTACCTGTTTGTCTCCGGCGCGATCGCCGTCAGCGCGATGATCCTGCCGGGGATCTCCGGGTCGACGCTGCTTCTGATCGCGGGCGTCTATCTGCCTGCGATGCACGCGCTGCGTCAGCTGCTGCGGCTCGATTTTTCCGGGCTTCCCGGCATTCTGGCGCTTGGGCTTGGCGCAGCGGCGGGCGCAGCGCTGGCTGCCCGCGCCATCCGCGCCGCGCTGCGCCGCTTCCGGAGCCAGATGGTGTGGCTGATCCTCGGCCTGATGGCAGGCTCACTGTACGCCATCGTGATGGGCCCCGCCGGACTTCAGACACCGCAGACTCCGGTAAGCCTTCAGACGTTTTCGCTGCCGGGCTTCCTGCTGGGCGCGGCGGTGCTCCTGCTGCTGGAGCTGCTGCGCGCCCACCGGCCGAATGCGGAAAAATCATCACGGTGACGCACCGGCGGGGGACGGAGCAGCCACGCCGCAGGGCCACCTTTTCGATTCTTTTTGCGTTTTTTCTCAAAATGTAGTATAGTGTACAAAACAAACAGGAGGCGCATACGATGATCGAGGTCGAGTTATCTAATATTTGGGGGAGCGTCAGCCTGCCGGATCTGCTGTCCGGGGAGAAGGATCTGTTTGACGCGCATATGCAGCTCCGGACCAACGTGCCGGACGGCCCGGACTTTCTGGGCTGGCTGAACGCGCCGGAGGGCGTGATGGCCCGCGCAATGCTCGCGATCGGCAAGGCCGCAGAGAAGATCGCGGAGCTCGGCGATACACTCGTGGTCGTCGGCAACGGCGACGCGCCGCTTGCGGCGCAGGCGGCGATCCGCGCACTTGGAAAAGAGGGGAGTGTCCGGCTGATTTTTGCGGGCACAAGCCTGTCCGCAAGCGCCTACGAGCAGCTGTGCAGGCGGCTCGAGGGGCAGGACTTCTGCCTGCTTCTGATCGCACAGAGCGCTGTCGATATGGAATGCGGCGTCGCCTCCCGCGCCGTCCGCTGGCTGCTTGACCGGCACTACGGGCCGGAGGCCAGGCAGCATATCTTCGTCTGTGCGCCGAAGGACAGCCTCCTGCATGGTATGGCGCAGGAGGAGGGATATACCTTCCTGGCCCAGCCTGCGCAGCTCGGCTGCGCGGATTCGGCACTTTCGCCTGCGGCGCTTCTGCCGATGGCGGTTTCCGGGATCGAGCCGCTCAGCGTGCTTGAGGGCGCGGGACAGGCGTATCATGATTATGACCTGCGCGCGTTTGAAAACCCTGTCTGGATGTATGCAGGCGCGCGTCACGCGCTGGAGCTGCGTATGCGGCGCACGGAGCTTCTCGGCATCTTCGAGCCGGACTGCATGGCACTCGGCCGCTGGTGGGCCAGCAGCACGGCCCGGCGCAGCTGCCGCGGCGGATACGGCGTTCTGCCCGTCCCGGCAGAGCTTCCCGGTGCGCTCGACACGCTCGATGCCATGCTGGACGGCAGCCGCAGCGCGTTTGAAACCTTCCTGCGCATCCCGCTGCCCGCGAGACGGCGCAACATTGAGCTTGACTGGAAGGATTACGACGATCTCGGCTATCTCTCCGGCCACTCGGTCGGCGAGGCGGAGGGCGCGATGTTCGACGCGCTCGTGCAGACCCACGCCTCGCTCGATATCCCGCTGATCATCCTCTCCGCCGGGCAGCTGGACGCGCCGCAGCTCGGCGAGCTGTTCTACTTCCTGGAGCTGACCGCTGCCCTGTGCGCTGCGACTGACGGGCTGAATCCCTTCGACCGCAAGCGCAGTTCTCCGACCAGAGCGCAGGCAGCTGCGCTGCTGCGCGGCTGAAGCCTGCTCCTGTTTACGATTTTTTCACAAGTAGGTTCTTGTGTTTCCGGCAGAAAGCTGGTACAATGAAGCTGACCACATGAGAAAAGGAGGAATGCCCGTATGGTCAATATTATGATGGGCCCCGAAGGCTCCGGCAAGACGAAGCTGCTCATCGGTGCTCTCAATCAGGCAGTTCAGCGCGAATCCGGCAGCATCGTCTGCATCGAGAAGGGCGATACACTGCGCTTCGATGTCGACCACAAGGTTCGGCTCATCGACATCAAGGAATACGCTTACGGCGGTTATCCGTTCCTGCGCGGCTTTATCAGCGGCCTGCACGCGGGAAACTTTGATATCACGCATATTTTTATCGACAACCTTTACAAGCTGTCGCAGGACAGCGACCCCAAGGAAACCGAGAATTTCCTTGACTGGTGCAGCGTCTTCTCCGCAGAAAACAGCGTCGCGTTTACGCTGACGATCGCGGGCGAAGCCAAGGATGCACCGGAATATATCGCAAGATATATGGACTGAATTTGAGATCGCAGGCGCTGCGGGCCTCCCACAGCGCCTTTTGAACGTTGGCAGAGGGGGCGCGGCATGGAGCAGCAGGAATATGCGCAGCGGGGCTATCTGCGCGAGGATTTTCGGCTCTTTCACCTCAAGGGCGCGATGGAGGAACAGCTCGATTGGCACTACCATACCTTCCACAAGCTGATCTTCTTTCTCGGCGGCCAGTCCGGCTACGGCGTCGAGGGGCGCAGCTACCCGCTTGAGCCCGGCGACGTGATCCTCGTCCCGCAGGGCTGCGTCCACCGGCCAGAGGCCGCGCCCGGCGCGCCGTATGAGCGCGTCATTCTCTATCTGTCGCCTGACTATCTCGCCCGCGCAGGCACGGCGGAGTGCCCGCTCGACAGCTGCTTCACGCTCGCCACGGCCCGCTTCCGCTTTGTCCTGCGCCCGCAGGAAGAGCGGCAGGCGCTGCGCCGCACGCTCTTCGCGCTGGAGAGCGCCTCCGCACAGCCGGGCTTCGGGCAGGAGCTGCTGGCAAAGTCCCTTCTGACGCAGCTGCTCATACTCCTGCGCCGCGCGATGGACGCACAGCCGCAGGCCGTGGAGAGCCTTGCGTCCGATGAAAAGATCGCGGCCATCATGC
>ENA-UOJL01001431-UOJL01001431.1-human-gut-metagenome-genome-assembly--contig:-P47-NODE-1431-length-25207-cov-18.469784_pt1 | contig 25207 bp, 20 predicted proteins | sample MGYA00242347_ERZ723894 | MGnify/ENA metagenome assembly ERZ723894
CGGCTCACAAAGTTCTCCAACAAAAATTGCCTTGCCAGAGCGATGTTCTCCTGCATGGAAAACTCATTCTGCAAGGCAATGTCAAAGCTGTAGGCAAGCTGCGCTTTCTTCCCACGCTCGGCTTTCTCTACGGCGTTCCATAGGGTCTGGCGGTCTGCGTATTCGGGCGGTGCATGGGACGGCAGGAGAATGTCGGAGCAGATCACGCCGCCTTTTCGGGTGTAGTCGCTGATCTCGCCGTAGTATTCACTGTGCAGCTTTTCCCCGGCACGGTAGGCGGCAGCAGCCACAGCAGATTGCCCCGCGCTGCGCTTGATCTGCGTCACATGAAAATGAAATAACGCGATACTCAGTCACCTCCCGCATGATCTCTGACGGTTTTTGTGAGCAATCTTTGCGTGTCTGTCAGCGCAAAGACCTGTTCGGCAAAAGCATAAAACGCGCTTTCGCTCAAATCCTTTGTCTGCGGTGCGACGCTCTCGATGGCTGCACCACGGGTGATAAGCCGGTGCGCCCGCTTGCGCCGTTCTCCCTTTTCGTAGTAGGCGGCGCGGTTTTCAAGCCGCTGGACCTTGTGCTGCTCCTGCGCAAGCTGCTGTTCGATTTTCTCTTTCTCGGCTTGCAGCTTCTCAAATTCTTTTTCGTGCATGATTACAACCTCCTGACTGATATAAAAATGGATACAAAAAGACCGCCTACGTTTTCAGTAGACGGTCTTGGTAACGATATGGATTTTCAGGCTTTGCGGCGGAAATGGTCTGCGCCAGCAGACGGTTTCCGCTGCAAAGTGCGCTGGGATAGCTGCTATGGCAGCGCAAGGGAGGCACTCCCTTGTTCGGAGCAACGCGACGCAAAGCAGCCTGGACATTCAAACGTCCGGGCTGTCTGCCTTGCAGAGCGCACATACTCCCGTCAGGAGAGTATAGAAGTGCGCCCTTGTTACCAAGGGATTATTTGATGGAAACCTGCTCGCCATCAATAATAATGCGATCACTTAGCACATTCAGTGCAGCATCCATCGCCTCATTGATGGCTTTGCCAACACGTGTCACTCCGCATTGCGCAGCCAAAGAACGGTACAGCCCGCTCTTATCGGCGGTTACATTTTGTTTCAGAATCTCAAACATTCCAGCGGCTAATTCTTCTGGCGCAATTTGTTTGATGTCACGTTCAACATCGCCCGGACCTCTGAACTGAACCTCTTTTCCGTTATCCAGATACAGGAACCCATTTCTTCGGATAATGCCGTAACGCTGGCAGCCGTACATCTGCTGCTCATAGGCTCTCTGCACGACGCTCGTGACCTTTTCACGGTCGAAATACCACACAATGCGTTTTAGAAACAAATCTTCCGATAGAGGTGACTCCACTTCCAAAATTTCCTTAACGATTGCCTTGAAATCGCTGTGATGATGACGTCGGCAAACCTCAAAAAAATCCGCCGCCTTATACGCAGGAAATTCAAAATGTTTTTCGACCGCAACCTCTTCAAATGTTTCTGCTGGCTGGCTATCTACTGACTTTACTTCTGCTTTTGTTGGATTTTTGACCGCATCCGCAGCTGCCTCTAAAAGCCGCAGCTGTTCAACCGATTTGTTTCTGAACCAGTCCGTAGACCAGATGCGATAGAATTTCCAACCCATGCGCTCCAAAATTTCTTGCCGCAGACGGTCACGGTCACGCGCATTTTTGGATGAGTGATATGTTGCGCCATCGCATTCAATCGCAAGTACATAGTCAGAGCTGTCCGGCAACTTCAAACCGAGGTCAATACGGAATCCAGAGCAGCCGACTTGTGTATCTACTGCAAATCCTTTGGATCTCAGATAATCGCACACCTCAAGCTCAAAATCGGAATCGAATTGCTCAAACGGGCTGACGGAAATTGACCGTTCCAGCGCAACGCTGCCATTCTCAGCATAATCGAGGTATTCACGAAGCAGCTTTGCACCTTCTGCGGATGTATGCTTCAAGTCAATGTCCGTATAGTGCATGGAAGAAACCAGTTGGACATTGCATTTTGCACGGGTAACGGCAACATTCAGCCTTCGTTCACCGCCGACGCGGTTCAACGGGCCGAAATTATGCAGTAGGCGCCCTTGCGCATCAATGCCATAGGCAATGCTGAAAATGATCGTATCGCGTTCATCACCCTGCACGGTTTCGAGATTTTTGATGAAGAAAGGCTCTTTCACATCATTCTTGAAGAAGTATTCCTTTTCCGGTGTGCTTTGCCGCCGCTTGGAAAGTAGTTTATCAATCAAGTCCTGCTGCGCTACGCTGAACGCAACCACACCAAGACTGCGGTTCGGATATTTTTCAATATTCTGATAGATCAGATCAACAATAAACTCTGCTTCCTTCCGATTGGTATGGGCTTTGCGGTCAAATACGCCGTCCACGTGATAATAGTCTACACCGATTCCCGGAGCATCGACCTTAGAAGACGGGAACGTCACAAGATCGCTGTCATAAAAATTCTTGTTGGAGAAAGTAATCAGCTGCTCATATCGACTGCGGTAATGCCAGCGCAGCCGGAGCTGCTGCATGGATGTCGAACACAGATCCAAGATAGATTCAAAGTCCGTTACATCTCCGGTTTCTTCATCGTTGTCCTCCGCTTCAATGGTAGCATTGAAGAAATTGCTGGGCGGCATCTGCTTAGAGTCACCCACAACAATCAACTGGTCTGCACGATAGATTGCGCCGATTGCATCCTGCGGGAAAATCTGTGATGCCTCATCAAATACAACCACATCGAAGTGAACGGAATCTGGCGCAAGGAACGTGCTGACGCTCAGCGGAGACATCAAAAAGCACGGCTTGACTCGCTGAACAAGCTCACCTGTTTCAGCAAGCAGAGAACGAATACTCTTTTGCTTGCGCTTTTTTTCGCCTTCACGAAGCAAGATCGCCAATGCGCTCCCGGACGCAATCATATCAAGCGACGGGCGCATAGAGGAAAGCTCAGCGCGGATTTTTGCCTTATTGATTTCAAATTGCTCAGTATCTTTCTCGGAAAAAGTACGAATCGCTTTATCCTGAGAAATTCGATTGAATGCAGACAAAACAGAATTCCTAGACAAAATCGAATCGATCCATTGATAGTAGAATTGCTTTTGGAAGGCACCGACAATATGTTTTGGTTCTATATTCAGACCAATGGCAGCATTTACATAAGGCACGACCTGTTTATCATCCAACTTGGAGAGCAGAGTCCTGAAATGGCACCAGTTATCCAACTTGTCCATTTCACTCAGACAGTCCGCTAATCTCGCCAATACCAAATTACACGGTGCAGAGTGAGTGTTCAGAATCGCTCGATCAAAGTACCCATCAACTCGCTTGAATGTATCAGCACTACAAACTGCGAAAGTCTCGTCAAGTTTCTGGTGGTAATCTGCAAATATATCTCGTTCAGAGGTGAAATCGTTATAGTGTTCCAAAGTGCCGAACGCAATGCTGTTGGAGAATATTGCCCCCAACGCCGACATTTGTTCCGTTACATAATCCCATTCGGTTTCGACACCATGATAGGCTTCACCAAGAAATGCTTTGATGGGTGCTTCGGCTTCAACAAACTCCAAGGTCTTTTGCTGATAATAGGCAAGTCGTTCTGTCATGGAGACAGCTTCATTATAAGCAGGTTTCTTCCCGTCCTTCTTGCACAAGCGCAGGTCGGTGATAAGCTGCTTGTACTCGGCATTGAAAAGCCGGGAAAAGATTCCACCAAACTGTTTTGTCAGCTTCTTGTGATACGCAGCTCCATCCAGTTTATAAATATCATCGTCAAACACTGCGCCTAACACGGAGCGGGCAGCCATAATATCTGCACTCTGCGCTTGTAATTTGTGCAGCGCAGAGTTTACCGCGTCAAAACGCTCCCGATCCAGGAGTGACGGTGTAATCAGTTTGGAAGTCGCTGCAAAACCGAAGAAACTGTTCCAAAGCTGTGCGTCCTCTACGCTGGTACATTGTATTTTATACTTCTCAGAAATTTCCTGCTGCAAAGGAATCAATACCTGCAAGAATTGTGAAACGGCAGAAAGATCACCCTTCACCTCGTTTTTTGACTGGTAAGATGTGTCCTGATTGATATAGCCGTACCACGGATTCTTTCTATAATCATATCCGATGGATGGGATATAGTCTGTATACTGCTCCAAAAGAGCAGCTGTTTCTATCAAGTACGATTCGCCTTTGGAAGCAAGCTGAGGGATAGGAAACTCAACATCTGGCGTGGACCGAAATGCGGCGTAAGATTCATACAGCTGATACAAGCTTTTTTCAATGACCGGGCGCAGCTTGTGAAGCTCAACCGCATAGGCATCCAGCTGATGCTGTGCCTTTTCCTTGATAGCAATTTCAGCGTCCGCTTTCGAGGAAACGGCGCTTTTCCCTGCGCGGAGTGTATGGCAAATATCCGCAATAACATCCTTTTTATTTGCTTTATGACTGTGGAGCTGTAAGCAAAATTCAGCGAGTCCAGCTTGCTTCAACTTGTCGTAGACTACATTCAAGGCTGCCAGCTTTTCAGAAACGAACAACACTTTTTTGCCATCGCTAAGGCATTCTGCGATGATATTGGTAATCGTCTGGCTTTTGCCAGTACCGGGAGGGCCTTGCAAAACGAAGCTCTTCCCCGTCTTTGCCATCTCAATCGCTTCAATCTGGCTGGAGTCTGCATCTACCACACTATGTAGCTCGATCAATGGATCAATAAGAGAGCCAGCAGTTCCCTCATCGCCGTATAATTTTTCTGTGCTGGTTGGCTCACCCAAGAGCTGACGGACATTCTGATTTGCAAGAATTGCCTTTGCATTGTCCTTCAAATCCCGGTACATATTGATTTTGAGAAATGAGAAAATACCGATCTTGCATTCAGCTGTGACTGTCCATTGGAGTTTTGCCACAAGACGCTTTACTTTCTCAAGGTAGGCAGTCAGCCCCTCATCGTTATACTCAGGGAGCTTCACCCCATGTTCTGCGTCCATTTTATAGGAAAAGGTCGGATTAACAATGATGTCGTCTTCTGCCGACTTGATAAAATAGGGTTCTACCGCTGACGCTTGTTCCAGCTGAATCGGTACAAGCAAAATGGGCGCGCGAAAAACATAGTTCGAGGCGGCACTTTCTTTCCAATGGACAAAACCAAACGCCATGTACGCAACATTGGCACCGGTTTCTTCAATGAACTCCCGCGCCTTCTTATCAATGTTTTTTGCGGCAGTAAGTGGATTCGTTGCGGCATTATAAAGTAGGACTTGATTCTGCCGCTTGATTTTACCGGAATATTGAGCCAAAAATGCAGCTTTGCTGCCAGAAGCATCGGTCTTTTCTGACACCGCAATCTGCAACTGCTCCGGTTCAGAAGACTCTTCCGGTGCCCCGATTTGCAACTGCTCTGGCGCATAGGGTTCTTCCGTGTCATCATCTTCTTCGACAATTTTGGGATCGAAGACCTCAAAAGAAGCGGTCCCGTCCACTTTCTCAAACAGCACATCAGAAGACGGGAGCAACACCTCCACGGTTGACGCTCGTGTATCCTTAAAATTGATTAGATTATTGCGTTTTCCTGTATCCAGCAGCAAATCAGCCCACTTATCCAGCTTCTTTGTATCCACTGCTCGTTCGCCTCCACCCTTCAGTTATTAGAGCTATCTGTAATCTCCATAATGTCGCCAATATCGCATTGTAGTGCTGTACAAATCTTTACTAACACATCTGTAGTGACGTTTTCATTCTTTCCGAGTTTTGCCATTGACGCATGGCTGATTCCTGCCGCAGCACATAAGTCTTTTTTTCTCATATCACGGTCAATCAATAGTTTCCAAAGTTTTTTATAACTAACAGCCACAGACTACACCTCTGTTGAAATATTAAAGCAAAGCTTTGTATTCACATTTTACTTGATAAAATTCTGCAAACGCTGAATTTATTATAACACAAAGTGCTTCTATGCTCAAGTGTGTAATTGTAAATCCTTGGTGACTTACTTAAACCCGTTTTGTCTTGCGTATGCGCTTGCCGCCCTGCGCCGTTCCTCGCTATACGGGGCGGTCAGTCGAAAACTTAACCGCCCTTTCTCGATCTCAAATGTCAGCCCGCCTTGCTCGTCATCGTCGGTCTGGCGGCAGCATTGCGGGTGCTTTGCCGCAAATGCCATCAGCCGCTTTTTGAGATCGGTGTTGTGGGTCTGCACCTCGATCATACCGCCATACTCGTCAAAATAAATCACGGTTGTCTTTTGCTTTTTGGTAAGCCCTGTTCTCATAAAACCTCCTGATCTTCACGATTTTTTCTCAGCTCTTGAATTGGAAAAGTGCTACGATTTTTTGATGGAAACGCCCCAAACGATGCGGAGTATATTTCGCCTTGCCTTATCGACTGATTTGCCACTTTTCCAGCTCTTGACTGCATTTTCATGGTGTTCTGTTTGTGCGGCTTTTCAACCACTCCACCAGCTCATTTTTCATCACCAATTTGCGTCCGCCGATCCGCAAGGTCGGGAAGTCCAGGCTGCTCAAAAGGTTGTATGCACCCGCTTTTGAAATCTGCAACGCTTCGGCAAGCTGCTTTGCATCCATCACATCAGGCATGGCTTCAAACGGTTCTCTGCTCATAAAATCTCCTTTCCCGCATGAAAAAGCAGCAGCTACCATTTCGGTAACTGCTGCCGCTTCTGCGTCTGTTTACTTGTCCAAATACTTCTGATACTCCACTGTCACATAGTCTTCATAAGCTCCTGCGATTTTGGCGATCCGCTTATGGACTGCGCTGGCGGTCTTGTAGCCAACCTTGTCTGCAATCTCCTGTTCGGTCAAGCCGTCCATGCGCAGCTTCAATATCTCCCGGTCTTTCTCGCTAATGCTCTGCTCGGCAAAGGCGGTGATCTGCATTTCGGAAATCACCTTTTGCTCAAACTCGCCGCGAGGATCGGCAACCTCAAAAATATCGCCGTCCTCATTCTCCATCATCTCGTCAAGAGAAATCGGCTTGCCGGAGCGATTGTGATGCCATTTTCGCATGAAATCGGTCTTGACGGTGCTGCCGATGGTTTCGTAGTCCTCTACGGTGCGGTTTTCCCAGATCGCGTCGATCATCGGCTGCCAGTTCTGCTCTGCAATCACCATGTCGGTGACATTACCGATCAGATTGCCGAACTGCTGATAGGTCAGCCACGGCACTTCCACACCCTGCGGGATGTTGTAAAGGTTTTGGAAGCCAAGCCCGTTCTGCTCAAACTTCATTCGGATGTAGGGGATAATGCTGTACGACAGCCGCCACAAAGGGAAATATCCTGCGTACTGATTCCAGTTGCCGGGAATGTCGCGGTAGTTGCCCTTGCGGTCTTTGACTTGGAAAAACTGCCATGCGCTCCATGCGTAGCAGTCCCACACAAGCAGCTTGAACATATCGTCACATACGATGTGGTCATACTTGTCCGTTCTCAGAACTTCATAGGGGGAGCGGGGCAGATCGTAGGCTGGCTTCCACTTTTCCGCAAGTTCCCTCGGTAGGCTGTAAAACAGGGTCAGCCATGACTTGTCGCTGTCCTGCGGTATCTCGATGATCTCACCGGGCAGCACCACAAGAAAATCGTTCGGGCCTGTCTGCTTGTCCATCAACGTCACCTCCAATCGCTTCTGCATTCAGCCCTCTACTATATATGGCATGAGAAGGGCCGAATTGTTCCAATACTTTCAAACTTTTTTGAGATTTTTTGAAAAAATCTCGGAATGGATGGGATAGGATTGATTTAAGAACATTATAGCTGAAAGCTGTGAATAAATCCATTGCTTTTCGTTACGGCAAAAAATAGCGGGTATCCGGCGCTCACCGGATACCCGTTATTTCGTTGCCAATCCCGCCTGACAGATGCTCATTTCGTAATTTCGGTCTAAACCTGTTTTACGAACACCCGTCTATTGAGCAGGCGAGCTTTTGTGCAATGTATGATTTCCCAACACCTGGTGCGCCTTGTAATATAATATTGTGCTTTGTGGTGATTAGGTTGACGATATCATAATACTGTAGCGAGTCAAAGTTATACACGTCGTTTAAAAAGTCAATTCGTGTATATATGGTGAATTCTGGTATGATTTTGGTTTCACTGAAGGTATCTTTTAATTTAGCAATATATCCTGTATAACGTGTTATGTTTTTTAGGCAGCTCGTTGTCTCGCAACCTGGAATTGACCAAATTCCTTGTTGTATCCAATGCACATAGCGAACACTTTTAGTGCCAGAGTCAGATTCAATGTGCTTAGCATCGGATATAATAACACCATATCCAAGCACAGAATTATAGTCTTTTTTTGCAATAATAACATCTCCGCGCTCTATTTCATCCTCAAATTGTCGCTCAATAGTTTCTTTGTCTGAGAATGGGGCAGGCGTATCGCCTGATTCGTTTAGATCTATAGTCATTATGCCGTCTCTGCAGCACTTGTACCAATCAATGAAAGATTGGCAGGGCGAATATATCCAATAGTCAATTCCTTCTATATTAGGATCAAATAAGTTCATGGTAACCTCTCTGCTCGATAGCTTAACATTATATGACGAGTTTACAGAACGGCGCGAATTATGTCAATACACGAAGGAGATATTTTCCCGCGCCGCCCCTTTTCCCTTGCGCGCGGGGCGGTTTCATGGGATAATATAATTCAGCATAAAAATCAGGGAGGATAGGCTGATGAGGCTGTTTATCGCAATAGATCTGCCCCGCTCTTTTAAGGCGGAGGTCACAAGAATACAGAAGGAGCTGAAGCAGCTAAGCTGCGGCGGCAGGTTCGTGCCGGCGAACAATTTTCATATAACGCTGCATTTCATAGGCGAGAGCCGCGATCTTCAGGGCGCGGTCGCCGCCATGCACGAGGCCGGGCGCGGCATACGGCCGTTTACGCTGCATCTTGGCAAATACGATTGCTTTGACAAGGGCGGGAAGAAAACCTCCTTCCTGGAGGTGAAGGGGCAGTTGGACGAGCTCAACGCGCTTTATGAATCGCTGCAAAGCGCGCTGTACGATAACGGCTTTTCCCGCGAACACAAGCGCTTTACGCCGCATATAACGCTGGGCCGCAATGTTGAGCATGATGAAATTGCCACGATGGAGCTTAAAAACCTTTCGCCAAACGCCAGCATGACCGTTATGGGCTTCACCCTGTTTGAAAGCCGGCGCGAGGACGGCAAGGTGGTCTATTTCCCGCTGCATACGGAAAAATTCTAAACCTGCTTTTTTAGCGGAAAGGAGCAATGCCCATGGGACGGGTGAGCATACTTACCGGCCGCTCCGGCAGCGGAAAAAGCCGGTATTTAAGGAGCATAGCTGCGGAGCTTATAAAAAACGGCGAGCGGGTGCTGTATATAGTGCCGGAGCAGTTCACGTTTGAAACGGAGCGGGCATTGGCGGAAGCAATGGGCTGCGGCCTTTGGGATGCGGACGTATTCTCGTTCACATCGCTTGCACGGAGGGTGCTGAATGAATTCGGCGAACGGCGCACGCTTATGAGCGAACAGGGCCGCCTTATGGTAATACGCAAATGCGCGGACGAGCTTGCGCCCAAGCTTATTTCCTTTGGGCGCGTGTACCACAGGGGCGGCTTCACGGGCGAGTGCGCCCGCTTTTTTATAGAGGCAAAACGCGCGGGCATAGAGGCGGACGCGCTTATGGACGCGGCGAACGAGAAGGGCACGGATACGCCGCTTGGCGCAAAGCTGCACGATTTGGCGCTGCTTTACGGCGCAAGCGAAGCATATATGGCGCGCACGTCGCTGGATGCGGAGGAATCGCTGCGGCTGCTCTCGGAGCTTTTGCCCAAAAGCGAGCTTGGCTCGCGCCACGTTATAATAGACGGGTTCGACATGATATCAAGGCGGCTTTACGGCGCGATAGCCGCGCTTATAGACGCCGCGCCGCACGTTACCGTTGCGCTCAGAATTGATCTTTCGCCGGAATGCCGCGACAAGGCCGTTTTTTCGGCAGACAGGCGAATACTCAATAAAATACTTTCCATCTGCGAAGAACGCGGCATAGCGCCGGACTTTATCACGCCCGACGATGAGCGGCCGCGCCATGCGTCGGCGGCGCTGAGGCACCTTGAGCGCGAGGGGTTCGCATTCCCATATAATAAGTTTGACGGGGCGGCAAACGGCGCGATTGAGCTTTTTGCCGCGACGGATGTTAAGGCGGAGGTAACTGCCGCGGCGGAAAAGGCGCAGCGTCTTATTGACGAAGGATATCGATACCGCGACATTGCAATAATAGCATCCGATACGGATAAATATCTTGAACCCATGATGCGCGCGCTGAGGGAGCGGCACATACCGTTTTTTACCGATGCAAAGCGCAAGCTTGCAAGCTACGCCGCAAGCGAGGCCACGCTGTTTGCCCTGCGCGCGGCGGGCGGCAGCTATTTAAGGGAGGATATGCTTGCCCTTGTTAAAACGGGGCTGTGCGGCGTTAATACAGAGCAGGCGGAGATTTTTGAAAACTATGCCCTTGCGCGCGGAATACGCGGCAGCGCGTTCAAATCCCCCTTTGGCGAAGGCGTACCCGCGGCGGCAGAGGAAGCCAGAAGCATTGTTATGGGCCCGCTTGAGAAGCTGAGCGAGGCCCTGAAGGATGCGCCAACTGCGGCGGAAAAGGTGCGCGCGCTTTATCAATACACGGTTGATATATCGCTGCGCGGGCAGCTTACGGCGGAAGCGGAGCGGCTCAAAGCCCAAGGCAGGCTGGAGCGCGCGGACGAAACGGCGCAGGTATATAATTTGCTTATAACCGTTATGGAGCAGATGCACGCCATTTTGGGGGACGCAAAAATATCCAACCGCAAATTCACCTCCGTATATAAAGAAGGCATTGACGCTTACGAAGTGGGCGTTATACCATCGGCGGCGGATCAGCTGCTGCTGGGCAGCCTTGGCCGCAGCAAGGCGCGCAGCATACGCGCGCTTATAATACTGGGCGCGGCAAACGGGCATTTTCCCGCCGTTTACGGGGACGACGGCATGATAGACGACGAGGAGCGCGCCTCCCTTGCCCAAATGGGCTTAGGCGAAATGCCAAGCACGGCTCAGCTTAACGATAAGGAATTCGGCGATGCTTACGGCGCGGTAACAAAGCCCACGGATAAGCTTTGGCTTTCATACACAATGGGCAGCGGGAGCGACACGGCCACCCCGTGCGAGCTGATGGACCGCATTGCGGACATGTTCGGCGATGTTTCGATAAAAACCGACATAGAGGAGGAATCCGCTTCCACCGCGCCGAGCGCATACAGCGCGCTTATAAAGCACCTGCGCACGGGCGTTGAAAACGGGCATATTGATGCGCGCGCGGGCGAGCTTTACGCCGCGCTGCATAAAGACAGCGAGTATGCCCGAAAGCTTGCTTCGCTGCCCTCTGCATTGTTCCCAAGCGTATCGGCGGAGCCGCTTGGGGAGGACGCGGCGCACAGGCTTTACGGCGCGCGGCTCAGCGGGGGCATAACATCAATAGAAAAATTCAACGGCTGCCCGTTCAAGCATTTTGCATCGGTGGGGCTGAAGCTGACCCCGCGCAAGGAATACCGCGAACGCAAGGCGGACGAAGGGCTTTTCTGCCACGAGGCCATGTCTTTGCTCACGAAGGAGCTTATTGCCATGGGCAAGGGGGACGGCAGCATAACGAACGACCGGCTTGAAGCCTTGCTCGATTCAATATTGCCCAAGCTTATAGCGCAGCATAACAACGGCGTGCTTATGGACACGGCGCGCGGCCGCGCGGCCGCGGCGCGGCTTATACGCAGGGTGAAGGCCACGGCGTATGCGGTAGTGGAGCAGCTAAGGCGCGGGGAATTCAGCATAAGCGGTACGGAGACGGAATTCGGCATAGGCAAGCGCTATCCGGAACTTATATTGGAACTGCCCGGCGGCGGAAGATATATACTCAGCGGCAGGATAGACCGCATAGACAGCTATACCTCCGATTCTGGCGAAAAGTTCGTCCGCGTTATAGATTATAAAAGCGAATCCGGCTCCGCGTTCGACTGCGCGGACATTGCGGACGGCAAGCGGCTCCAGCTTCCGCTGTATATTGCCGCGATAGAGGCCGCGGGCGCCGCCGAGCGTGCGGCGGGCATGTATTATCTGCCCGTGCATGAAGGCATAATCAACTCGGGCGGCAGGGACGACGATTTCGGCGCGCGCATACTGAAGGAATTCAGGCTGCGCGGGGCATGCTTAAACGACGCCAAGCTTATTGAACTCGGCGGCGGGGAGGACGTGCAGCCCACGGCGCGGAGCGGCTGGAGGCTGAGCGAGGAGCAGCTTAAAGGCACGGTGAGCTTTGCCGTGGATAAGGCAAGGCAAACGGCCTGTAAAATAGCCAAGGGCCATGCGGAGGCGTATCCGCTTATGAGCAAGGAGAACAAAACGGAATGTAAATGGTGCGATTATAACAGCGTGTGCGGGTTCGATGCAACGCTGCCCTGCTGCAAATACAGGCGGGCAAGCATTATAAAAAAGGACGATTTTTTGGAGGAGGTCAGCCATGCCCAACTGGACCGCTGAACAGCAGCGCGCAATAGACGCCGACGGAAATCTGCTTGTAAGCGCGGGCGCGGGCAGCGGCAAAACCGCCGTTTTGACCGCGCGCATAGTGCGCCTTATACGCGGCGGGGAAAGCATAAATTCCGTGCTGTGCGTAACGTTTACAAACGCGGCGGCGGCGGAGATGAAAAAGCGAATAGAAAAAAGCCTTGCCCGTGCGGCGGCGGAAGCGGAAGGCGAAGAAGCGGAAAAGCTTTACCGGGCGGCGCGCGGAGTGAGCGCGGCAAGCATATCCACGCTGCATTCATTCTGCACGCAGGTATTAAGAAGGCATTTCAACCTTGCGGGGCTTGACCCGGCGTTCCGCGTGGCGGATGCGGGGGAAACGGCAATACTGCGGCAGAATGCGTATGATGAGCTGGTGGAGGACCGCTACGCCTTGGGCGGCGGCAGCTTTAATCTGCTTATGGAAGGGCTTAGCGGGGACGAGGCCGCGGAGGACGCGATATACTCCGTTTATGATTTTGCCCGTTCGCAGATAGACCCTTACGCATGGCTTGACGCCGCGCTTTCGCAATACGATGCGGACAGCGAAGAAGCCTTGCTGCGTTCGGGCGCGGCGGCGGGGCTGATGAAAAAAAGCCTTGCCAATATTTCTGCCCGGTGCGACGTGCTGCAAGCCGCCCGCGATGAAATGATGCAATGCGGAGCGGAAAAGCCCGCGGCGTTTATAGACGGGGAGCTACTTACCGCGCGCTCGCTTCTGCTATGCACAAACGCAGCTGAGCTTGCCGCCGCGCTTGAAGCATTCGCGTTCGGCAAAGGGCGCATAAATTGGGACGGGCTTAGCGGCCCCCTCCGCATGGCGGCGGATACTGCGCGCACAAAGCTGAAGGAAGCCATAAAGGCGGAGCGCGAATTCTGGTGCGAAGGGGACTATATTGAAACGATGCGGCTGCACAGGCCGCTTATAGCCGAGCTTTGCGGCTTTATAAAAGAGCTGGACGAACGCTATGCGCAGAAAAAGCTTGACGCGGGCTGCATAGACTACGGCGATATGGAGCACAAATGCTTAGCCGTGCTGAAAATACCCGAAGCGCGGGAGGAATACAGCCGCCGCTTTAAGCACGTTTTTATGGACGAATATCAGGACTGCAACCCCGTGCAGGAAAGCATACTGAAAAGCATAGCGTCAAGCGGCTCAACGTTCCTTGTCGGGGATGTGAAGCAGTCCATATACCGCTTCCGCCTGGCTGAACCGGCGCTGTTCATGCAGCGGTATGCGGATTACCAACGCGGCAGCGGCGGGGAGCTTATTTGCCTTAACCACAATTTCCGCAGCGCGTGCGGAGTGATAAACGCGGTAAACAGCCTGTTTTTCCGCATTATGCACCGCGAAGCGGGGGAGATAGAATACGACGACGAAGCGGCGCTGAAGTTCGGCCGCAACGACGGCGGGGACGACGAGACACGCGCGGAGTTCATATTGCTGGACATGATGGACGCTCAGGCGGACGCGGAAGAAACGGAGACGGATACCGCGGCGGTTGAAGCGGCAGCAGCGGCGCGAAGGATACACGAGCTGATGGACACGGAGCGCATTACCGATACCTCCACGGGGGAGGAAAGGCCGCTTAAATACAGCGACTTTGCCGTGCTGCTGCGCTCCTATAAGGGCAGCGCGGAAACATGGATGCGCACCCTTGCGGCCAACGGCGTGCCGGCGTATGCGCTGCTGTCGGACGGGTACTTCGATGCGATAGAGGTGCGCGTTTTCATGGATCTATTGCGCATTATAGATAACCGCAGGCAGGATATTCCGCTGGCGGCGGTGCTGCGCTCCCCGATAGGCGGCTTTGACGAAAGGGAGCTTATTGCGCTTAAAACGGACTTCCCCGCCCCGCCGGAGCGGGAGGAGGACTGGGCATGGATAGACCGCGTGAACGCCGCGGCGGCAGCGGGCGGCGAACTTGGGCAAAAGGCAAAGCGGTTTATGGATAAGCTGGAATATTACAGGCAGGAGGCCAAGCTGCTGGGCGCGGAGGCGCTGATAGGCATGCTGCTGGATGAAACGGGATACGGCGAATACTGCGCGGCGATGCCGGGCGGCAGGCAGCGGCAGGCTAATTTGGAAGCGCTGTGCGAACGCGCACGGGGCTGCGCCGCGGCGGGGGTAAGGAGCCTTGGCGGGTTCCTAAGCTACATGGAAAAGGCATCCGCGGCCAATGTTTACGGCGCGCCGCAGACGGGCGGGGCAAACGTTGTAAGCATAATGAGCATACATGCAAGCAAGGGCCTTGAATTTCCGTATGTTATAATAGGCGGGCTAAATTCGGGCTTCGTGCGGGAGGGCATGGACAATTTGGTCTGCGAAAAGGAGCTTGGCATAGGCGCGCGGCTTATATCGGGCGAGATAAAGCGAAAATCCTTTCTGCACGAGGCCATAACGGCAGCCCTTTCGGCAAAGGCCACGGCGGAGGAAATGCGCGTGCTTTACGTTGCCATGACGCGCGCGAGGGAGCGGCTGATAATGCTTTGCGCGGCGAAGGACGGGGCAAGGCTTGTGAACGGCGCGCTTGCGCCGCAGACGCAAAGCAGCATAATTATGCAAAAAAGCTTCGCCGCATGGCTGCTCGGGCATATACTAAGCTCCAAAAGCGGCAACGAAATACGGGCAAAATACGGGCTGAAGCCCGTGTTTGAGCCGGATGTGCATATTTATGCGCGCTGCGAACCCGCTCCGCTGGCGATGCCGGGCGGCGGACGGATGGACGAGGGCAAATACAATGAATTTGTGCGCGGTGCTTTGGCGCATGCCGATGGGAAGCCGGGCGGATTCTTCACGCGGACATACGTGCACGCGGCGGACGTGGAGCTGCCGACGAAGCTGTCCGTAACGTCGTTGAGCGGCGGGGAGCAGATGGAGCTGACCGATGCGCCAAGCTTTGCGCGGAAGGAAAACGTTGCCCCGGCGCAGTTTGGCACGGCTGTGCACGAAATAATGCGGCGGCTTCCGCTGGATAAGCCCATTACGGAGCGCAGCGTTGCGGAGTTTGCGCAAGGCTTGGCAAAAGCCGGACTTATGGAAGGAACCGCTGCCGGTGCTGTGCCCGCACGGAACATTGCGGCGTTCTTTAACGGGGAACTTGGGCAAAGGCTGCTGCGCGCGGAAACCGTGCGGCGGGAGGTGGAGTTCAATCTGCGCATAGGGGCGAGGGAACTGCTGGGCGCGGACACGGACGAGGCGGTGCTGCTGCAAGGCGTTATAGACTGCTGCTTTACGGAAAACGGCGAATGGGTGCTGATAGACTACAAGACGGACAGAGTTGCGGAAAATTACAGCGCATACGACGTTGCAAAGAAACATTTTGCACAGCTTAGGCTGTATAAAACGGCGCTGGAGCGGCTCACAGGGCGAAAAGTGCGCCAAAGCTACATATATCTGTTCAGCATAGGCAAAGCAGTAGAATACAGCGAGGATTTTTAGCATGGAATACCGATATACGGTAAATCGGATATTGTGCCAAACGGCAGACGAACTGCGCTCCGTGGCCCACGAAGAGGCGGAAATCGAAGCGCGCGAGCTTGTTATGCATTCATTGGGCGTTGAAAGCCGCGCGGAGCTTGCCGCAAGCGTAAATAAAGAAATGAACAGCGAACAGTACGCTGAATTGCGGGAATATATTTTACGCCGAAAAACAGGCGAGCCGCTGCAATACATACTGGGCTTTTGGGAATTCATGGGACTCAGGTTCAAAACGGATGCGCGTGCGCTGATACCGCGGCAGGATACGGAGACGCTTTGCGAGGAAGCGATCGCGCTGATAAAGCGGCGCGGATACAAAACCTGCCTTGATTTATGCGCGGGATCGGGCTGCATAGGCATAAGCATTGCGAATATCTGCGGCACAGAAGTTACCCTTGCGGACATAAGCGAAGCCGCGCTGAGCCTTTGCCGCGAAAACGCGGAGGCAAACGGCGTAAGCACACGCACGATAAAAACCGACATGCTTGATGAAATTACGGATAAGTACGACATAATTGTATGCAACCCGCCCTACCTTACGGCGAGCGATATGGCGTCGCTTCAGCGGGAGCTTACGTTTGAACCGGCAAACGCGCTTTACGGAGGGGAGGACGGGCTGGATTTCTATCGCCGCATTGCGCGGGACTATGCACAAAGGCTTAACGAGGGCGGTGCGCTTGCGCTGGAGGTTGGAATATATCAGGCGAAGGAAGTGGCAAAAATGCTTGGCGGGGCGCGGATAGTTAAGGACGTTTGCGGCATAGAGCGGGCGGTGATAAAGGAATGATAAAGCGAAGCTTCATTATAATTGCGGCGCTTGTATTGGCGGCGGCAACGGCGGGCTGCGCGGCCGGGCCGCAGGAATACGTTACCATACTCGCGCCCATGGCAACACAGGCAAGCGAAACAGCCGCGCCGGTCGAATCAACTCCTATGTCCACGCCCACGGCCGAACCCACGAGCGAGCCAACGCCAGAGCCTACGTCGGCCGTGCAGAAGGCGACTGTCGGCTTCGTTGGGGACATACTGATGATGACGCGGCAGATAGCGGACGCGAAAACCGAAACGGGCTACGATTTTACGGAAAGCTTTTTGCCGATGAAGAGCGTGTTTGAATCGGTGGACATAATGTGCGCGGACTTTGAAGGCACGTTCGGCGGGGAGGAGGCGGGCTATACGCAGCCGCGCGAAACGATTGCGCCCGCGACGGAGGAAAACCCGAACCCCACCAATCCGCCAATGCAAAGCTTCAGCGCGCCGGACGAGCTGGCAAAAAACCTTTTCGATGCGGGGATAGACGCCGTTACCACCGCCAACAACCATGCCATGGATCGCGACGACGAGGGCCTTTTCCGCACGATAAACGTGCTTAGGGCGGCGGGAATAAAAACCGCGGGCACGGCGCTTAGCATGGAGGACTTCCTGACGCCGTGCATAATTGAAAAAAACGGCATAAAAATAGGACTGGTGGGCGCAACGCAGATACTCAACGGCACCGCGCCCAAGATAGACGCCGAAAACAGGGACTTTGCGCTTACGCGGCTTACCGAAGAAATGGTAAAAAGTCAAATATCGGCTTGCACGGGGGCGGGTGCGGAGTTTATAATCATAATGGTGCATTGGGGCTATGAGTATCAAAGTACGGAGGACGAATCCCAGCGCCGGTTTGCGGCGAAGCTGATAGACTGGGGCGCGGATGCAATAATAGGCGCGCATTCGCATTGCCCGCAGCCCATGGAATGGATAGACGCGGAACGGGACGGCAGGGCGATAAGGGTGCCGGTGGTATATTCGCTTGGGAACTTCATATCCAATATGTCGCAGGAGCATGCCAAAATAGGTGTATTCGCGCGGATAAGGATAACCAGGGACGAAAACGGGGTAAGGTGCGAAGAGCTTGCGTGCCTGCCGCTGTATTGCTGCAGGGCGGAACCTGCGGCGGGCGGAAGGGCCGTGCACAGGACGCTGCCATGCTTTATTGAAAACGGAACCGTGTCGAACGATGCGGGCATGGACGAAAGCGTGCTGAGGGCGATGCAGAAGGCATACGACCACGTTGCGGCGGTATGTATAGGCGAAAGGGAAGATATACACATGATTGAACGGAGCGAGATTTATGCTGGAGAAGCTTAAGGGAATAAAGGAAAGATACGAGCAGCTTACGGCGCTTTTGAGCGACCCCGCGGTTATAGGCGACCAGAACCGCTACCGCGAGTTGAGCAAGGAGCAGGCGGGGCTGACGGACATAGTGAACGCATACGACGAATACATGGCGGCGGATGCGGAAATAGAAAGCTGCAAGGCCATGCTGGAGGAAGCGGACGACGCAGCCATGCGCGAAATGATACACGAGGAGCTTAACGGGCTGAGCGCGAAGGAGCATGAACTGAGCGAGCAGCTTAAGGTTATGCTGCTGCCCAAGGATCCCAACGACGACAAGGACGTTATAATAGAAGTGCGCGCGGGCACGGGCGGCGAGGAAGCGGCGCTGTTCGGGGCGGATCTTCTGCGCATGTATACCCGCTACGCCGAGCGGCACGGCTACAAGGCCGAGCTTATGAACGAAAACTACACGGAAAAGGGCGGCGTGAAGGAAGTTGTGCTCTCGCTTCAGGGAAAGGGCGCATACAGCCGCATGAAGTTTGAAAGCGGAGTGCACAGGGTGCAGCGCGTGCCGGAGACGGAATCGCAGGGGCGCATACACACGAGCGCGGCGACTGTTGCGGTACTGCCGGAGGCAGAGGACGTGGAGGTTGATATAAACCCTAACGATTTGCAGATAGACACATACCGAAGCGGCGGCGCGGGCGGACAGCACGTTAACAAAACCGAAAGCGCAATAAGGATTACGCATATACCCACGGGGCTTGTGGTGCAGTGCCAGGACGAGCGCAGCCAGCATAAGAACCGCGACAAGGCCATGCGCGTGCTCAAAAGCAGGCTGATGGAACTTTACCAGAGCAAGGCCGCGGAGGCCGAGGCGGACGAGCGCAAGAGCCAGGTTGGCAGCGGGGATCGCAGCGAGCGCATACGCACATATAACTTCCCGCAGAGCAGGGTTACGGACCACCGCATAGGGCTTACGCTATATAAGCTGGAGGCGTTCCTTGACGGGGACATGGACGAAGTGATAGACGCGCTCATTTTGGCGGAGCGCACGCGGCAGCTATCCTCGGCGGAGGAATAACGCCGCGCGACAAAACAGGAGGAAGGCAATGAAAACGCAGTATGCAAACGCCGTAACGCAATACGAAAACGGGACGAGCCTGGGCGGACGTATAATAAAAGAAGGCGGGCTGGTCGTTTTCCCGACGGAGACGGTATACGGCCTTGGCGCGAACGGGCTTAACAGCGAAGCAGTGCTGAAGATATTCGCTGCAAAGGGCAGGCCCGCGGACAATCCGCTGATACTGCACATTGCAAAAAAGAGCGAATTAAAGCCGCTGTGGAGTCACGTTCCGGATAATGCGCGGATACTGGCGGACACGTTCTGGCCAGGGCCGCTGACAATGATATTCAACAGAAGCTCCATCGTGCCGGACGAGGTGACCGCGGGGCTTGATACGGTTGCGGTGCGCATGCCGCTGAACAAAACCGCGCGCGCGCTGATAAACGCGGCGGGCGTGCCCATAGCTGCGCCGAGCGCGAACCTGAGCGGTAAGCCCAGCCCCACCACGGCAGAGCACGTTCGGCAGGACATGGACGGCAGGGTGGATTTGATAATAGACGGCGGGCCGTGCAAATACGGCCTTGAATCCACGGTGGTCAGCCTGATAGGCCGGCCTACAATACTGCGCCCCGGCGCAGTTACGAAGGAGATGCTTGAAGCGGTCATAGGCCCGGTGGACGTGGCGCACGCGGTGCTTTCCCCGCTGAGGGAGGGCGAAACGGCGGCAAGCCCGGGCATGAAATACCGCCACTATGCGCCGGATGCGGAGGTGGTGGTCGCCGAAGGCAGGGAAAGGGATATAGCGGCAAAGATATGCCGCGAGTACGACGCACGCGAAGCCGCGGGCGAGGATTGCATTATTTTTGCAACAAAGCAGACGCAGCCCTTTTATAGGGGGCGCAACTGTGTTATAATAGGGGACAGGACTGAACCGGCAACGCTGTGCGCATCGCTGTTTTACAGCCTTAGAGAATACGGCGACAGGGCGGACGTTATATTTGCCGAAGCTTTGCCCAACGACGACATGGGCCTTGCATATATGAACAGGCTGCTGCGCTCGGCCGGATTCAACATAATTTAATACAAAATGAACCGCAAAAAGCACGCAAAGTGTATCGAACGGTTTAATTTTATAATTTGATCAAAACAAGGAAGGTTGGTATAGGATGGATCGAAGAATTGCCATAGGCTGCGACCACGGCGGATTTGCTCTTAAAAAGGAGTTGATCCCGTTTATTGACTCTCTTGGCTACGAAACGATAGACATCGGCTGCTATGATGAAAACAGCGTTGACTATCCGGACGTAGCTTTTTCTTTAGCCGAAAAAGTCGGCTCAGGTGAAATTTCCCGGGGAATAATAGTGTGCGGCACGGGCATAGGCGTTAGCATATGCGCCAACAAGGTGCGCGGAGTGCGCTGCGCGCTTTGCACGGACGAAACAATGGCCCGCCTTACGCGCGAACATAACGACACGAACATGCTGGCGCTGGGCGGCAGGATAGTAGGCACGGAGCTTGCCAAGGGCATAGTGAAAACCTGGCTTGAGACGGAATTTTCAAACGGGCAGCGGCACATTAACCGCATAGCCAAAATAACCCAATACGAGAACAAATAAATTTATATAAGGAGACGCAAATGAGTACAGTACACGTTATCGATCATCCCCTTGTGCAGCACAAGCTGACCTTCCTCAGGGACAAGAACACCGGTTCAAAGGAATTTCGCGCGCTGGTGGAGGAGCTGGCAATGCTGCTTACATACGAAGCTACCCGCGATCTTCCCCTTGAAAAGGTACAGACGGAGACCCCCGTTGCCATGGCGACCACTGAGGTGCTTGCCGGCAAAAAGCTTGGCATAGTGCCCATTCTCCGCGCCGGCCTTGGCATGGTGGACGGCATGCTGAGCCTTATCCCCGCGGCGAAGGTGGGCCACGTCGGCCTTTACCGCGACCCGGAAACGCTCAAGCCCGTTGACTATTATTGCAAGCTGCCTTCCGACATAGAGGAGCGCGACATAATAATCGTTGACCCGATGCTGGCCACCGGCGGCAGCGCCGTTGCGGCGATAGACGTTATAAAGCGCGCGGGCTGCAAGAACATAAAGCTGGTGAACCTGATAGCCGCGCCCGAGGGCATAAAGGCCGTGCAGGCGGCGCATGATGACGTGGACATCTACGTTGCGCATGTGGACGACTATCTTAACGACCACGGCTACATAGTGCCCGGCCTTGGCGACGCGGGCGACAGGCTGTTCGGCACCAAATAAAAAGGACAGTTCCTATCCTCATATACACTTTATCTTATCCGCTGACGGGCGGCCGTAAGGCCGCCCGTTGGTTGTAGGTGGGGGGACTCCCTCAGTCAAACCTTCGGTTTGCCAGCTCCCTCGGGGAGAGAGCCTTGTGGGGATGTTGCTAACTCAAACCAAAAGCCTGCCCTGAAAGGGGAGGTGGGTTTCGCGTAAGCGAAAACCGGAGGGGTTAAATCGGGGCTTCACTTGCTATCGTCAACCCCTCAGTCTCACTTCGTTCGACAGCTCCCCGGCCGGGGAGCCTTTTGGATGCTGCGCTAATTTCCGTCGCAGATCTCAATGCCGTTTGTCAGATTAGGAAGTCTTACTATCTTTTCTACGCGCCAGTTTATGCCAAGAGCGTCGGGTTCATCGTTTTTGACGAGCCACACCTTCCAACTCTTTCCGCCCTGAAAATGGTCGGCATCGTCCAAGGAAACAATGAACATATAGAATCTGCTTTCGTCGCTATATTCGCCCTTTTGATAATGCTGCATGTCGAGTATTATGTAGTCCGTTCGGCTGCGGTTCGTGCTTTCGTTTGGATCGTTATAATCATTATATCTGCATGTGCCGTCAATGTGCGTAAGCCCCTCTATTTCGGGTATGGGCATATCGTCCGTATAGTCGGCAAAGCATACGCGCATAAAGTCCTTAACTGCGCTGTCGGGAATTATTATCGTTGACCCTGGGCCTTTTTCCGCATCGGGGTGATATTTACCGCAGCGTTGGATTACGCCGCACATCACGCTTGAAACGCGCTTGGCAGCTTTAAGCCGTTCCCCTTTCGTCACGGCTTACGCCGCGACACTTTCCCCGCTTGCGGGGACAGCTTTTGGTTAGTGCTGCTGTCAGCCTCCCTGACGAGGGAGGTGGATGCGAGTGCAACGAGCAGACGGGTTACTACTTTACCAGATTGCTCCTGCTGAATCCATGAACAATCTGGTAACAAAACAAAAAACTCCCCGAATCCGGGGAGTTATGCTACGAGCTGATGCTTAGGAATGGAGCTTTTCTATTACGCGGTGCGCTACTTCAAGGCAGATGGCGGCGGAGCGGTCCACCTGGGCGGTGAATTCCTCGCAGCCGCCCTCTATGGCATCGCTCACGGCCTTTATCATAAGGCAGGGTACGCGGTTGCGGTTGCAGGTGAGCAGTATCGCGGCGGCCTCCATTTCGCATATGTCGGCATTGAAATCGGCATGCAGGGCGCGCTTCTTGGCGGGATCGTCAACGAATTTGTCGCCGGAGGCGCATATCACGCGCTTGAGCGACGGTTCGGCCGCAATGGCGGCGTCCACAAGCTCCGAGGGGGCGGGAATGTATATGCTGGGGTATTCAAGATAGCGGCCCACTTCGCAGTTATCTATTGTTGAAGTATCAAAATCGTAATGCACAACGCTTTCCACAACGCAGGTCTTGGCAAGGCTCATTTCCGGCGTAAGACCGCCGACCACGCCAAAGTTGATTATGAACTCCGCGCCGTATTTGGTTATGAGGAACTGCGTGCCCGCTGCGGCGGCTATTTCGCCCGCGCCGCTTTTGAGAATATACATCGTGTAATCGTCGCTGTCCAGCCGCTTTACGTCAAAGCCGGTCTCGCTCACATCGGTAAGCTTATCACCGTAGCGGGAAAGCACGGCCCCTATTTCTACCGCGACCAGCATGCCTATCGTCTTTTTTGCTTTTTTCATATAATAAACCTCGCGCTTTTAACTGATGATGTAGGTATGATAGGGCATAAAGGGAAGGATTGTCAAGCGCGGGAGCGGAAATATGGCCAAAAAGATTTGAAAAAGGCAAAAAAGCCCTTGATTTGTGCAGCTTTTCAGGGTATAATACCATCTGTTCGGGACTTATTGTCCTTACGAATGCAGCAGCAGGGCGGTTAATCGCGCTGCGCCCAGCAAAAATAAAGTGAGGAGTTGCACGATGAAAAAGGATATCCATCCCTCTTACGGCGAAAGCATCGTCCGCTGCGCTTGCGGTGAGACCTTCAAGACCGGTTCCGTAAAGGGCGAGCTCAAGGTCGAAATTTGCTCCAAGTGCCATCCGTTCTACACCGGCAGGCAGAAGCTGGTAGACACCGGCGGACGTGTAGACCGCTTCAAGAAGCGTTACGGCATCAACTGATAGCCTAACTTTAAGAAGCAAACCTAATGTGTTAAAAGGGGCGGGCGGTTTGAATAAGCCGTTCGTTCTTTTTTGCGCAAAAAATGTGAAAACACGGTCAAATTAGGGTAAAAAAGGCGCATTGCATATTGAATGCGCCTTTTGTATTGGGTAAAATAGAAGCATAAATATGGGAGGTAGTAGAAACAATGAGCAAAGCATTCAGAAACACCCTTTTGGCGATTTCACTGACCTACATAGTGCTTGGCCTGATACAAATATTGTGGCCGGTAGGCTCGCGCATGGTGATATGCTATATAATGGGCGCGGCGCTTACGCTGTTCGGCATATACCACATAGTGCGCTACTTCAGCGCGGATACGAGCTATATGTTCCCGGGCATGGGGCTTGCGCTTGGCGTTGCGTGCACGGTAACGGGCATACTAATGATAATCTGCGCCAAGGCCGTTGTGGCAATATTCGGCGTTGTGCTTGGCATAGCGGTGATATCGGACAGCATACTGAGGATGCAGCTTTCCTTCAACATGATGCGCTTTGGCATAGGGCGTTATATACTCGTTATGGTATTTGCGTTCATAATGCTTGCGGCGGGCATAGTGATGCTGTTCAACCCCATAAAGAGCGCGGCCGCCGCGACCACGGTGATGGGCGTTTGCATGATGGTGGACGGCATAATGAACATAATCAGCGTGATATTCGCAAAAAAGATGCTGGAGGAGTAAAATCTGCTCCTTCGAAAAAATAATTGACTTATCGGCTCCCCTACTTGGGGAGCTTTTTGGTATGAGAATAACTTAAAGCAGCCAAGCGTCGCGAGAAGTTCCCCCTCAGTCTGCTCACTGTCGCTCACAGACAACTCCCCCGCAAACGGTGGAGCCTTTTGGGTGCTGTATAAGCACGGCGTACAGTGCCGTACCCCTTCGCGGAGCTATCGTTTCAATGGGGTTACGGGGGTCGCCAGGGGGCCTAAGGGGAGAAATCGAAATCTTCCCTGGCCCCCTGGCAAAAAAGTTTACTCTCCCGCCCTTGGCAGCAGCTCCCGCGGTCCTTTGCCGAGATAGCGCAGTACGAACACGAGCGTTCCTGCTATGAACAGCCCCAGCGCGGCAAGGCATGTTAGCAGGCTTACTTTTGCATCTGCGCCGAGCGCAAATTCAACTTCAACTTGCGTACTTTCTGCCAAGTATGCGCTGAAGGCGAGAAACTCATCCGGAGTTTGGTTGGCGTTGGCCATTATGCTTTCACCTACGCCGGCGGTAAGCGCATGGCCTGTTGCCGCACCAATAAGCGCACCAGTTACGGCGATTATAAGCGCGCTCAGCATAACTGCGGCAAAGGCGCGAGCCTTGCTGCAACCGAGTAAGCGCATGGTGCCTATGCTCTGCTTCTGCGACTGCGCATAGAAGAACGCCAGAAGTAATGCAGCTATGACCAACAGCGAGGATGACAGTATCAGCAGCAGCTCCGCCGTACCGGAAAGTGCTTCCAAGCTTGGCTGTATCCTTGAATAGCCCTGGTCGTAGAAGGTAAACCTCGCTTCGTAGTCGCCCTGCTT
>ENA-UOJL01001453-UOJL01001453.1-human-gut-metagenome-genome-assembly--contig:-P47-NODE-1453-length-24942-cov-13.589505_pt1 | contig 24942 bp, 28 predicted proteins | sample MGYA00242347_ERZ723894 | MGnify/ENA metagenome assembly ERZ723894
AATTTTGTAGGCAGCTTGTCAAAAAAGTCCAAAAGGACTTTTTTGACAAGCTGAGCCGCCCGCTTCCCATCGGAAGCGGGCGGCTTTTTTAATCCTCCGTCATTTCAAACAGCTCGTTCGGCGTGCATTCCAGAAGCAGGCAGAGCGTTTCAATGTTCTCATACCGGATGGACTTCGTCTGGTTGTTGATCATCCGGCTGAAATTCTGATAGCTCATGCCGAGCTGTTTATAAAGCCAGTATTTTGTTTTCCCCTTCTTTTCCAGAAGTTCCTGTGCGCGTAACCGGATCATAAGCCGCTGCCCTCCGCCAGTGCGCTGAGCTTCTTCGACCGCAGGATAACCTCCGGCGTCAGCCGCACCGGGCGGTTTTCCACAACAACATAGTTCTCGATTTCAATATTTGACAAATCCATCATCAGCCGCAGCTCATTTTGAATATAATGCATCTGCACACAGTGTGGGGACTCGTCCACCGTCGCAAAAATCATCCTGCGTACCTGCCCGGTATAGAGCATCCCGCCGAGCTTGGGAATGGCCATGTTGATGTGTGTCTGCTCCAGACAAAGCGCAAAGCAGCAGTCCGCCTTGCTGCGCAGGAGTGCAAAACCCTCCGGCTGCATCGCCGGCAGACAGCTCCCCACGATCAAAACCGTCCCGGACGCCTCATAGATATTGCTGGTCATCAGATCTTTCACGCCGATCGCCTCCTCGTCTTGATTATAGCACAGCCGGCGCACGATGCCAAGCCTCTATGCTTTCCGCCGTTTTTCGCCCCACACCTGCCAGAGCACGGTGGTCAGGAATCCGACTGCGCACAGGATGCTTCCCCAAAGAAGCCCGCCGGAAATTTCCTGTCTGCGCACCAGATCGATCACAAACCCCGTAAAAATCTCTCCGAGGAAACTCAGAAGCGTCAGGCGGAGCGCCGGCAGCTTTTGCAGAATGTGATTGCACAACATAACGACCAGCACGCCCATCATGCCGCCGCAGAGCATCCACGGTGCAGGCATGGTAAACGCTGCGGTTCGGAAGTCCGTGAGAAGCAGGCAGATCACGATGCAGCACGGCAGCCCAATCAAATGATTGTAAAACGAACCCGCGAGCGCGCCCGCTTTTTTGGCAAGTCTGGCGTTCACCGTTCTGGAAAGGACGGTGGAAACACCGGCGCCCAGCGAAAGCAGCACTGCGATCATCTCCGCCGTAACGGAAGCGTCCAGCATGACCGCGACACCCACGCCGGAGATCGCAAGGCCGACCCACGTTTCCTTGCCCAGATGCCGCTTCGGCATTCCCAGCAGTCCAAACCCATCGATAAACGCAGCCGCAACACTCTGTCCCAGCAGGCCCAGCGCGACAATGCTCGTCATGCTGATGTGTCCGAAGGCGGCTGCGTTGAAGATGGTCGTAAGCACGCCGATCACGCCGCCCAGATAGGCCCAGAGCGGAAGCCCCTCGCGCCGGAAGAGCGGCGTTTTTTTCACGCGGCACAGGAGATAGGAAAAAATCGTCCCGACAATGTGAATGATGACCGCCGCCAGATAGGTCCCCACGCAGGCGGTCAGCTCGCCGTTGACCGCCACCATGACGGAAATGACTGCGCCCGTCAGAAGCGCCAGAAGCATACTCATAACCGATTCCCCCTTTTCTGCCCCAATCATACCGCAGAGCGCCGCAAAGGGAATAGGACATTTGTCCTAGTTTTTTTCAAAAAAAATGTGTATAATGGAAATCAGGAGATGAGAACATGAGATCCATGCCGCTGAGCCCCGCCTATCAGCCCTTTCTTTCGGAATACGGCCTGTCCTGCGAAACCGTGCGCGCCGCGCGGGTCCACCTCTACCGCACCGGCGAAACCATCCTGCGGCAGGGCTGCGCGATAGATTCCCTGTACCTGCTCGTCAGCGGGACGGCAAGAGTTTCTGTCAGCAGCAGCGACGGCAAAAACCTGATTTTTTGCAGCGAGGTTTCCAGCGGGATGCTGGGCGACGTGGAGCTGGCGCTGGGCGAGCGCAGCGCATCGACCACGGTCGTCGTCGCCTCGCCGCTCTGCTGCGTCGTCCTTCCCTTCTCGGCCAATGAAGACGCTCTGAAAGCGAATCTGCGTTTCATGGAGCGCCTGTCGCGCGAGCTTGCGCAGAAGCTGCAAAACCGCGGCCACGCGCACATGGCCTCGGCCCTGCTTTCCAGCGAGTCACGCCTGTGCGGCTATCTGCTGTTTACCGCGCAGGACGGCATGTTCCATGAGCCCATGACCGAGGCGGCGCAGGCGATCGGCGTCAGCTACCGTCATGTGTTCCGCTTGATCAATGTGCTTTGTCAGGATGGAATTCTTGAAAAAACGCCAGACGGACTGCGAATTTTGGACACGGATGCCTTGCGCGAGAAATCCGGCCGTTTGGGCTGAACCAGCGGTGATTGGGGCAGAAACTCGCGGCTGAATTCGTAAAAATTCAGCCGTCTCCGATTTTATGCATAAAAAAGGATTTCAAGACATCATCTTGAAATCCTCATTGGAGCAGGTGAGGGGAATCGAACCCCCCTATTCAGCTTGGGAAGCTGATGTTCTACCAATGAACTACACCTGCATTGTCTGTATTATAGCAGTTCCGTTCTGAAAAATCAATCTTTTTTTCTGCGGCTGCGGCGCACAGATTCCGATTGCTTATTTTACCGTTCTATATTATAATAGTTAAATCAGTCTGATTGGGAATGTGAAAGAATGAAAATCATCCACATGATCTCCGGCGGGGATGTCGGCGGCGCGAAAACGCACGTGCTGTCCCTGCTGGCAGGTCTGAACAAAACGGAAGATGTGCATCTGATCTGCTTTACAGAGGGTGCGTTTGCGCAGGAGGCGCGGCGGCTTGGGATTCCGACCACCGTCCTGTGCGACGGCTCTCTGCTTTCCGTGCGCCGCCGGATCCTCGCCATGATCCGCCACGACGGCTATCAGATCATCCACTGCCACGGTGCGCGCGCCAACCTGATGGGAATGTTGCTGCGCCGCCGCGCGGGAATTCCCGTCATTTCCACCATCCACAGCGATTATCGTCTGGACTACATGGGACGCCCGCTCGCCGCGCTCGGCTACGGCACGATCAACAAAATCGCTCTGCGGCATCTGGACGCATGGATCGGCGTGTCGGACGGGATGTCCCAGCTGATGATCTCCCGCGGCTTTGACCCTCAGCGCATTTTCACTTTATATAATGGCATTGACTTTTCCGTCCGCCCAGACTACCCTCCGCGCGAGGTCTATCTTCGCTCGCTGGGCGTCTCTCTGGAGCCGGGCAGCGTGGTGTTCGGCATTGCGACGCGCATCTCGCCGCTAAAGGATATGGCCACGCTGCTGCGCGCCTTTGCCGCCGCACGCCGGACGCATCCGCACATCCGGCTGGTCATCGCCGGCGACGGCCCGCAGGAGGCGGAGATGAAGGCCCTGGCCGCTAAACTCTGCCCCGCCGGAACCGTCTGTTTTGCCGGGTGGATCCGGGAGATCAACCAGTTTTATCACGCGCTGGACGTCAACCTGTTGACCTCGCTCTCTGAAACCTTCCCCTACGCGCTGACGGAGGGTGCACGGATGTCCTGCGCGACGATCTCCACCGACGTCGGCGGAATCCCCTATCTGATCGACGACGGCGTGAACGGTCTGCTCTTCCATCCGAAGGACGCGGACAAGCTGGCCGAGCACATCGGCTACTTTGCTTCCCATCCGCAGGCGCGCGAGGAAATGGGCAAGGCACTTTATGAAAAAGCAAAAAGAATGTTTTCTTTTGATAATATGGTGCATACTCAGGAAAAATATTATGAGGTCATTGTCCGCCGGGCGAAGCGCCCTCCCCTGCTGCGCGACGGCGCGGTGATCTGCGGCGCTTACGGTCTGGGCAACGGCGGCGACAACGCAATTCTGGAGGCGATCGTCGCACAGCTGAAGAACATCGACCCGGATCTTCCCATCTGTGTCCTCAGCCGCGACCCGGAAGAAACCCGCCTCAACGCCCATGTCAGCGCGGTCTACTCTTTCCGTTTTATCAAGATCTTCCGCCTGCTGCGCAGCTCCGATCTGTTTCTCAGCGGCGGCGGGACGCTTTTGCAGGACGCCACCAGCACGCGTTCCCTGCTGTATTACCTGCTGATGATCCGGCTGGCGCACGACACCGGCAACCGCGTCATGCTCTACGGCTGCGGCGCAGGGCCGATCCTCAGGGAGCGCAACCGTCGGCGCACCGCGCGCGTGCTCGACCGCTGTGCGGATGTCATCACCGTCCGTGATGACTACTCTGCCGACTTCCTGCAGGAGCTCGGTGTCACCGTCCCGCGCATCCACGTCACCGCAGATCCGGCACTTTTGAGCAAGCCGCTTCCGGAGGACGCCGCCCGCAGCTATCTTTTGCGCTGCGGCATCGACGCCACCAAAAAGTACGCCATGCTGGCGCTGCGCAGCTGGGACGGCGCAATGGCAAAGCTACCCGCCTTTGCCGCAGCGGCAGAGTATCTCTACTGCGACTGCGGGCTGATCCCCGTTCTGTACTCCATGGAGCAGAAAAACGATTTGCCCATCGCGCAGGCCGTGGCCGCGCGGCTGCGCTGCCCGCATCTGGTGCTGCAGGCCGGGGACAATGCCGGCGAGATTCTCACGCTGGTGCGGCAGATGTCGCTGGTCATCTCCATGCGCCTGCACGTACTGGTCTTTGCCTCCGGGCAGGGCGTTCCGCTGGTCGGCATCGTCTATGACCCCAAGGTCAGCGCCTTCCTCGACCATCTCGGTCAGGATCTCTATCTGCCGCTGGCGGAAACCAATGCCGCCTCTCTCTGCGACCTCATCGACGCGGCGCTGGCCGAACGCCACTTTGAGCGGGAAAATATCCGCCATCTTCGCCATCTTGCAAACAAAAACGAGGAGGTTCTCCGCGGCCTGTTGGACGAGGACGAGCTTCCGGACCTGTAGGGAGGAATTCTCATGAAAAAAACGCTTTCCCTTTTGCTTAGCCTGCTTCTGCTGTTCTCGCTGACCGCCTGTGCGGCGAAGGGAGAAACAAAGGCCTTCACCCTTGAAGTCACCCACGGCGACGGTACCGTGAAAACCTTTGAGATCGACACCGATGCCGCTACCCTTGCGGAAGCCCTGGCCAAAGAAGGGCTGACCTCCGAAAGCGCCTCCAGTCCCGGCCTGTATGACACCATCGACGGCGAATTTGCCGACTGGAACGACAACGAGGCTTGGTGGTGCATTTCCAAAGACGGCACCGCACTCTCCACCGGTATGAAAGAAACCCCTGTGGAAGACGGCGCGCATTATGAAGCCGTTCTTACACACGGTTTCTCCTCCTGACCTTTTCGTCAGACCTTACGCGACGCAGCGCCGCCGTATCCTTCCGCTAAAAGGACACGCCGCAGCCCCTTGCAGAGCTGCGGCATATCCTTCTTTCGCATATTTTTTCACAGAATTTCCATATTTTTTTATTTTTGACCGTTTACAAATATCGAAGTCCTTTTGAATCGTTTCCACGCAAGTCTTTGATTTTCAGCGCTTTTCAAATTGTTGGCATTATGTGCTGTGGCTGGACGAAACTGTATATTTTTTCAATCGCCGTAAAATATTAACAAAAATTTTGTAAAATATCCGTGCAAAAACAGTTTACAAACCGTGACTGGCATGGTATACTGTTTAAGTGATATGGAAGCTGCTGCGCAATGCCTTGTGTAGTTACTTCCTGAACGATCATCGGCCATCCGCAAGCAGCCGAAATATAGAAAGAAAGCAGGGAAATTTATGCCTCAATTCGTCCAGTCCGAACAACAGAAAGAGCTCATCAACTCCCTGGTGCAGGAGCTTCCTGCCTACCGGAAGAAGATGCGCATGTCCCAGGCAGAGCTTGGCGACGCCGTCGGCAAGAGCCGCCAGAAGATCTCCGAGATGGAGCGCGGCGCTGCACCCCTCGGCTGGGACACCTACCTCGCCATCCTGATGGTTCTCGGCGCCCACGGCGTTCTGGAGCCCAGAGGCCGCGACGCTGAGCGTCTGGCCGCGACCGGCCGTCTGATCGGTGGCCGCATTCGTCTGTAAGTTCATAGAAAAAACAGAGGCAGAAAAACTGCCTCTGTTTTTTATGGCCGGCCTGCTTCTGTTCTTTCAGGCGCGCGCTGCCTGCTCAATCAGCTCCGCACACAGATCCATACCCAGGACGCCGCTGTTCAGGCAAATATCATAGTTCTTCGCCTCGCCCCAGTTGCGGCCGGTGTAGTTTTTATAATAGACCTTGCGCTTCTGGTCCTTTTCCGCCAGACGTTTTTCCGGGGACTTGTCCTTCTCGCCGTAGAATTCAACGATATGCTTGGCACGGCTGGCCATATCCGCGCAGATAAACGCGTGCAGGCAGTCCTTGCGGTCGCGCAGGATATAGTCCGCACAGCGGCCGACGATGACGCAGTTCCCCGTCTCCGCCAGTTCCTCGATGACCTTCGTCTGCACGATATAAATCTGATCGTGCATGGACAGATTTTCCATGGAGTGCTGCTTGGCAGTCGCCCAGTAGAACAGCAAGCTGCTGCGGGCGTTGGCATACTCGCCGTTTTCCTCGATGAAATCCTGTGAGAAGCCGCTGCGCTTCGCGACCTCCTCGACCAGTTCGCGGTCAAAGAAGTTGTAGTCCAGACGCCGTGCGACCTCCTTGCCGATGGTTCTGCCGCCGCTGCCGAATTCACGGCTGATGGTGATGATTCGTTTCATAGAAAATCCCTCCTGTTTTGCTGTGAAAACTCGTTAATCCTCTGACATAATCCGCAAGATCGTATGGTCGGTCTGCTGCATTCCCTGCTGCGCCAGCCGCCCGACATTGGCGATGGTATCCTCCACGCTGCATCCGACGATGCCTTCGCCGCCGCGGAATTCGCGGTGGTGCAGATACATCCGGTACCCCATGATGCCCGCGTCCACGGCTGCGGCGATCTTGGCGGCACAGGACGGCTTTGCACCGTCGCAGATGGTACCGGACAGAATGGCCACCGCATTGACGACCGTGTGCGCCACGGCGGAGTAGCCGCCGCCCAGCAGATAGCAGATGCCCGCACCCGCGCCGACACCCGCAGAGATCGCGCCGCAGTAGGCAGACAGGCGGCCGATGCCGCTCTTTTGCAGAATGGTCACCAGATCGGACACGATCAACGCGCGGCAAAGCTGCTCCTTCGTTGCGCCGATCTGCCGCGCATAGGTCACGACGGGCATACAGGCGGTAATGCCCTGATTGCCGGAACCGGACAGGATGACGACCGGCAGCTCGCAGCCGCTCATGCGTGCGTCCGAGCCGGCGGCGGCATAGGCCTTGGCCTGCTGCTTGAGGTCGCTGCCGTAGTCCTCCATGAGAATGCGGCCGATCTGCGCGCCCCATGCGCCCCGCAGGCCCTCCTCGGCGATGGCGGAATTCAGCTCCACCTGCCGCATCAGAACGTCCTCGACCTTCTCCAGCGGCACCGTATCGGCAAAGCGCAGAATATCCTCGACATTCAGGCAGGATTTATCGGTCATGTGCTCCTCCGCCGCATCCACGACAGGAAGCTCCCGCAGGACCTCGCCGTCCCGCTCCAGATAGACCAGATTCGTATGGTGATTCGTGATCCGGGCGCGAGCACTGTGCTCACCGCCCCACGCGCGCAGATCAATGTCCAGCCGGCAGGGCGACTCCCCGCACAGGACGTCGATCTCCGTCGTTTTGAGGAAGGCTTCCAGCTCCGGGAGCTTTTCCTCCGGAAGCTGGGAGATGACCTGTAAGCCCTTCGACGGATCGCCCGCGACCATACCGGCTGCGATCGCCGGGCGGATGCCCTTGCGCCCGCCTGTGTTTGGGACGACGACGCTCTTGACGTTTTTCAGAATATTTCCGCTGAGTACCGCCTCGACCCGCTCCGCTTTGCAGCCCAGCAGCCGCTGCAAGGTCGCAGCGCAGTAGGCGATCGCGATCGGCTCGGTGCAGCCGGTGGCAAGCACCAGTTCCTCATGCAGAATGTCTATGTAACTCTGCGCGATCCCCGCATCCAACACGGGCCTCACCTCCCAATTTTTCTATTTACATTATAGTCCATTGTCCAAAAAAATGCAAGAAAGAAAAGGGACATCCCGGTTTTGAACCGGGATGTCCCTTTTCAGCTTGTCAAAAAAGTCCTTTTGGACTTTTTTGACAAGCTGTCTACAAAATTGCAAAATCAATATTTGTAGTATTATTTTGCAATTTTGATCGCTGCGGCGGGTTATTGAACGCGAAAGGGAACCCATCTCCGCGCTAAGTGCCGCCGCTTTGCGGCGGTTGCGCTCCGAAACGCCTCGCTGCGGCTCGGTGTGACGGTTCCCTTTCACACTATTCTTCCCTCCGATACTTTCGGCTGGATAGGTTTTTTGACAGTCTGCAGTGCAGTCATTCGCTGAAGAATTTTTTGTTGGAACAAGCCGTTTTTCCGCAGCGCTACTTTGTGTAACGCAAGGGAAAAGGGCGCAGTTCCGGCGAAAAAGGCTCGGCGAAGGGCTTATGTTTTCTTATGAGGACGCAGTAAAAGCCCCTCGCTTCTTTATTCCTGCGTTACACTATGCACATGGTTCTTGATCGCCGCGAAGGATTCGTCGCTGATGACGTGCTCCATTTTGCAGGCGTCCTCCGCCGCGACCGTTTCGTCCACGCCGAGCCGCACCAGAAATGATGTCAGCAGCGTGTGCCGCTCATAGATCTTTTCCGCGACCTCCTGCCCGGCATCGGTCAGAGTGAGAAAGCCGTCCTTATCCATCAGAACATAACCGCCGCTTTTCAAGAGACCGACCGCGCGGCTGACACTGGGCTTGCTGAAATTCATATACTCCGCAACGTCCAGAGAGCGGACCGCACCGCTGCGTTTTGACAGAATATAGATCGTTTCAAGGTACATTTCGCCGGATTCCTGTAGATGCACGACCGTATCTCCTTTCATGGTTTTCGATTATCATAACACAGAACACTTTTGATTGCAAGCGCCTGTTTTTCCACATCCGGAAAAACGCCGATTCCATTGATATTCAATTTCCAGAACGGTGTCGATCGGGTCCGGCAGCGGATAGGTATACTGTGGGACCGTCCCGAACCGAGCCTCCTGAAACCACTGTACCCGTCTTTCTCTTTCCGTCATCGCCGCCATTCCTTTCCCGCCCGGCTTTTCCATCTATGCCGTGCCTTTTGCTATTATACCAGCAGGGCCACCCAAAAAACAAGTGCACCCTCCCCCCACTTTTTCCGCGCAGGAAAAAATGCATTCCTGCCTTTGGGAAACGCGCATTTTGCAAGCCGGCTTTCAGCGTCTTCTCCCTCTCTCCTGCCCTTTTATCCAATTTATCCAAGTTCAAAGGTTAGCCAAGGCTAACCATTTGTCCAGTCTGCCGAAAATCCCCGAAACCATGTTTTTTTCTTGATTTCCCCTTGACAAAAATGCCCTCTTCGTGTATCTTATTAGTTGGTTAGCGGATGCTAACCATTAACAAAGCAATTCGGTTAGCACGAGCTAATCCGTAGAGAAACGAGGGATGCATATGCTACCGTTGAGTCTGGCACAGCAGGGCGAGGAAAACATCATCAAGCGCGTCGGCGGAAATCAGGAAACCAAAAAGCATCTGGAAGACCTTGGCTTTGTTGTCGGCGGTGAGGTGACGGTGATCAACTCTCTGGGCGGAAACGTGATCGTCAACGTCAAGGACACGCGCGTCGCCATCAGCGAGGAAATGGCCCGCAAGATCATGGTATGACGGCGCTACCGCGCCTGACATATCGTAAATCAGAAAAAGGAGGATAAAGGAATGAAAACACTCAAGGAAGCGAAGATCGGGCAGACCGTGAAGGTCGTGAAGCTCCATGGCGAGGGCGCCGTCAAGCGCCGCATCATGGACATGGGCCTGACGAAGGGCACGGAGGTCTACATCCGCAAGGTCGCGCCGCTGGGCGATCCCGTGGAAGTCACCGTTCGCGGCTATGAGCTTTCCATCCGTAAGGCGGATGCGGAAATGATCGAAATCGAGTAAGCAAATCCGGGGAGTTCTTCCCCATATTTTAAGAATTTCGGTTAGCGCTTGCTAATCATCTGAAAGAGAGGATTGTTGATATGGATCTGCGAATTGCCCTTGCGGGCAACCCGAACAGCGGCAAAACCACCCTGTTCAACGCACTGACCGGCTCCAACCAGTTCGTCGGCAACTGGCCGGGCGTTACGGTCGAAAAAAAGGAAGGCAAGCTGAAGAAGCATGACGGCGTCATCGTCACCGACCTTCCCGGCATCTACTCCCTGTCCCCCTACACACTGGAGGAAGTCGTTGCAAGAAATTACCTGATCGCCGAGCGTCCGGACGCCATTCTGAACATCATCGACGGCACCAACCTGGAACGCAACCTCTATCTGACCACCCAGCTCACCGAGCTCGGTATCCCGGTCGTCATCGCCATCAACATGATGGATATCGTCAAGAAGAACGGCGATAAGATCGACACCGCGGAGCTGTCGCGCCAGCTCGGCTGCAAGGTCGTTGAGATCTCCGCCCTGAAGGGCACGGGCGTCATGGAAGCCGCGGAAGCTGCGATCGACGCTGCCAAGAACGCCAAAACCGTTCCCCAGCACACCTTCTCCGGCTGCGTGGAGCATGCCATCGCGCATATTGAAGAAGCCGCCGTACATAATCTGCCGGAAGAGCAGCAGAGATGGTACGCCATCAAGATCTTTGAGCGCGACGACAAGGTGCTCGACGCCCTGAAGATCGACCCGGCAACGATGGCCCACATTGAAAAGGACATCAAAGCTGCCGAGGAAGAAATGGACGACGATGCGGAATCCATCATCACCAATGAGCGCTACATCTACATCGGCTCCATCATCAAGGCCTGCTACAAGAAGAAAAACGTCGGCAAGCTGACGGCTTCCGATAAGATCGACCGCGTGGTCACGAACCGCTGGCTGGGCCTGCCGATCTTCGCGGCTGTCATGTTCCTTGTCTACTGGGTCGCCATGGTCGCCGTCGGCGCACCGGCAACCGACTGGGCAAACGACGGACTGTTCGGCGACGGCTGGCATCTGTTCGGCATCGGCTCCAAGGCTTACAACGACACCAACGACGAATACTCCTCCGCCGTGCAGGCTGTGGATGCCTTCCTTGGCGTTGAGATCGACCCCGAAGCGGACGACTTCGACGCACAGGCGCTGCTCGATGAAATGAAGAGTTTCCAGAAGACCTCCGACACCGCTACGGTGGACGTAGAGGACGAGGAAACTCTGGCGATCAACACCATGACCGCTTACTATGACGCGCTTCCCGCGGGCGCCGATGAGATGGACGATGTGGTTCAGATGACCTATGTGGACGCTGTGAACTACCTCTCCAAAAACGGCTTTGACGCTCCCGATCCCGCCGACTACGGCGTATGGGTTCCCGGCATCCCCGTTCTGGTCGGCAACCTGCTGGAAAAGTGCAATGCTGCCGATTGGCTCAGCGGCCTGATCCTTGACGGCATCGTCGCCGGTGTCGGCGCGGTTCTGGGCTTCGTTCCCCAGATGCTCGTTCTGTTCCTGATGCTGGCCTTCCTCGAAGCCTGCGGCTATATGTCCCGTATCGCCTTCGTTCTTGACCGCGTGTTCCGTAAGTTCGGCCTGTCCGGCAAATCCTTCATCCCGATGCTCATCGGCGTCGGCTGCGGCGTCCCGGGCGTCATGGCTTCGCGTACCATTGAAAACGAGCGTGACCGTCGTATGACGATCATGACCACCACCTTCATCCCCTGCGGCGCTAAGGTTCCGTTCATCGGCATGATCGCAGGCGCACTGTTCGGCGGCAGCGCATGGGTCTCCACCTCCGCTTACTTCATCGGCATGGCCGCGATCATCTGCTCCGGCATCATGCTGAAGAAGACCAAGATGTTCGCCGGCGAGCCTGCTCCCTTCGTTATGGAGCTGCCCGCATACCACTGGCCGACCCTCGGCAACGTCCTGCGCTCCATGTGGGAGCGCGGCTGGTCCTTCATCAAGAAGGCCGGTACCATCATTCTTTTGTCCACCATCTTTGTCTGGTTCACCACCTACTTTGGCTGGGCTTCCGACGGATTCCGGATGCTCTCCGAGGACGAGATTGACTGCTCCATCCTCGCCAAGATCGGCGGCGTAATCGCCTGGATCTTCAAGCCGCTCGGCTGGGGCAACTGGCAGGCAGCCGTGGCCTCCATCACGGGTCTTGTTGCCAAGGAAAACATTGTCGGCACGCTGGGCATCCTTTATGGCGGCGGCGACGGCACCGTTTACCAGAACATCGCGCAGGCCTTCACCGGCATCACCGGCTACAGCTTCCTCGTGTTCAACCTGCTGTGCGCTCCGTGCTTCGCAGCCATCGGCGCGATCAAGCGTGAAATGAACAGTCAGAAGTGGACCTGGTTCGCCATCGCTTATCAGTGCGGCTTTGCCTATGTCATTGCCCTGATGATCAACCAGTTTGGCAGCATCTTCGCAAAAAATGCTACCGTGAGTGTGATCGGTGTGATCGTTTCCGTCCTGCTGCTGGTCGGTATGCTCTATATGCTGGTGCGTCCGTACAAGGAGGCCACCAAGCTGACCACAAAAGTCAAGGTCACGAAGTAATCCCCTTTTCCCAAATAGTTTCAAGCGAAAGGAGTCGGTCTTATGTTTGCCTGGATCGCAGAGAATCTTGCAACCATCTTAATTACCCTTGTTCTTGCGGTAATCGTCACACTCATTATCCTGAGCCTTGTGAAGAATAAGAAAAAGGGCAAAACCTCCTGTGGCTGCAACTGTGCGCATTGTGCTATGGCAGGCTCCTGCCACAAAAAATGATGTACCAACGGGGAGCGCAGACCATCGGTTTGCGCTCCCCACGCTTCTACAGGGAGGTAAGCAATGGCTAACCAAAAAGCACTCACCGCCGCAAATATCCGTTATCTTCTGACCATGAAGGCGCTGGACCGCGAGGACAAGGGCGTCCGCTGCGTGGATATTGCATCCAGCATGGGGCTGTCAAAGCCCAGTGTCCACAATATGATGCACACCCTCATCCAGCTCGGACTGGTCAAGAAGGATTCCTACGGCGCGGCATTTTTGACGGAAGCCGGTCACCGCATCGCCCTGTGCTACAGTCGGTATTACCGTTCGGTTTCCGGTCTGCTGCGTTCCTCCTTCCCGGAGCTGACGGATGTGCAGGGCGCCGCCTGCTGCCTGCTCTCCGAAATTCCCACAGAAAGTCTGGAGGCGCTCTGCGGCAGATGCGAATTTCATACGCAGGAGGAAATTGCATAATGGCAATTGTTGAATTCAAGGACGTCAGCTCCGTCTATGCCAGAGGCGACCACGAGCTGCGTGCGCTCGACCATGTGAACATGACGCTCGAGGAGGGCAAGTTCGTTGTCATCCTCGGCCCCAGCGGTGCGGGCAAAAGCACCCTTCTGAACCTGCTGGGCGGTCTGGACAGCCCGACCAGCGGCAAGATCTATGTGCAGGGCAGGGATATTTCCACGCTCTCGCGCAACGAGCTTGCCGACTACCGCGCCGCGACGGTAGGCTTTGTGTTTCAGTTTTACAACCTCGTGCCGACGCTGACGGTACACGAAAACGTCACGCTGGTCAAGGAGATCGCGCCGGACGCCTTCTCCGCGACGAAGATGCTGGAGGAGGTCGGTCTGTCCGACCATCTCAAGAACTTCCCCTCCGAGCTCTCCGGCGGCGAGCAGCAGCGCGTTTCCATCGCCCGCGCGCTGGCAAAGAACCCGAAGATCCTTCTGTGTGACGAGCCGACCGGCGCGCTGGACTCCGAAACGGGCGTTCATGTCCTCAAGCTCCTGCTGCGCATGGCGCGGGAGTACGGCAAGACCATCGTGATCGTCACACACAATCAGAGTATTGCAAAAATGGCCGACGTGGTCATCCGCGTGAAAAACGGCCGGATCGTTTCGCAGGAGGAGCAGGCGGAGCCTGCCTCCGCCGATGACATCGACTGGTAAGGAGGGGCCTATGCTGCTGCGAAAGCTGTGGAGAACCATGGGCGTCTACAAGGCCCAGTTTCTCTCCATGATCATCATGACCGCGCTCGGCGTCGGCATTTTCGTCGGCTTCAACATGGAGTGGGTCAGCATCAAGGAAAGCACAAGCGCCTTCTTTGAACAGACCGGCTTCGCCGACTATCGGCTGGTTTCCGAGGCAGGCTTCTTAGAGGACGACCTCCGATCCGTCAAGGACATCCCCGGCGTGGAAGCCGCGGCGCGCTACCTGAGCGTCAACGCCGAGGTGCAGGAGCGCACGGGCGACAGTCTGGCGCTGACCGTTACCACGGATAAAAAGGTTTCCGGCTTCTGGCTCGCCTCCGGCGAGGACTACGACCGGGAAAGCCCGGACGGCCTGTGGCTGTCGGAGCAGTATGCCGCAAAGAACGACCTTGCCGCGGGCGACCGGCTGACGCTCGTCTACCGGAGCATTTCACTGGAAACCGTCGTCAAGGGGCTGATCAAGTCCGGCGAATATCTGATCTGTGTCCGCGACGAGAGCCAGCTCATGCCGGACTTTGCCACCTACGGCTTTGCCTACGTCTCCCCTGCCCTGTATGAAAAGGCGCTGGGCGCCGCCTATTATCCGCAGATCAATGTCCTGTCCGGGCTGGACAAAAAAGATTTTACGGATGCCGCCGACCGGGCGCTGGGCAAGACCACGCTCGTGCTGACAAAGGACGAAACGCTGGCCTATTCCGGTGCGTAGGGCGAGGCTGAGGAGGGCCAGACCATGGGCACGCTCCTGCCGGTCATCTTCCTGCTGATCGCAGTTTTGACCATGGTCACGACGATGCACCGTCTCGCCATCCGCGAAAAAACGCAGATCGGTACGCTCAAGGCGCTGGGCTTCCGTGACCGCCGCATCCTGCGGCACTACACCTCCTACGCCCTCATGATCGGCCTGATCGGCTCGGTGCTCGGCATCGCGCTCGGCTATAGCATCGCCTATATGATCATGAACCCGAACGGCATGATGGGAACGTATTTTGATCTTCCCGAATGGAAGCTCCGCCTGCCGTGGTTCTGCACGGCGGCCATCGTTCTGATCCTCGCGCTGATGACAGTGATCGGGTATCTCTCCGTCAAGCAGATCCTGCGCGGTACGGCGGCCGACGCACTGCGTCACTACGTGCCGAAGAAGGTCAAGCCGCTGCTGGTCGAGCGGACGAAATGGTTCCACCGCCTGTCCTTCGGCACGCGCTGGAATCTGCGCGACATCATGCGCCACAAGGCCCGCACCTCGATGAGCCTGATTGGCGTGATCAGCTGCACGGTGATCCTCATCGCCGTGTTCGGCATGAAGGACACGATGGATGTCTTCCTCGACACCTATTACAGCGAGGCCGCGACCTACGCCTCGCGCATCTACCTCTCCGACGATCTGACGCAGGAGGCGCGCGAAAAGGCCGCAGAAACCTACGACGGCGACTGGAGTGCTTCGGTGAGCGTACAGCTGGAGGAAAAGGCCATCTCGCTGGAGGTCTACAACGTGCCGCACGGCATGATCCGCTTCCCGAATGACGGCGCGGGCTACGCCGACCTGAACGTGCAGGGCGCCTATGTCTGCCGCCGTCTCGCGCAGGAATTTGACCTGAAGCCGGGCGACGAAGTCAACGTCAGCCGCTACGGCTCCGACGAAACCTACACAATGACGGTCGCCGGCATCGTCCGCAGCCTGACGGAGAGCATCGCGATCTCCAAGGACTACGCCGACTCGCTTGAGTTTCCCTACACCATCAATTTCGTCTATACCATGAAGGACAAGGCGGACATTCCCGCGGACAGCGCCGTGCAGAGCGTGCAGTCCAAGCAGATGATCCTCGACTCCTTCGACAGCTTCATGGAGATCATGAACACCATGATCATCGTTCTGGTGCTCGGCGCGATCCTGCTTGGCGTCGTGGTGCTCTACAATCTCGGCGTGATGAGCTACGCAGAGCGCTACCGCGAGATGGCAACTCTGAAGGTCGTCGGCTTCCGCGACCGAAAGATCGGCCGCCTGCTCATCAGCCAGAATCTCTGGATGAGTATTCTCGGCATCCTGCTCGGCCTGCCGCTGGGCGTCTGGCTGCTGGATGTCATGCTGGATAAACTGGCCACGGAATATGAGCTGCAAATGTCCATCCGGCCGTGGAGCTTCGTTCTCACCGTCGTGCTGGCGCTGGGCGTGTCGCTGCTCGTCAGCCTGATGGTCGCAAGAAAGAACAAAAAGATCGACATGGTCGAAGCGCTCAAGGACACAGAATAATTTCAAAAGGAGGGTTCCCCATGCTTGAACTGCTGAAGGCCCTGGATTTCTGGGCATCCGTTGCGGCGATGCTTCTTTTCGCCGTCTGCATCTTCTACCTCAAACGTTGCCTGCGTGCAGCCGCCTGCAAAAAAGGGGGACAGAAACGGCAATGATTCAAACCACACTGAGCATTGATGGTATGATGTGCGGCATGTGCGAATCGCACATCAATGACTGCATCCGCCGCAGCTTTGCGGTAAAGAAGGTGTCTTCCTCGCACAGCAAGGGCCAGACCGTGATCCTCTCGGAGGCGCCGCTGGACGAGGACAAGCTGAAGGACGTCATCAAGGAAACCGGCTACGAGCTGACCGGGATTCAGGTCGCCGCCGCCCCGGAAAAAAAGTCCTTCCACCTGTTCCATAAGAAATAATCCTTGATAAAGAGGAAGTGCGCTGCGGCTGCAACGCACTTCTTCTTATTTGATTTGCTCCAGATATTCCATAAATTTCTTCGTTTTCGACCAGTATTTCACGCCCCAGTTTTCGAAATTCCATTCGTCCGTGTAGGCGTTGCACTCATAGTCGATATAGAAGAGCCGGCCGTCCCGCGCGACAAAGTTCGTCGGGAAATAGTCGATATTCAGCCCGGCGGCGGAAACCCTGGCGCTCAGCTCGCGCATCTGCACCAGATACTCCGGCGGCAGCGCGTCGCTCTGCACAAGTTCAAAGACCGTTTCTCCCTCGATGTACTCCTTCAAGAGGCGCTCCTGCGCAAAATCGACCTCCAGCAGCTCAGGCATCGGCAGCGCCAGTGCGTGCAGGCGTTCATAGTCGCGTAGCTCTGCGGCCAGCTTGTCGCCGAACCGGTAATAGGCGCAGGGCTCGTGGTGGATCTGCTTGAGCACATACTCCCCCGCCCCATCCGTCACCAGATAGGAATAGCCGCCCTTGCCCCTGCCCAGCAGGCGCAGCACCGCAAAGCGCCGCGCGTTCAGCGTCAGCTCTTCCACTCAGGCAGAGCGGCGGGCGCGCCGCACCAGCGGAATGACCGCCACGGCGACTGCCGCGCCGATGAGCGCCGTCACGAGCTGCGGCCAGGAGAACATGGTGCCGAACATCGCCGCCTGCTTTTCCGGCAGCGTCAGCACGCGGCACAGCACCTGCACGACCAGCAGGTAGAGCGTCAGGAACTTTGCACCCGCTGCGCACACAACGCCGAGGACAGCACGCAGGACGCTGAACCTCCTGTTGAGAAGGAGCCACAGCACCAGAACCAGCACGGCGTTGCCCACGGCGATCGCCGGAACGATCGCGATATTCTTCGGCCCGATGCTCAGAAGGAAGGCCACAAAGGGCGACACGACCGCAACGGCCAATCCCCCCTGCCAGCCCACGAGCAGCGCGGCAACGGTCAGCACGCAGTTGACGCAGCTTCCGGTCACGAACTGACCGAGGCTCTTCGTCGCCCATTGCAGGACGATCAGCAGTGCCAGAAGCACTGCGGTGTAGGTAATTTTTCTTGTTGTTTTCATTATTCGACCAGCTCGCTTCCCGTTTCACTGTAGCGGCTGTCCAGCGGGCTGGACTTGTCTGCCTCTTTCTGATACTGGACGACCACGCGGGAGGCCAAATCGACCGGCAGGAGCGTTCCCGCGCCCGCAACGCAACCGCCAGGGCAGGCCATGCCCTCGAGCAGATAGCCGTTGTACTTTCCCGCCTTGGCGATCGCCATAAGCTGGCGGCATTCGCGTAGACCCTCGGCCTTCGCGGTCTTGATCTCGCGCTCCGGTGCGATTTTTGCCATCACGCCAGCGACCGCGCCCGCAACACCGCCGGATACCGCAAAGCCGCGGCCCGCCGCCGTGCCCTCGCGCAGATCCTCGCCGTCGGCAAGGGCGGCAAAGTCGATGTTCTTCGCCTCGAACATGCCCATCAATTCTTCAAAGGTCAGCACGAAATCCACGTCACTGCGGATGCTCGTGCGCATGGCCTCCAGCTTCTTCGCCGCGCAGGGGCCGACGAACACGACCTTGCAGCCGGGATGCTCTTTCTTTTGCAGGCGCGCGGTAAAGACCATGGGCGTGAGGGTCATGGAGATGTTCTTCGCCTGATCAGGATAGAGCTTGTAGACCATGGAATGCCAAGCCGGGCAGCAGGACGTCGCCATGTAGGGCTGCTCCGCCGGGACTTTTTCCAGAAAGTCCTTGGCTTCTTCCATCGTGCAGATGTCCGCGCCGACGGCCACCTCCACTACTCCTGCAAAGCCCAGCTCTTTCATCGCGGCGGTGAACTTCTCCGGCGTCGAATTCTTGCCGAACTGGCCGATGAAGGCCGGGGCGACGATCGCAATGACCTTCTCTCCTTCCATCATCGCGCGGACGACCTGATAGATCTGTCCCTTGTCCACGATCGCGCCGAAGGGGCAGTTGACCAGGCACTGGCCGCAGGCCACGCACTTGTCCTGATTGATGACCGCGCGGCCGTTGGCATCCTTCTGGATGGCATCCATGCCGCAGACGGACTGACAGGGGCTCTCGATCATGGTGATGGCGTGGTAGGGGCAGGCCTTGGAGCAGCGGCCGCATTTGATGCAGGCCTTCTGGTCGATATAGCTCTTGCCATTGACAAAGCGGATGGCGCTCTTCGGGCAGACCTGATGGCAGGAAGCGGCCAGACAGTTCTGGCACAGCTCCGTGACGCGGTACTGCTTCGTGGGGCAGGCATGGCAGGCATAGGGAATGATATTGATGAGCGGCGGCTCATAATACTGCTCCGCAATGGCCGCGTGGTCCATGCCCTCGGTCAGCAGGCAGCGCTGCTGCACGGGCTGCAGCGACAGGCCCATGGCCAGACGGATACGCTCGCCCGCGATGGCACGCTCCAGAAAAATGGACTCCCGGTGCAGAGGGTTCTCTCCGGGAACGATGACATAGGGAAGGTCCTCTGCCTTCGTATAGTCGCTGCTCTCATAAGCCATGCGCGCGACCTCGGTAAAGACCTTCTTCCGGATGTCCGTGATCAGTGACGGAATTCCTCTCATTGTTTTCTCCTTCGTAAGCCGAAAATTCAGCTACATTTTATCACAGCGCCTGCCCCGCCGCAACTGTCATTGCATCCATTGTGTCACTTTTTTATTATTCCATTTTCCAATAATTAAGATATGATATATGAATTTTCCAAATAGGAAGTCCCGGTGTATAATGAGGCTGTAAGCAAAAAACGAAGGGAGATGTCCACCATGTTCCAAGCAGCCCCGCGTATGCAGGCTCTGCCCTTTTCCGGCATCCGTGTGATGATGGAGAGGGCAAACCGGATGGCCCGCGACGGCATCGACGTGATCCATATGGAGATCGGGCGGCCGGACTTTGATACCCCGCAGCTCATCAAGGACGCACTTTATCAGAGCGTGCAGGGCGGCAACGTATTCTATACCTCAAACTACGGCACGAACGAGCTCCGGCAGGCGATCTGTCGCAAGCTGGCGCGCGACAACCGCATCACCTACGCCCCGGAGGAAATTCTCGTGACCGTCGGCGTGGGCGAGGGCACCTATGCCGCCATCGCCGCCTTTCTGAACGAGGGCGACGAGATCCTCGTCCCGGACCCCGTGTGGCTCAACTACATCCATGTGCCGCAGTTCTTCGGCGCAAAGCCCGTGACCTACGGTCTGCGGGAGGAAAACAACTACCAGATCGACCCGGCTGAGATCGCCCGGCTGATCACGCCGCAGACGAAGATGCTCATCCTCAACACCCCCGGCAACCCCACCGGCACGGTGCAGACCCGCGAAACACTGGAAGCGCTGGCCGCGCTGGCAGAAAAAAATGATCTCATCGTCGTTTCCGATGAGATCTACGAAAAGCTGGTCTACGGCGGTGCGGAGCACGTGAGCTTCGCCTCCCTGCCCGGAATGCGCGAGCGCACCATCACGCTCAACGGCTTTTCCAAGTGCTATTCCATGACCGGCTGGCGTCTGGGCTACGCCGCCGCGCCGAAGGAATTCATTCAGGCAATGGTGCGCGTGCACCAGTATATCAACACCTGCGCGCCCTCCTTTGTGCAGGAGGCGGGCATCACGGCGCTGGAGCAGGGCGAGGCGGAGATCGAGCGGATGCGTCTGGAATATGAGCGCCGCCGCGACTACGCGGTACGGGCGATCAACGCGATTGACGGCCTGTCCTGCGTCGTACCGAACGGCGCGTTCTACATCTTCGTCAATATCCGGCCGCTGGGCATGACCTCCCGTGAGGCGGCGGACTATCTGCTTGATACCGCCCACGTCGCGACCGTCCCCGGCTCCGCCTTCGGCGCCAACGGCGAGGGCTACCTACGGCTGTCCTACGCCTGCGCCTACGACCGCATCGTCGAAGCCCTGGCGCGCATCGAAAAGGCGCTGGCCGCGCGCGGCTAACGCTCCTGCCAGACCTCTCCGAGGTGCAGGTCGAAGTGCAGCTCGCCAAAATACCGATCCAGCGCCGCTTCAAACTGCGCCAGCGCGCCCGCACGGACGCTGAGAGGCTGGCGGTGCGTGATCTTGTAGCAGCAGCGGTCGGGCGGCGGATTGCGCAATTGGCTGACATAGAGCGGCCGATAGCGGCACAGCTCCGCCGCCACGGATTCCGGCGCGATCATCCAGCAGCTTTCCTCCGCCCACAGCGCGAGCAGCAGCATGATCGTGTCCGCCGTGGCATAGGGCCGGCCGTAATTTGTCAGCCACTGGTCGTGCCAGATCTGGTACTGATCGTTCCACTTGAGAAACAGCTCCCGCGAGGGGTCCAGCTCCTCCGTATGCACGACCGGCTTGGGCACGGCGGGATGCTGGGACTGCACCAGATAGAGTTTCTCTTGAAAGACCTTCTGGCAGATGATATTCTTATAGTGGAGCGGATAAAACACCAGCGCCAGATCAATATCCCGCGCGTCGAGGATGTTGTAAAGCTCCGAGGACTGATGCGTGTGCAGCTGCAAATCAAGCGTGTTCTCGCGCAGCAGACGCCGGTAGAGCCGCGCCAGAAGGGCGGTGTTCACACTGTCCGCGCAGCCGATGTCCAGCGCCTGCCGCTCCTGCCGGGGCTGCAAATGGCAGCTCTCCTTCCAGAGTGAAACCATCCGCTCCGCCAGCGGCAGAAACTCCGCTCCCTCCCGCGTCAGCTCGATGCGCTTGAGGCCCTTGCTGCGCAGCAGCAGCGGATAGCCCAGCGTCTCCTCCAGCGTCCGCAGGCGCTGGCTGACCGTCGGCTGGGAGAGAAACAGCAGTTCGGACGCTTTGGTGATGCTCTGCGTCCGCACGATCATCAAAAACAGCTCCACATCGGAAAGATTCAAAGCCCGTCCCCCCTTTTTCGCTTTCATCATACTAGAAAACACAAAAAGAATCAATCGGAAAGAAGGAAAATATTATGTCTGTTGGTTGCCGTATCCGCCGGGACTTCCCCCGCCCCGACCGCGCACTGGTCGAAGCCTTCCGCGGCCTGCCCGTCGCCAATCTGGACGACTGCATGGGCCGCATCGCCGCCGTGGATGCCGGACTGAAAAACGTCAACAAAACGCCGCTGCTCGGCGTGGCCTTCACCGTTCGCTGCCCCGCCGGAGATAATCTGATGTTCCACAAGGCGCTTGATCTGGCGCAGCCCGGCGACATTCTGGTCATCGCCTCCGGCGGCAGCCTGAGCCGTTCCCTCTGCGGCGAGATCATGAGCACCTACGCCCGCAGCCGCGGCATTGCCGGCTTTGTCGTCGACGGCTGCATCCGCGACTATGACGAGCTCTCCGCGCTGACGGACTTCCCCGTCTATGCCCGAGGCGTCACGCCCAACGGCCCCTATAAGAACGGCCCCGGCGAGATCAATTTCCCCGTGACGGTTGCCGGTCAGGTCATCTGTCCGGGCGACATCCTCGTGGGCGACGGCGACGGTCTGCTCGTCATCAAGCCGGAAAACGCCGCCGCGCTGGCCGAGCAAGGCTGGGCCGTGCACAAAAAAGAAGAAGGCCAGATCCGCGACATTCTCGCCGGCAAGGGCTTCCCCCGCCCCTTCGTGGACGCCACGCTGGAACAGCTCGGCGTGGAATACGTGGACTGAGATGGCGTCCGCGATCGTTTTCCGCCACGCCGGCGATCAGGCGCTTCTGGTGGAATTTGAAAACGAGATCAGTCTGGAGGTCAGCGCAAAGGTCAAGCGCCTGATGGCCGCGCTGGTAGCCCAATCTCTCCCCGGTCTGGGCGAGCTCATCCCGGCCTACCGCTCTCTTCTGGTACATTACGACCCGGAGCAGCTGTCTTATCATGACCTGACCGCGCTGATCCGGAAACTCTCCGAGAGCGCCTCCGCGCTGCCGGAGGACCCCGCCTCCGAGCTGATCACGGAAATTCCCGTCTGCTACGAGGGTGAATACGCAGCCGATCTTATGGAGATCGCCGCACTGGAGCACAAAACGCCGGAGGAGATCATCCGCATCCACAGCCAGAGCGACTATTATGTGTATATGCTCGGCTTCGCGCCCGGTCATCCCTATGGCGCACGGATGGAGAACCCCTTCTCCTTCAAGCGCCGCCAGACGCCGCGGGTCAAAATTCCCGCCGGGAGCATCGTCGTCCAACTCGGCCTGAGCGACATCATTCCCTTTGATCAGCCCTGCGGCTGGAATATCATCGGCACCACGCCCGTCCCCGCCTACGACCCCCGGAAGGAGAATCCCTTCCTGCTGCAAGCCGGGCAATGGATGCGGCACATTCCCATCAGCAAGGAAGAATTCGCCGAGATCCGCAGTCAGGTCGAGGCCGGCACCTATGTTCCCAAAACCTACCGGAAGGAGAAAACGCCATGCAAGTGATCGTAGAAAACGGCGGACTTCTGACCACCGTGCAGGATCTGGGGCGCAGAGGCTATGAGCGCTACGGCGTGCCGGTCTCCGGCGCGATGGACGCCCCGGCGCTGGAAAGCGCCAACCTTCTGGTCGGCAACGACCCCGGTGAAGCCGGGCTGGAGATCACGCTTCTTGGCCCCACGCTGCGCTTTGAAGCATCGGCGGTGCTCGCCGTGACCGGCGCGGACTTGGGGCTGCAATGCAACGGGCAGGACGTTTCCACCGGCCGCGCCTTCTCCGTCCGTCCCGGCGACGTCGTGTCCTTCACCGGGCCGCGCTCCGGCTGCCGCGCCTACCTCGCCTTCGCGGGCGGGCTTGCGCTGGAAGAAGTGCTGGGCAGCCGTTCGACCACGGCGCGCTTCTCCATCGGCGGTTATCAGGGCCGCCGCCTGCAAAAGGGTGACGTGCTCCCACTCCGGCACAGCGTGGAAACGCTTCCCGGGATGCAGCGCCGCGTGCTCGCGCAGGAGCCGCCCGAGCCGGGCGTGCGCATTGTGCGGGTGCTGATGGGCCCGCAGGACGATCGCTTCACGCAGGCGGGGCTGGACACCTTTCTGCACGAAACCTACACCGTCAGCGCCGAGTCCGACCGGATGGGCTACCGTCTGGACGGGCCGGTCATCGAGCACAAAACGGACGGCAACATCATCTCTGACGGCATCGTCACCGGCTCCGTTCAGGTGCCGTCCGACGGCAAGCCCATCGTGATGCTGGCCGACCACCAGACCGTCGGCGGCTATACCAAGATCGCCACCGTTATCACGGTCGACCTGCCGATCCTCGCGCAGTGCAAAGCCGGCGACCGCATCCGCTTCGCGGCCGTCGATCCGGATACCGCACAGCGCGAACTGATCGCCCGCCGCAAGCGCCTGCGCGCGCTTCGGGAGCGGCTGGCCGCTCCGTCCGCAAAACAGTACCGGATCCACGTCGGCGCGCAGACCTTCGACGTGGAAATTGAACAATGGGAGGAATCATCATGCACTACCAAATCGACCTGAACAGCGATATGGGTGAGAGCTTCGGCGCCTACAAGCTGGGAAACGACGCGGAGATCATCCAATATGTCACCTCCGCAAACATTGCCTGCGGCTGGCACGCCGGCGACCCCATGGTCATGGACCGCACCGTTAAGGCAGCCGCCGCGCGCGGCGTCGCCGTCGGCGCGCACCCCGGCTACCCGGATCTCATGGGCTTCGGCCGCAGAAAAATGACGCTCAGCCCGCTGGAAACCAAAAACTATGTGAAATATCAAATCGGTGCGCTGTGGGCCTTTGCAAAATCCGAGGGTCTGAAGCTCCAGCACGTCGCGCCGCACGGCTCACTCGGCAATCTCTGCCAGTATGACCGGGAAACCTCCCGTGCCATCTGTGAGGCCGTCTATGAGATTGACCCCTCCATCATGATCTACTACTGCGCCGGCGCCGTACTGGGCGAGGAAGCGAAAAAGCTGGGTCTGACCGCCAAATCCGAGATCTTCGCCGACCGTGCCTACATGGACGACCTCTCCCTTGTGCCGCGCTCCATGCCGGGCGCGATGATCATGGACGAGAACATCGCCATTGCGCGCTGCATCCGCATGGTCAAGGAGGGCAAAGTCACCTCCCTGAACGGCAAGGAGCTGGACATCCGCGGCGATACGCTTTGCGTCCACGGCGACGGCGCGAAGGCTCTGGCCTTTGTGGAAAAAATCCGGGCCGCCTTCACCGCAGAAGGCATTGAAATTCGGAATTTTCAGTAAAGGAGCGTAAATTCAGATGAACGCATATGTCGAAAAAGTGATCGCAGGCGTGAAGGAACGCCATGGCAACG
>ENA-UOJL01001461-UOJL01001461.1-human-gut-metagenome-genome-assembly--contig:-P47-NODE-1461-length-24863-cov-16.401766_pt1 | contig 24863 bp, 19 predicted proteins | sample MGYA00242347_ERZ723894 | MGnify/ENA metagenome assembly ERZ723894
TGTCAAACCAAAATTCATTTCGACGATGAAGAATCAGAAGTTCGAAATTGCGGTGGCAGGCTACGACTTCCGCTTCAAAACCTACGCCCGGGATGGTGTGGAGGCATCGGTAAAGGTGAAATGTTTCCTTGGATTATCGGTGCCGCACACTCGATGATTTCCTTGCGCTCTCCGACAACAAACTCATACTGAAACCCTGATCGACTACAGCTATGAGTACGACAAAAGCGATCGACTTGCAAAAACATATCCGGGAAGGCTGGAGGGTGCAGGATTTCATCGACAGTTTGGCCTCAAAGGTCGAACGGATCGTGGCCGGAAGAGGCTGGCGCAAACTTTTTCGATTGTATAACCTGAAATGAAGACGACTATGGAACGAAACATTATTATCGAAAATATCTGCGCCGCATGCCACTGCGGCGAACGACGCGCCGAGGAATATCTGACAGCGAAACTTCAGAACCTGCGGGAATTGCGGGATGCCGGGGCTCTGTGCTACGGCGACCTTGAAACGGCCTGCTCGGGGCTGGGACTGGACTTCGATTATACGGACTATTTCTGTCGGGCCTTGTCACTGAACTAACTCCGATTTACGATGAACAATCTTTGTTTCAACCGTTTCACATTGCGGATGGACGATGCGAAAAACCGCCGCAAAATTCTTCGCTGGCTGGCGCTCAATTACCGCTTGTACGAATACATCCCCTCGGAGGCAGAGATCCGCGGACGGTTCATCTCGCACAAACCCTTTCCCGCCGAGGCGTTCCGGCGCCAGATCGGGAAACTGCACGGCGACAGGACGCTGTTCCTGCGGATTGTCTCTACAGACTTATACTCGCTCTATGTGGAAGGTAACGTCTATCTGCGCGGAGCGTGGCATCAAATCTTTCTTTGATCACCTGCCGCCTGTTCCGAAACGAGCGGGCGGCATAATTTCAATAGCATGGCATACGCATTATCCATCCCTTTCGCGGACATCAGGGATTTCCGTGACGCCGAGATCAACAGCATCCCGGCCCTTTTCGCCATGTATCGTCCGGACTTCAAAATTTTGCTTGCGGCCCATTGTGATGCTGAAGATAGGAGTTCAGATATACGAATCGGAGATACTCTGATAATGGATAAGTTGTCGATCGAAGAGAGTGATGGTTTTCTGATATTTAATATACCCCCCCCCAACAATGTCAAATAATTACCAGAGATATCTCTAATCACATAAAGCTACATCCGGTTGGTTATTAGTGAATTAAAGCCAAACACCTTTTCCTCCGCCCGGACAATCAGGATGCATGACCAATCGTAACATATCGATATCTGCTATCTGAGATATTGACCTACGTGGAAGCTTTTTTAATTTCTTTTGTAGTACACCCTTTTCGTCAATATAATCTCCCTCATTAATAAATACCGTCCTTTTACTAATACTCCTGATAAAACGATCCGATCCGCCATTGTCCCATTTTATACATATGGATTGTATTTCGGCTTCGGAAAAACGAGATACGGGGACCGTGTTCGATACGGTAACATGCAGACTGCGTAACGCTTGTTTCAAACGGTTTCTGCTTTTCAGTTTTTCGATCGGGAATCGCGACAAGGTTTCATCCAAGATTCTTTTGTTGAATGTCTTTTGTGTGCGTATGGTCCAGGCATGTTCAGTTAATTCATCCATGGTCCATAAGGCCGTTCCCTGTTCGTATTTGTCATAATAGGCCTTGCTGTTTTCACAAGTGAACGTAAATTCATATTGGACTGCTGCTGTTTTATCGTTCCTGTCGATATGCAAGGCAAATCCTCTTTGTGCTCCCGGACGCGCAAATGGCTGTAATCCTATCGGATGGATTCTGTCGTTAAGATATTTTTTCAATGCATCCGAGCCAAACATCCTATTGTTGCGAAAGGGAGCTACCATATATAATATTCCCGTATGTTTTTTCCCGTCATTGTGATACGTATAACAATCGTTTTGACGATCGTAAGGACACATGGCAAAAAACAGGGCTATGTCAGGATCACTTGTCAGATCGAGTACTTCGGTCAACAACCCATAATGCTGTGCCAGTCCTTCATAATCTATAAAATAATGATTCGGAATAAATATGTGTTTGACCACGGGGTGTTGCCGGATCAGGTGCTCGAATTCAACCAATCTCAATCGTTCCAGAAAAAGTTCGATATCCGAATGCTCTCCACGCCATAAGGTCGGTAGACAAGGGTGATATATGGTCTCCTGTCCTCTGAAAAGATAGAGATAAGATTGTGATACCGGTATCAAAAAGATGCGTTCCGAATCATCATCTTGAACTTCCTCGAATTCTAAATATGGATTATGCTGTCGGCTGTATTCCATCATACATTCTTCCGCTGGAAGACAAGATGCCTTCATGTAATCGTCTAATGCGATTTTCAATTCATCGAGAGACATATATTAATAATTAACTCAAAAGATTTGGGAGGCATAATTCTGGAATGCTTTCTAAAAACGATTGCCATATGACTGTCTCCGTTATTCAAAGATAATATTTTTCCCAACTCTTAATCGCAAAAAAGATAAAGTTACGATATTCCATCCAAATCCGGATCGATCTTTAAGGACTCATATTAGCTTGCAAATGGTTAGGCGCTACACATACTCTAAATGAAAGACATTTGTAATTTTCGATATCCCTTATCGGTTGCCATCGGGGAAGATAAGCCCGGGACGGAAAAATCATCCTCGCCGTGGCTGCGGTATTCCGTATTAATCCCACAGGCAGAATCTACGGCGTAACGTTTCTCGACCACGAGGCCGGCATCGCCACCAACGGTTCGGTGCTGGGGAAGGAGTTCTCGGCAAACGCCTTCAATGAGTTATATCCGGCACCGAAAGAGGTGCGGCAGGCTGCAGAACAACACGCGAAACAGCGGTACGAACAACCAAGCCATACGGCAGAATCGGGTTTTGGAATCGTAGATACGATATCGGATCTGGCCGATACACAGGCTTATGAAGAACAGCAAAGACAGATTCAACGACGGAAAAAACGAAGATGGCGCAGATGACAATAATTGAGATTGCGCACGACATGGAATATCCGTTATAATTCGGATAGAAAGATAACTGTCGTCGTTCTTGAAATGTTCGTCTACATTGACATCAGATTCCGATTTTGATTTTTTTACATTTCTCGAAAATTGTTTCAGCTAAATCTGCATACGAAAAAGGCATATTCACTCGATAGTGCTCATATGCATCATCAGAGATCGGCTCTATCCTGTATAGTTTTGGGCATAAAAGGAGGGGCTGACCGTCACGGCGCCCCTCCGGATGAACATTTCCGATAAATTTTGAACTTTTTATTTTATCGCTTATGGTAAGAAATGTTCATGTATCGCATTCATTCGCTCAATACGAAAGTATCATCGTCCCAATTTGTCAACTGACCAAGAGATACCAGTCCGCAACAGTTGAATGTGAAAGTCCGGCTCGCGCTGTCATAGCCCGAATATTTGGGCGACGGGTTGATATAGAGCGACACCATGCCGTAACTCGGATGAGAGAATCCCGACGGGATCGTCACGCAGCCATCTGCGTCCGTGGGAACCGTGAAAGCGATCGCGGCGCCTCCGTCCCAAGTAAACAGCATGTTATAACCGGCGACGGAATATCTCGTACCGGCATTGTGGTACAATTCCGGCAGGCGGTAGAGTGAGGCGTTCTCCTCGGCGACCTCGATCGGCTGCTCCCAGGAAACGGTCTGTCCGAACATACCGGAGAGGATGGGCGAGGTATAGACGCCCTTTCCATAATTTTTCCATGTATAGTCCCTCGTCACCGTCAGCGAACATTCGGTGGCGTAGGGAAGATCGGTTTCGGATTGCAGGGTGACGGTGACGACATTCTCCTTGCCGATCGTCAGTTTCGCGCGGTCGAACGAGATTTTCAGCGGCGCGGCATATTCTCCGTCCTTGAACTCGACGGTCGCGGGCGCCGTGAAGGCGGAAGCGACGTCCGCGTCCTCCACAGCGACGGCGACGGACACCGACGCATTGCCCGCAGGCGTGGCGCGCAGCACCTCGATCGAATAGGCGTCTTCGAGTTCGGCGCTGACCGTATAGCTGTATGCAGTGTCGTCGAAGAAAGCCTCGTCGCCGCGGCCGGCATACGTGGTCATCTCCGTATCGTCGGAGCAGGCGGCCGCAAGGGAGAGTGCGGAAAGCAGAAACAGTGTTTTTATCTTTTTCATAGCATTATCAGATTGTGTCGTGGAACAATAGAGGGGCTAATTCTGGTCTTTCGACAGATCGAGCGCCGAATTGGTGTCGAACTCCTTCTGCGGAATGGCCAGGATGAAACTGGGGTCGTTGGCCTTCTTCGAAACGGCATTCGGCTGCGTCTCCGTCCGCGTGTATGCGAGATTCAGACGCCTCAAATCGGGCGTGCGGCCCATCCCCTCGCACCAGAGTTCGATGCGGCGCTGGAGCAGGATTTCATCGAGGAGCGTCTGAGGCTGCGCGTGCGTATCGAGGCTGACACTCGCCGAGTTGGCCAGACCGGATATGTTGCGCGGCTCGCTGTAACGCTTGTCGTAAAGCTCCTGCAACAAGCTCCGGGCCCCGTCGTAATCTTCGGCGCGGCACTTGCATTCGGCCAGCGTCAACAGCATCTCTTCGGCCCGCAGGTTGATGATGTCGGCGACGCCCGTCGAGGCATTCTGATAACCGAACTTGGTCTGCCAGTGAATTTCGGCGTCCTTGAAATCGGAATCATCGGCCACCAGCGGGCTTTCGGCAGGCAGCGTGGCCCACGCACGGCGTTCGTCCGCATCGGTCATGCCCTTCTCGTAGAGCCAGTCGTCGAAACATTGCGGAGCCGAACTGCCGTAGGTTCCGTCGATGGCCATGTGCGAAATGAAACTGCCGAACAGAGAGGCCTGCGAGGCGATGTATTCGAAAGCCCACAGCACGTCGCCGACGGAACGGTTGTTGAACTGTCCCAGCTCCGAAAGCGTGGCGACCCGTTTCAGTCCGTCTTTCTTCAAGGCGTTTTCGGCACAGGTCGCAGCCTGCGGGTAGTTCTGCTGCCCCAGCGAAGCCCGGGCCCACAACCCGTAGGCCGTGTAGAGGTCGATGTGCGAGCTGTGCGCCTGCGGCATTCCGGCCGAAGCCAGATAATCCACCGCACGCTGGAAATCGCCGTTGATCTGCGTGAAGAGCCCTTCGATCGTACCCCGGCCCACGCCCTCGGTTTCCTTGTTCGTCCCCTTCGTATAGACGGGCACTCCGGGCTTGTCCTTGTTCTCGGTATAGTTGCCCTGGCAGAACGACTCGTAAAGACAATAGTAGGAATAGGCGCGGATCGCATAGGCCTGTCCCAGCACATTCTGCCATTCGGCGTTGTCCTTGACGGCCTCTTCGTTGTCGAGGATGTAGTTCGCCTGCGAAATGAACGTATAGAACATGTTCCACGTGCCGTACTGACGCCCCGAGGTGTGGGTCCAGTCGGAAGCTACGTTGAACGAATAGTCGAAATAGAACCAGCCGTTGCCCTGGCTGTACTGGAAGTGGTCCTCGCCCATCAGCGAACGGACCAGCGTGAAGCCGGCCAGTCCGGGATGCTCCGACGCCCAGTTAACGCTCCAACTGTTGGTGTACATCAACCGGTAAATGCCATCCACGGCGCTCTGGGCCTTGCCGGCGTCTCCGAATATTTCCGCACCCGAAAGCGAACCGGCCGGAGCCGTATCCAGCATATCCTTCGAGCAGGACACGGAAAGGAGTGCGGCGCAACCCGTTATGATAAGAATATAGAGTATTTTTTTCATGGTTGTCCGAATTTAATTAGAACTTGAGATCGAGATTGAACGATACGGTGCGCGTCGGAGCATAGGCGTACGAAGTGCCGCCGGAGAGCGAATATTGCGGGTCCATGCCCTTCAGATGCGTGAAGATGCAGAGGTTGTCCACCGAAGCCGAGACACGGGCTGCCTTGAAGCCGATTTTCGAAGTCCACCGCTGGGGCAGCGTATAGCCCAGCGTGATGTTCTTGATCGAGAAATAGGAGGCATCGACCAGCTTGTCGTCCGTGACGATGGGCGTTTCGCCAATCGTGTATTTGGGAACGTCCGTCACGTCGCCCGGCTTCCGCCATGCGCGCAGCATATCCTTGTGTTTGGCCTGGGCCGTGTAGTAGCAGCTCATGAATTCGTAATACACGCCGTCGTAGTTCTTGCCGCCGATCGAATAGTTCGTCGAGATCGAGAAATCGAGGTTCTTCCAGCGCAGCGACGTGGAGAGCGACCCGTAGAGATCGGGAATGCGGCTTCCGGCGATGACGCGGTTCGCCTGGGCCACGGTCGTCGATTTGGTGATGTAGTCGTTGCCGTCCTTGTCTGTCGCCCAATACATCTTCTCGCCGGTCATCGGATCGACTCCGGCCGAACGGGCCACGTAGTAAGAGTAGAGCGTTTCGCCTTCACGGATGATCTGCGTCGAACCGATGATGTCCTTGCCGTCCTCGGTCAGCTTGAGCACCTTGTTGCTGACGGTCGATCCCATCCACGTCACACTCCACTGGAAATCCCGGCGGTCGAAGATCCGTCCCGTGACGGCGAATTCGATACCGCGGTTGCGCATCTCGCCCGAGTTGCGGTAGTAGCTGTCGAAGCCCGACGAGGAGGCGAGCGGATAGCTCAGCAGCATGTCTGTTGTCTTCCGGTTGTAGAACTCGAAGCTCAAGTCGATACGGTCCAGCAGGCGGGCTTCGAGACCGACGTTGAGATTGTGGTTCGACTCCCAGGTCAGATCCTCGTTGGCCACGTCGTTGATGGTAGCACCGGGAAGCGTGGCATTCGGAGAGCCGGTGGCATACAGCGCCTGATAGGCATAGTAGGAACCCACGCTGTTGTTGCCCTGCACGCCGTAGGAGAATTTCAGCGTCAGATTGTTCAGCCACGAGATGTCGCGCATGAACGCCTCCTGCGACATGCGCCACGAAGCTCCCACGGACCAGAAGTTGCCCCAGCGGGTGCTGCGGGCGAAGCGCGACGAACCGTCGGTGCGCCAGCTTCCGGAGAGGTAGTATTTGTCGTCGTAGCTGTAACCGATGCGCGAGAAGACCGATTCGATGCGGTCTTCATCCGTCGAGCTGCCCGTGCCGACGATGACGGCCGCCGCATCCAGTTCGTAGATGCCGCTGCCGGGAAGTCCGGTCTTGTGGCCGGAGAGGCCCGAGGTCGTATAGGCGTAGTACTCGTGTCCGAGAAGCAGGTCGATATTGTGCCGGTCGAACGTGCGGTTATAGGAGAGCAACTGGTTGAACGTATAGCCGAGCGACGTGGTGTTCGTTTTCTGAATACGTCCGCCGACCGACTCGGCGTTCCCAAAGAAGGGGTTATAATAGGTCATGGACTGCGAGTTGTAGTAATCGGTGCCGAAGTTAAGCTGGAATTTCAGCCCCTCGCTCCAATGGTCGCCGATGCCCATGAAATCCATATGCGCGCGAGCCGAAAGCGAATAGGAGGTCTGCGCATATTTGTCGTCGTAGAGCGTGGCGATGCTGTTGAAGTTGGTCTGCTGACCCGAAGGACGCGAAGCTCCGTAGTCGAACTGCTTCTGGCCGTTCGCGTCGCGCAGATAGTCGCCCGTCTCGGGATCGCGCTGGTAGACCGGATAGATCGGGGCCATCAATTGAGCGGAATAGAATACGTTGGAGGTAGCGCCCGCAGAGGTCTGGGAGGAGTTGGTCGAATTGCGGGCGAAGTTCGCGCCCATGCCCGCCGCGAACCAGGGCTTCGCCTGCGTTTCGACGTTCAGACGCCCCGAATAGCGCTCGAAGTTGGTCGTTTTAAGCACGCCGTCCTCGTTCAGGTAACCCAGCGAGAACATATACTGGGTCTTCTCGTTGCCGCCCGAAACGCTGGCGCCGTATTCCTGCCGGAGCGCGGCGTTGTCGGTCACCTCATCGAGCCAGTCCTCGTCCCACAGCAGTTTCGCATCGTCGCGCACCTTGCCGTCGGCGGTGAAGAGCTGCGCCAGGGGAACGTCGTAGGGATTGTACATCTCATTGCTGCCGAAAATGCGTTTCGAACCCGATGCCATCTGCGCGACGGCATTGCTGCCGTAATCGTTGTAGAAGGCCGAATACATGATCTCCATGAAGTCTCTGGCCCCGACCATTTCGTAGCGGGGAATGGCCCGCGAAGAGACGCCCACGTTGATCTTCAGTTCTACGTTCGTCTCGTTGCGATTGCCTTTCTTCGTGTTGATGAGCACGACGCCGTTGGCGCCGCGGGCACCGTACAGTACCGACGCCGAAGCGTCTTTCAGGATGCTGATGCTGGCGATATCGTCGGGGTTGATGGCCGAGATGGCTCCGTCGTAAGGAATGCCGTCCACGACATAGAGCGGCGTTGACGAAGCGTTGATCGAGCCGAAGCCGCGGATGGCGACCGTCGTGCCCGATCCGGGCTGTCCGGAGCCGGAAGTGACCTGCACGCCCGGAGCCAGACCGTCCAGCGCCTTGGTAACGTTGGAAACCTTGCGGTGTTCCAGTTCCTCGCCCTTGACGACGGCGACGGAACCCGTGAACGACTCCTTCTTGGCCGTACCGTAAGCGACGACGATCACGTCGTCAATGGCTTGCGTATCTTCTGTCAGCGTAATACCGAGGCGCGTTTTCCCCGCGATGTTCACGCTCTTCGAGGCATAGCCGATGAACGACACGGTCAGCGTACCGTCGGCGGGAGCCTGAACGGAAAAACTGCCGTCGGCATTGGTGGTTGTTCCGACCGAGGTCCCCTCTACGAGTACGGTAGCACCGGCGATCGGCTTACCGTCCACACCTTTGACCGTACCGGAGATCCGTTTATTTTGCGCCAGGGCCAATGCACCTGCACTCAAAACGATCATAATGAGTAGTACAAATTTTCTCATAAGCCTAAATTTGAGTTAATAAAACCTTTAATATCTCCTTTTAAGAGATATGCTTACGGATTGTAAGTACTGTACAGGCGGCCGTTAATGGTTTTCCGGGCCGTTTTTGTGTCAATAATCGCTTTTTATGCAAACGTTTTTGCAATCAGAACTTCAAAATTATAAGCCCGAATATTGATCGTAACGATTTTTTGCCTACCTTTGCCCACGAAAGCATATCTCTTAAAAGGAGATTCAAACTCTTATTTCAAAGCCTTTCCGACAAGGAATCTATAACCAATCGGTTCGCCTGATCCACGACGGCCGTATCCAGCGAAGCGAGATAAATCCTCGTGGTGGCCTCCGAATCGTGGCCCAAACTCTCGCTGATGACCGAAAGCGGGATATTCCGGCTACGGGCGACGCTCGCCCATGTGTGGCGGGCGACGTACATGGTGAGCGGAACGGGCAGGTTCAGTTCCCGGCCGAGTTTCCGCAGGTTCCGGTTGATCAGGTGTCCGACATTCTTATACTGTCTGCGTTCGTCGGAGTCGCCGCGGACAAGAATCGGCAGCAAATACGTCGGATTTCCGTTGGGATACCGCTCCACGATCTGCTGCATGCAGTGTTCCCAGCGGATCGAAAGCCGTTGTCCGGTCTTTTTTCGGCGGTAGGTGAGCACGCCGTTTTTCAGGTTGTCCCTTTTCAGATAGGCCATGTCTACGAACGACATCCCGCGCAGGTAGAAACTCAGCAGGAACATGTCCCGGGCATAGTTCATCTGGGGACAGGATGCCAGTTCCATATCGCGGATTTGCCGGAGTGCATCGAGCGCCAGGGCCCGTTTCGCGGTCTTGTCGATGCCTGTGTAGACGTGTTTGAACGGGTGCCTCTGCATGCAGAGCCCCTCTTCCACGGCCCGGTTATAGACCGCCCGCAGGATGCGAAGGTAGAAGGACGAGGTGTTTTTGCTCACACCCGTCATTTTGAGATGCAGCTCATAAGCGATCATGGTCTCCGAGTCGATTTCCTCGAAACGGATGTCCCGCCCTTTCCGGAAACGGGTAAAGTTCCGCAAAGTCGTATCGTAGGTTTCGCAGGTTCGTATTCGTCCCTGCCGGTCGAGCTGGCCGATCATCTCCTTCATGAATCCGAAAAGCGTATCTATGCCCTCCGGAGCCGAATAATCCGCCTGAATGTCGGCATACGTATAGGTCCTCAACTCCTGCTCGTAAGAGGCGATGATCCGGTTCAGCCGGTCGGTATCCCCGGCGACGCGGTCTTGTAGCACGGCAAGGTAGTTTTTACGCCCTTCATCGGAGCCTGGCGGGATGAGAATGCCTCCAGATCGTTCGTCCCACTCCGAGGGGAAGAGTTTGTAACCGGTGCGGATGCGGTGGGACCGGCGGTTGTGGATGATCTGGTAGAACAAGGTGCCCTCCTTGCCGTCGACGGTCGAGGGCCGGAATTTCGTTTTTACGGTTGCCATATTGCTGTCACTGTCTTTGATTATCCTGCAATAATACGGCAACATGGATGCAAAACAGCTTTTGGCAAAGTTAAAGACGTAGCGCCGTTCTTCCAGATCGGCAAAACTGCGCTCGACAAGAAAGAGCTGACGAACCTCGACTCCTATGTCAAGAACACCCTCGAAGTCGACAAAGAGAAGGCCGTTACGCTCTAAAGCGGCTCCGACAAAGCCACGGGTTCGGCAGTATTCAACCGGACGTTGGTCGAGAAGTGCTTGGAGTATATTGTAAATAACACAAATTCATTGGGCAATTACCTTGAAGATCCGTTCGCAAATATGATTTTTCGCCAATACGTTTGAATCTATCCTTACACCTGTTCCAGTGCTCTCAACCTTTGCAAAAGTCCTTTGATAGTAACCGCGCCATCCATCTGTTGCTTCTCAAATACCATAAAATAACGATACTGCTCACCTGCTTTATTGGCCCAAGTTCTGCCTAACTCGACCTTGGCCCGACTGTTAGAGTTATCTCTGTCGTCGCCTTTCGTTTCAAGGAGAACGGTGATCCCGTTATCTAACCAAACGATAAAATCGGGATAATGATTCATATAACCGTTGATGCAGAATCCCGTGCGGCTCGGATTCCTGTGCCAGAACAGCACGTTATCCAAATTGGCGACAGCGTTTATAACCTCATATTCAAAACCGTTAATCGACTCCTCTTCCGTATAAAGCCCTTTTGCCAATCCGATTGACTTTATTTTCACGGTTATGCGCTCCGACAGACGGTATGCAGGCTGACATTTTATCTGCCCCGTGTCGAGCCACTCTTTGAACTTCTCTTCTTGATGGGCAAACAGCAGCGACTCTATTTTCTGCCGAATTGTATTTCTCGTCTGCCAATCGTTCGTGTATAAGTCTTCGAGTTGCTCGGAGTCTACGCCCTCAATCGCCTTTTTGATATAACGTGCAACCTGTGGTTCGGAGATTTCGTCGAAACGAATATTCTTAGCAAGCATTTCTGCCAGTTGCTTCTGTTTGCTTTCCGGCGATAAGGTTGCAAAGTGTTGTTTGATATATGCCAATTGATTTGCATTCAAGTTCCTTCTCGTAACGGCGTATTCTTCTCCGCTGGATTTTTCCAGGTCTACACGCACCGCTTCACTTTCGGTTCGGGTAAAGTCGATATTGTGGTCGCATTTGTCCAAATCGAAACCTTCGGCAAGCATCGTCTTGTCCAACGGCACATATTCATCGGCAAATATCAAGTTGGCATTTATCTTTTTCACGAATTGGGGTAATGCCAGTTTTTTTGCCTTGTCTGCAAAAATATCTTTAATCGGATAGGTATTTATCATACCTTTAATATCATTCGGAATGTCGTTGTTATCTGTCTGCTGCGCCACCTGCTGATTGTAGCTCTCACTCTCCTGCCGGGCAAAAGACTCCAATTCGATCGTCCCCGTATTTTCGGAGGGTGTTGCAATCGCCGTTTTAATCGTTTCGGTGTTTATCTGCTCATCGATGTCGTCGGTTGTCGCGATTGCAGGCGTATCGTGCACCGGCTCGTCGTCGCCGAACAGGTTCGGAGACGATTGCCCGGTCGGAACGGGAGCGGGTTCTGTCTGGGCCTCGGCTACGCGGTAATCCTTTTTGCTGAAGCCTGCACGATTCAACCCCTCTATGATATTCTCGACCGTATTCCGAAAATCGTTGGACGAGGTAAATACGTATGACAGGTTAAGCAACTCCTCTTTGTGCTTGGTCGTATAGGGCAGGCGCAATACGCGGCCCAGTATCTGTTCGACATCCACCCGCGAGGTCTTGTTGGCCAGCGATGCGAGAATGTAGGCGAACGGACAATCCCAGCCCTCTTTCAGCGCATTGACCGTAATGATGTAACGCACCGGACAGTCGTGGGACAACAAGTCGGTGTTTCTAATTTCGTCTTTGTTCGCCGTTTTGATTTTTATTTGGTCTTCGGGAATGCTGATTTCGATAAGTTTGCTTTTGATTTTGTCGAACGTAATATTGTCGTCATCGGTTTTCGGCTGCGCTTGGAACAGCACAATCGGGCGAATGTATCTGCCGCCCTCCGCTTCCATTGCGACTGCCTTCTGTTCCAGACTGCGTTGCATTTGTATCGCACTCGAAATAACATCGCTCGTCGAACGGTGATTGTACACGATTACCGGCAGCTTTACCATGTTGGCTCGTTTGAGTTTCATGGCATCTACGAAACTGATGATATTGCTCTTCTTGCGAGGTGTCGCCGTCAGGTCGAGGATGAGACACGGATTGATTGCCTTGAGCATATCCACACGCAGGTTGGCCTCGAAGTTGTGACTTTCGTCGATGATGACGACCGGATTCAGATACGACAGCACCTGAATCAATCCCGTTTCGTCCGACCCCTCCACGCGTTTGGTCATCGTATCGTAGAGTTTGGCATACTCCGCCAGATTCTCGTTTTCGCGATAGACTCGCCGTCCGTCCTTGTTGTTGGCGGCGAACGACTGCACGCTCAACACGAAAATCGTCAGTTGCTCGCGAATCTCCGTCGGATGGATGCCATGACCGAACAATGCCGCCTCTTTGTCTACGACGCACACGGCATTCCCGAAATGGCTGTCGATTTTCTGCCGGTACGGATGCGACGAATCTCGTAGATTTTTCACGGTCTGTTTCAGAATCGTATCCGACGGAACGAACCACGCCACGACTTTCGGCTTTTCGGCGGGCAAGTGCTTAAATATCGTATTCAACGCATTGCAGGCTATGAAGGTCTTGCCGCCGGCGGTCGGCACCTTGACTGTTACGTGTGGTACATCGGTAATGCTGTTGTCGTATGGATGCAGATAGTAGTTGTCGATTGCTGAAATCGGAATGCCCTTGTCTTCCCAGAATTTATGGAATGCCGTATCGGGGCGGTTGTATTTTTCAACATACCCGATATATGCATCCAAATCGGAGATTACCTCTTCGCCGGGAGCATCAAATGACCTGTCTCTGAATGACAGTCTTCGTTTTACCCGCAATGTTTACCTGTCGATTATGGGTGACATTCACTTCTTAACCAACCTTCTATTCCGCCTCGGTTATAAATGGAATTTGCACGGAATTTGGAGCGGGTGCAAAGATTTTCACCGTAAACCGGACGATTATGAAAACAAAGAATTTGTTGTTGGAAGCAACCGCTGTTTGCAGCGGTTCTTTTCAGGCAATCGCCTGCACGGGCATCGCGCTTACGGCTGCGGACGGCAGCTATGTACAGTCCCGCACTATCGAATGGGCCCGCGGCGTTTTGCAGAGCGAATACGTCGTCATTCCGCGCGGCCAGCGGCTCCGCTCCTTCACGCCCTCCGGAACCGACGGAATGACCTTCACGGCCAAATACGGCGTCGTGGGGCTGTCCGTCGTGCAGAAGGAGTTCATCGCCGAAGGAATCAACGAAGCGGGATTGTCGGCAGGGCTCTTCTTCTTCCCGCAATACGGCGGTTACGAACCCTACGAACCGGCTCGGAACGACTGCACGCTCGCCGATCTGCAATTCGTGGCATGGGTGCTGACGCAGTTTTCGACGATCGACGAAGTGAAGGCCGCCGTCGGAGAGGTGCGTATCGTCGGACTGGAACCGACCTCGGTCGTACACTGGCGCATCGGAGAGCCTTCCGGACGACAGGTTGTGCTGGAAATCGTTGGCGGAGTGCCGTATTTCTATGAAAACGAGATCGGCGTGCTCACCAATGCCCCCGGTTTCGAGTGGCAGCTCACCAACCTGAACAATTACGTGAACCTCTATCCGGGCGACGCTCCCGTCCGGCGGCTGGGCGCAGTGACGCTGCATCCTACGGGCGGCAACTCCGGGTTCCTCGGCCTTCCGGGCGACGCCACGCCGCCGTCGCGTTTCGTGAGGGCCGCCTTTTACCGCGCTACGGCTCCGCAGCGCGCCACCGGGTTCGACACCGTGCAGCAATGTTTCCATCTGCTTAACAATTTTGACATTCCCATCGGCATCGAGCATCCCGAGGGCGAATGTCCGGACATTCCGAGCGCTACGCAATGGACCTCGGCCATTGACCTGACCAACCGCCGGGTCTACTTTAAAACGGCTTATAACAATACGATACGCTGTATCGACCTCGCACGGATTGATTTCGGGAAAACGGCCTATCAGTCCCATCCGCTGGATCGGAAACGGGAACAGCCCGTGGAGCGGATCTCGATTCCGGAGTAAGCGGGTGGTTACCGCACGGTTTCGGCCGCCTCCTCGTCGGCATCTCCGATGCTGAACTCCTTGTCTGCGAAGAGTTCGGCGAGGCCCGTGATCTGTTTCAAACGCAGCAGCTCGTCGCGGTCCATGCCGATATGGCGCATGATCCATTGGTCGGACATCCGCGCGCGGGTCAGTTCGGCGACGATCTCGCTCATCAGTTCTACGTTGTGCGTCCCGCGCGCCCGGTTGTGGCGGATGGTCGAGGCCATGCGGTTCGAAAGGTCCTTCTCGATCACGGTGACGGGCAGCAGCCCCCGTTCGCGCTCGTAGATGCGTTTCGAGGTCTTGAGCACGAGATAGCGGTGGTAGCCGTCCACCAATTCATAACGGTCCCTTTCGGCGTCGTAATAGCAGACGCACGGCATCGTGTAGCCGTCTTCCCAGATCGACAGTTCCAGCAGTTTCATTTCGGGCGGCGCCACGACATTGGGGTTGTAGCTGTTCGCCACGATCTTCTCCACCGGTACGGCGCGGACGTTATAGACAGGGCTCCGGAAGTTCTTCTCGGTCGGATGTTCGTAATAGCGATTCATATTTTTCCATGATTTTCCTGCGGCGCTGCGTTTCGCTTTTGTTGGGCGAAAAACCCATGTATTTGCAGGCGTGGTCGTTTTTCAGGATGCAGATGCAGATGCGTTTGAACGTGGGCAGCTGGCTGAATTCCGGCAGGTCCGTGTCGTCGAGATACTCCATGCGCACCGGACGCTTGTCGGTGCGGTAGGCGCTCCTGTCGCCGACTTCGATGCGGATGCCGGCCTTTTGCAGTCTGGCGATGGTCTCCTCGGAGAGACATCCGCCCTTTTCGCGCCAGAAGCGGATGCTCACGGAGAGTTTTTCGAGGTAATTGCGCCGTGTCGGCTCCGGAAGCGTCGAGAGCAGGAAGTGCATGTAGCTTTCCCACGTCATTGCCTTCGGCAGACGCACCGACTGCCAGCCGACTGCCGTCGTTCTGCCGTACAACGCCGCGAAATTGGCTCCGTCGACCCGGCCGACCATGCGTCCCCACGTCTCCGGATCAATGGCTTTGTAGAGGTGCAGGCTGGCGATGGCCGGCGAGATGAACGGACTGGCCACGCGCTGACTGTCGAGCGGCACGCCGGCCCGGTAGAAGAGGTCGTACAGCCGGTTGTAGGGCCAGCCGAAACGACCGTTCGCCGTCCAGATGTCGGTCGTCAGCCAGTCGTAGAGCGGATAGGCGTTGCAGATGCCGCCGCCGGCCCACTGGCGTATCCACCGTTTTCCGGCGAACCGATGGTGGTTGCGGTCGCTGTAAATCGTGCGCCAGCGGTTGAAGCTCTCCTGCGTGCGGATGCCGATCAGACAGCACGTGCGCGCCGCACCGCTGCGTGCGTGGAGCCATTCGGCGAAGCGGTTCTGGAATTCGTAATCCCACATTTCGTCGGTGAAGAACGGGAAGTCGCGCCGCGTAAGAGATCCCCCGGGCATCTCCCGCACCCAGATGTCCCGCTTCGACTCCTCCCACGGCCGCCAGTACTGCCGGAACATCGAGGTGCAGGTCTGGACCTTGAACGGCACGCAGACCCGGTAGACGTCGAGAATGTCGGCATTCGCGGCCAGCGTGCGGTCTACGTAGTCGAGCGTGTCGCGGTACTGGATTTCGTAATCCATGTGGAACACGCCGATCCGGCGGCGCAGTCCGTGATGCCGGACGTAGTCGATGCAGAGGTTGAGCAGCACGCCGCTGTCCTTGCCGCCGGAAAAGGAGACGTAGATGTTGTCGAAAAGGTCGAAGACCGTTTTCAGCCGCTGCTGTGTCCGCTCGTAGACGTTCATGGCTGCCGCTTTTTTCCGTACTGCATCGTCACGTATTGTGTCCACTCCTTCGTGGGAACGAATCCCTCGGTGCGGAACACCTCGGCGTGGCGGAGCAGCGTCACGGAACGTATCGTATAGTCGCGGTGGTAGTATCGGATGATTTCGCGCAGGAAGCGCGACAGCAGCTGCGGATCGTCGCCCGAAACGTAGTAGTTGTTGATCTTGGCCACTCCGCCGTCGGTGATCTCCACGGGCATGAACCCGAAGACGGTCTCGCCTTCCCACGCGACGAACCACGTATGCGCACGCGAGGTCCAGAACGGATAGTTGTTGTTCTGGCGCAGCACGCTGCGTCGCATGACCAGCGGAGCGACGAGTGTATAAAGGCGGGGCGAAGTGCCGTCCAGTTTCTCGATTGTCATATCCGAAAGGTTATAAAACGACCGAATGTTATATGCTTGAAACCAAATGTATTAAAAGTACATTCAATCCCTACAAATATAAAAAATATCGGTTGTTTTCTCAAATTTTCAGATCGGGGCAAAGGGCAATACGGAATGCGGAAAAGAACTGTGTTTGCAATATACCTGTATGCGTCGCAGGCCGTAAGGATCGCGTAGTGACGGCTTAGGGCGTGGCTCATATATTTCCGCAGGTCGCGGTCGTCTTCGACCAGTAAGATGGTTGCGGCCGTCTCGGTAGAGGGGGCTGATTCTTCGGGGGCTGACGGAATGCACTCCGGTCTCGTCGGAGGCGTTTCAAGGGGTGCTATTTCTGTTGGATTGACATTCGAACCTGCGGCTGGTGATAGCGGAAAAATCACCGTGAAACGAGTGAATACGCCGAACTCGCTTTCGACGCGGATCTCGGCGTTCATCTTTCGTGCCAGCATACTGGCAATCGAGAGTCCCAGTCCGAACCCGGGGATCGACAAATTCGTCGGTTTGTTGTAATGTCGGAAAGCATGAAAAATGTTTTTAAGTTCCTCTTGTTTAATGCCCGTACCGTTGTCTTCGACTTGCAGTTGGAAGAAATTCTGTTTATCGGACGTAAGTTCGATGATGATCCGGTCGCGGGTGAATTTCAGGGCATTGGTCAGTAGGTTGCAGAAAATTTTGCTGTATGCTTCCTGATTGATGGAGGCCATGATCGGGGCTGTCCCGTCTGTTCGGAAGATCAGTTCGATACCGTGTTCCTCTGCCAGCAGCCTAAATCCGTCTGCCGCCTGGCGCGTGCAGGCTTCGATGTCGGTCGGGGTGGTGAACATCACGGTCAGCGACTTCTTGCGGAAATTCAGGATTTCGTTTGCGAGATTGAAAAGCCTGTCGCTGCTCTTTTTGATCAATTGGAGCAGGTCGATCACATCTTGTGACAACTCCTTTTTAGTGAGTATCTCGTTGGTCGGCGCCATGATCAGCGTTACGGGTGTTCGGATTTCATGGGCGATATTGGTGAAAAATTCGATTTCGGCGTCCGCTCGCTCTTTTTTCTTTTCATAACGCTGCCGTTCGATCCGTGCGCGTTGTTTTTGGAGATAGTAGGAGCGGAGCAGCCGGAATACCGACAGGCAGCAGACCCCGAGAAACAGTACGTAGAATCCGACGGCCCACCATGAGGCCCACCAATAGGCCTGGACCACGACTGTCAATGCTTCGGGGGAGCCCCATACACCGTCGTTGTTGCTCGCCATGACGTAAAATGTATAACTTCCGGCTGGCAGATCGTTATAGGTGATTTGATTGGTGTTGTAACTGCACTCGTGCCATTCGTTGTCGTATCCTTCCATCCGGTAGCGGTAGCGGTTCTTCAGGGATGCACAGTAGCTTAAAGCCGCGAAACTGATGGCGAAATTTGTCTGTCCGCCTTTCAGGGTCACATGTCTTTGAATATCTACGTGCTGGTGCAGCGTCGGCGAGCCGATTCGAACCGGTCGGCCGTGGATATGGAAATCGGTGAAGACTACGGACGGGGCGACCTGGTTGGGTCGCAGCGCTCCCGGATTGAAAAAATTGAATCCACCGTTTGTGCCAATATAAATCTTGCCGTCCGATGCATGCAGTCCGGAATTGAAATTGAAAATATTGGCCAGCAGTCCGTCTTCGTGGTTGAAGCGGCTCACCTGCCCCGTCAGGATCGAATAGCGGATTAACCCCAGGCTTGAAGTGATCCAAAGATTGTCGTTCTCCGGAATGATGTGGAATATGGAGAGAGTCGTAGTTTCGTCATTCAACGGTACGGGGGTATAGACTCCTGCATGAACGTCGTAGCAGAAAAGTCCGTATCCGACCGTGCCGATCCATAAATTATCTTTGTAGAAGCAGATCGATTGTATTTGGCGGGGCTGAATATATTCGGGACCGGCTCGAATACAAAACGAAATGCGGCAGGGCCGCCGTTTCTTGGGCTTGCAGGGACGCCCCCGGCAGGGCAGGGAAAGACGAGCGGCACGAAGCCGTCGGGCGGAGTGCCGCGAAGTCAATTCCTCAATCAAGGAATCCCGGGGATCACGGAGCGACGGCGACGTAATTCCGCGATTCTCAATTCCCGCGCGTGGCCCCGCACCCTGCCGCATTGGGGCGCAAGAGCGTTCGTTTGAGGCCGATTGGCGGGCCAATTCAAAAATAAGTGTTATATTTGTCCGAATTTTTAAACTGAATTACGATGTCATACAATTTATTGAAAGGAAAGAAAGGTCTGATTTTCGGAGCGCTCAACGAGCAGTCGATTGCCTGGAAAGTGGCGGAACGCGCCGTGGAGGAGGGTGCCGAAATCGTCCTCACCAATACCGCCGTATCAATCCGCATGGGAACCATCTCGAAGCTGGCCGAGAAGTGCAATACGATCGTCGTTCCGGCCGACGCCACGAGCGTCGGGGATCTGGAGAACCTGATCGACAAGACGATGGATCACTTCGGGGGCAAATTCGATTTCATGCTCCACTCGATCGGCATGTCGCCCAACGTCCGCAAGGGACGCACCTATGACGATCTGGATTACGATTTCCTCTCGAAGACGCTCGACATCTCGGCCATTTCGTTCCACAAGGCCATCCAGGTGGCCCGCAAGAAGGACGCCATCAACGACTGGGGTTCGATCGTCGCCCTTTCGTACATCGCCGCGCAGCGCACGCTCTACGGTTACAACGACATGGCCGACGCCAAGGCGCTGCTGGAGTCCATAGCCCGCAGCTTCGGTTACATCTACGGCCGCGAGAAGCATGTGCGCATCAACACCGTGTCGCAGTCGCCGACGCCGACCACGGCAGGGAGCGGCGTGCTGGGGTTGGGCGATCTGATGGGTTTCGCCGAGAACATGTCGCCGCTGGGCAACGCTTCGGCCGAAGATTGCGCGGACTACGTGCTGACGCTTTTCTCGGACCTCACGCGCAAGGTCACGATGCAGAACCTCTACCACGACGGCGGATTCTCGTCGATGGGCATGTCGCGCCGCGCCATGAAGACCTACGAGAAGGGCATGCGGTTCGAGGACGTGCACGAGAACCAGTATCCTTTCGGCAAGTAGTTTCCGATTCTCACGGGCATATTTCGCCCTGCCTTGTTCGCCCCGAATGGGAAATACTTCGGTATATCCCATCCGGGGCTTACTGCATTATGTCGAAATCTGCTCCGCGATAATCAAAACCCATCCGCGCCCATGAGTGGTCGTATGGTTGTAATTGACAGATATTCAGAATAATCTGACGGGGCGGGCTTGTGATGCAAGTCCGGCAGCCCGAAGCTGCCAGTTGCAATGCAAACCCCGGTTCTTAACCGGGCGAACACGCGAACATGCGAACAGGGGGTGTTCGCCTATGTTCGCATGTTCGCGGAGAATCCTGCCATCGCCTGCGGAAGCGGGTTTTAAACCACCGCATTATCGCTTGGAGCGGAACGAGGACAACCGCGGTCTTCGCCCGCGGAGGGTGATGTACTTTTTGACCGCAAAAAGTACCAAAAACTCCCCGGCAGATGCCTTCGCCTACTTCGTCACGGCTAACGTTCGAAACGGGCGCCTATTCGCGGGTTTGCAAGCAAACCGGCCCCGTTTCTTGCCACTTTTAGCCGGGCCTTCGTTTCGCGGCTCCGGCATCGGGCCGGAGTCATTCGCCGCGTTCCGCGGCGGGAGGTTGTTCCCGCGAAAGCGACATGTGGATGGTTTTGGCGCTTTTAACTTCGCTGCGCTCGTTTTCCTCCTTCTGACACGGCATAGCCCGCAAGCGGTCTCTGCTCGTGCTGCGTGCGTCGGTTGCCATCAAAAGTACAGAGAAAGCCGCGACGATGTCGCGGGTGTTTTGTACCTTTTTTCCGCAAAAAGTACCGATCGCAGTCTTCGACTGGTGTTCTTTGCCGCTTTTTGGTCGGCTGTTAACCGCAGTCTTCGCCCGCGGAGGGTGATGTACTTTTTGACCGCAAAAAGTACCAAAAACTCCCCGGCGGATGCCTGCGCCTACTTCGTCCCGTCTAACGTTCGCCCGCCTAAAAGGCGGGTTTAAGGGGCGATGGGCCGCAGAAAGGGTCATATCTGATACGACGCTCTCACTCTTAAAACCGGCGTCTTACGCCTGCACTTTTAGCCGGGACTTCGTTTCGCGGCTCCGGCATCGGGCCGGAGTCGTTCGCCGCGGTTCTGTCTTTTCGGCCGGGCGAACAAGCTAACAGGGGCGAACATCCTTTGTTCGCTTGTTCGTGCAGAATCCTGCCATAGCCCTCGCATCGGGCCGGGACCCTGTAACGGGGGCTTCTTCCTCTCTTCACCTTTAATCGGCCTGCGGCGGCTTGATTTCGTTTACGCCCGGCATAGCCCGCAAGCGGTTCGCGCCCTCGCTCAACCGTAAGGTTCGCCTTAATACTGGTGGTCGTCGCCGCGGATCTCCTCGCGGGTGATCGGACGGCGGTTCATCGCACGCCAGGCGTACCAGATGTAGGCCGCCACGAACGGCACGAACAGCGACACCCACGCCATCGTGCGGAGCGTGAAGAGGCTCGACGAGGAGTTGCGGATCGTCAGCGACGACTGCATGTCCGCGAGCGAAGGGTAGTAGGCCGTGTCGTTCCACCCCGCGAGCAGCAGCAGCGACAGCACCGTGAGCACCGTGCCGACGCCCCCGAACCACACCGCACGGCGGCTGCCGCGCCACCCCAGATAGACGCTCCACAGCACCGAAACCACGCCGATCAGCAGCGCGGCGGCCACGTAGGGCATTTCCACGAGGTTGTGCAGGTATTTATAGGGTTCGATGGAGACCGTGCCCGCGGCGTCGACGGCCCATCCGTCGGCGAGGACGAGGGCCAGGAACCATGCCACGAATAAAAGCACGAACCCAATGGCGTTGTACCGCATACGGTTGCGGGCGCGGAGCCGGATGGTTTCGTCGTCGATGTTGTTCATAAAGTACTGGCAGGCCAGCGTCATGGCCAGCAGCGTCACCGACAGGCCCAGCAGCACGTTGCGCCACTCGGCGACGGCCTCCAGCCCGTGCCACGGCGTCGCCCACTGCGAGATCACCGCCGCGCCGCCCTGGTTGGCCAGGTTGAGGCGGTCGACGGTGAATTCCGCCCCCGTGAAGAAGGTTCCCACGGCCGTGCCGATGAGCAGCGGGCCTAACACGCCGTTGACGAGCAGGAAGGCGTTGAAGGTCCGTTCGCCGAAGACGTTGCCCGGTTTGCGGCGGTATTCGTAGGCCACGGCCTGAATGACGAAGCACAGCAGAATGGCCATCCAGACGTAGAACGCCCCGCCGAACGACGTGGAGTAGAACAACGGGAACGAGGCGAAGAACGCCCCGCCGAACGTCACGAGCGTCGTGAAGGTGAACTCCCACTTGCGGCCCAGCGAGTTGACCAGCATGTTGCGCTCCTCTTCGGTGCGGCCGATCGTGTAGAGCAGCGCCTGACCGCCCTGCACGAACATCAGGAAGACCAGCAAGGCCCCCAAAAGCGAAATGATCAGCCACCAATAGTGTTGAAGTAGGGTGATAGTATCCATAGTTGTCGTTGTTGTCGTTGTTGTCGTTGTTTTGCCGCTCTTGTCCGTCGGCGATTCACGGCGTACCGCCGTGTTTATAGATTTGACCCACCCCTAAATCCCCGCCCTGGCGGGGACTTGTGTCCGCTTGCGCGGAAGCCACGCTGCCGGTAAATTTGCGGTAGTCGGGATGTCAGTCGTCTTTAGGTCCTGTTTTGATCTGCCGGAACATAATGCTCAACTCGGCGACGAGCAGCGCCGTGAACAGCGCCAGAAAGAGGAAGAAGGTCACCGAGACCGATCCGCTGGGGATTTTCGACGCCGCGACGCCCACGGGCATCAGGTCCTGGATGGCCCACGGCTGGCGTCCGACCTCGGCGACGACCCAGCCGGCCTGCGAGGCGAGGTAGGCCAGCGGGACGCTCCACACGGCCGTTCGCAGCAGCCAGCGTTTCGAGGCGAGGCGGTCGCGGCGGTTGAGCCACCAGACGAGGCCCAGCAGCAGGATGAAGAAGCAGCCCGCGCCGACCATCACGCGGAACGAGTAGAACAGCAGCGGCACGTCGGGCACGATCTGCTCCGGCGACGAGAGGTAGCCGTAGCCGAAGTAGGCGAAATGTTCGCGCAGGAACTCCGCGCCCTGGGGCGTCGAGCGGTCGAACTTGGCCTCGATCTCGGTGATGGCCGCCGTGTCGCCCTTCTCGCGCGCCGTGCGGTAGCGGCCCAGCTCCTCGACGGCCACGCGCCCCCGTTCGATCTTCTCCGAGGCCGGCATCACGCCGTACTCCTCGTTGCCGTAGACCAGGTCGTTGATGCCCGGAACGAACGCGTCGGCCGAGCGGAAACTCATCAGCGAGAGCATCTTCGGGATGTCGATCCTGAAGTAGAAGGCGTCGCCGCCGGTCCGCTGCGCCTCGGGACGCAGGATGCCGACGGCCGTGAGCGGCGCGCCCTGCTGCCCGTCGTAGAGCGCCTCCATGGCCGCCAGCTTCATGGGCTGCACGCGGGCCACGATGGCGCCCGAACGGTCGCCCGTGAAGGCCGTGACGAGCGCGAAGACGAACCCGAAGGCCGAGGCGATGGCGATGCTCCGGCGGGCCATCAGCTGTTCGCGCCGGCGCAGCAGATACCACGCGCTGACCCCCACGACGAACAGCGCGGCGAGGACGAACGACGAGGTGACGGTGTGGAAGAACTTGTTGACCGCCACGGGCGACAGCGCCACGGCCGAGAACGAGGTCATCTCGTTGCGCACGGTTTCGAGGTTGAAGTCGCACCCCACGGGGTATTGCATCCACGAGTTGGCGACCAGAATCCACCACGCCGAGAGGTTGGCGCCGAAGGCCGTGAGCCACGTGGCCGTGAGGTGGAAACCCCGGCTGACCTTGCGCCAGCCGAAGAACATCACGGCGATGAAGGTCGATTCGAGGAAGAACGCCAGAATGCCCTCGATGGCCAGCGGCGCGCCGAAAATGTCGCCCACGAAGTGGGAGTAGTTGGACCAGTTGGTCCCGAATTCGAATTCGAGGATCAGGCCCGTGGCCACGCCGATGGCGAAGTTGATGCCGAACAGGCGCATCCAGAATTTGGTCGTGCGGAGCCAGAACGGGTCCTTCGTGCGGACGTAAAGGGTCTCCATGATGGCGATGAGGAAGCCCAGCCCGAGCGTCAGCGGGACGAACAGCCAGTGGTAGATGGCTGTCATGGCGAACTGTGCGCGCGACCAGTCGACGGTGGATAGGTAGTCGGAAAGCATAGCGTATTGGGTTACTGGTTGGTTGTCTGCGTCGCTCCGGGACGCCGGAGCCTTCTTGTTTGCGGCTTTCGGCCGCGTTTGCGGGCCCGCACCGCGCCGGCGACCCTGCCCCGGAGGGGGATTGACGCCGCGAGCGACGGCCGGAACTGCATGATGACGGGTGCATTCATGGTTGCGGAATTTCGGGTGTCAGGTTTTCCAGCACGCAGCCGGCCTTTTCCGAGGGGCTTTTGCCCGCGAGCAGGTCGGGGAAGAAGAAGACTTTCAGCACGGCGAACAGGATGAAGAGTTTGATGAGGATGATGGCCCACAGGGTGCGTCCCACGGTCATTTCGCGGAATCCCTCGACGTAAAACCGGATCACTTTGCGGAGTGTCTCCATTTCGTTGCGTGTTGGATGTTCTACCAAAGTTAGGCAGAAAAAAGGAAATAAAAAAATTCCGGCCCCGAAAAAACACGGCCGGTGTACGATAAGGCCGGAAATGCTTACCGCCCCCTCCCGGCGTAAGATGCCGGTTTCAGGGGGCTGGCGGCTTCGGCTTGCTTTCCATCCGGTTCTGCGCCCGGTTAAGAACCGGGATTCGCATTGCGGCTGGCAGCTTCGGCCCGCTCTCCGTCCGGTTCTCCGTCCGGTTCTGCGCGAACATGCGAACACGCGAACAGGGGCGAACATCCTTTGTTCGCGTGTTCGCTTCTTTGCCCGGCCGAAAAGACAGAACCGCGGCGAG
>ENA-UOJL01001462-UOJL01001462.1-human-gut-metagenome-genome-assembly--contig:-P47-NODE-1462-length-24842-cov-5.338766_pt1 | contig 24842 bp, 19 predicted proteins | sample MGYA00242347_ERZ723894 | MGnify/ENA metagenome assembly ERZ723894
GCGGTCTATTTTAGTCCATATCTTCATGGAGTCTATAAGCGTTCCGTCAAGGTCAAAAATTACTCCTTTTATCAAGGCTTACTCCTCCATATATGAATCTGCCGTATTCACATCTGTCAACTCGTATCCGGAGTCCGCCGAGTTTTCTTCAATCAACTGCTCTTTACGGCTCCAGACATCGTTATTCTCAATTTCCGGATCAGGAGTAAAATTTCCTTCCGTTTCCGAATCACCGCATATAACGACTGCCTGCTTATACATAATATCGTATATCATCTCAAATTGGTCGATCGAATACGTCGTATTTCCGACTAAAGGATCTCCGGCATAAACTATTCCTTCATTGAGATCATACCCGTAAATAGCCATACAGTGCTGATAATCGTTGAAAATCATATCCTCGCCGTTTCCGGCGGTCCATTTATAATTCGGATAAGATTCCGTAAGATACATGGTCGCCCAGACTATAACAGGTCTGCCCTGATATATCTGATAAAACAGATCACGGAAATCCGTTCCGGAAAGATCGGCCGCATAGCACGGCGAATCGATCGATTCAAAATATTCGTATGCAGATTTTACTATTACCGGCGAATAACATCCGAATCCGTTATTCGATCTTGGGTCGCCCAGGTAAGCCTGAGTCATTGTAACCGAGCCTACATAATCCACAGGCATAAAATTGTCGCAAAGCTCTTCCTTATCGATGTTGAATCCGTGATAATTAAGAACCTCTGCAAGAGCTGTTATTTCACATCCTGTCGGAAGCTCCGGTTCCTGAAGAACCGTCTCGAAGCCATCAAGAACAAAACTGTCGGGAATTGTATAATCATCCGGAACGCTCACATCAATTGAAAAAGGCTCTGTTTCCGTCTCTCTGTATTTCTCGGTGACATAAATGGCTGCGTCCGATAACTCCGATGCATCCGGTTCTGATGAAATTTCCGCTTCGTTTGAATCTCCCGTTACCGATACAAAAGAATCGTCCATTGTCGAAACCTTGCTTCCACAGGACGTTAAGGTCAGCGAGGTAATAAAAGCGGCAGCGGCAATGCCTGTAAATTTCTGTATCATTGAATTTTACTCCATGTCTATCATTATTTTTGCCCTGTAATCTTTCTGAGCAGAGTTTACCGTTTCAAGAGCAAGACCGTAAACGTCGGAAGCTCTTATTTCCAGCTCGGCAAATCTTTCAGCGGTTTCATTAAGCTGTGAAAGCCTTGCAATGGACGAGGCATAGGGTATAGCCGTCATATGTTTTGCCTTGGCAAGGATTTCCTTTCCTCTCTCGTTAAACGCAAGGATTCTTCCATAAGGCGGAAGTTTTTTCATATCGTCCTTTGTTATTCCGATAAGAAGAGAAAGCATAATACGTCTTATCCGTGACATTGTGTATCTTTTTGTTTTTACCGTGAAGAGAAGCTCGTCCAGCGAACCGGACATTCTTGCTCCGTAGATCCTGTTTTCAAGTCCCTGACCTACGTCGCTTATTTCAGCTATTTCATCAACAGATGTGCTTCGCAGCTTATAAAGAAGAACTCTTTCAAGTCTGCTTAAAGAAGCGATTTCGCCGTTTCTCACAGCGCCTGCGATTGCCTCCGTCCACAGAGATGTAGTATACGCCCCTATAGAATCAGCGCTGTACCCTGATGCAATTTTATCACGGATATAGGATGCGCTTGCATATCCGTTCTCCGCAGCAGCTCCGTCATGCGGAACACTTACTCTTTTAATCGTAAAAGGTTTCATTATTGAAGCATATTTTTTCAAGGCTCTCATATACTCGATAGCGAGAAGATTATTTGGCGAAGATATTATTTCTGCTATTTCCGGTTCTATTCCGTTTATAACCGAATTAAGCGCTCTTGGATAAGTATATCCCTTTTCCATTATCTGACGGATATCATCATGATGAACCATTGCCGTTATCTCGATAGTTTCAAGAGCTTTTTCAAGCTTTGACGTATCTCCGCACTCGCTGCCGAACGAAAGCTCTTCCACAACGCCGAGGGAATCGAGAAGAAAAACTGCTCCGGCGGCGAAATTTTCCGCAGATGAAAGACAATACTGCACAGGAAGCTCTATAACAAGATCTGCACCGGAGCGAACGGCAAGTCTGGCTCTGTCGAGCTTATCCATAATTGCGGTATCTCCTCTTTGAACGAAATTTCCGCTCATTACCGCAACAATATGAGTTGCACCATTTTTTCTCGTTTCACGGATATGATGAAGATGTCCGTTATGGAAAGGATTGTATTCGCATATGATTCCACTGATTTTCATTTTACTACCTCTCTTGATAAAATTCAATATTTTTTTCAAAACTTTCGCTTATTTTACATTTTATTTGCAAAAAAATCAATTCATTTTGACACTTTTTTGTGCCGGAACAAAAAAAATTAAAAAAACACTTGCAATTCGCTGAAAAAAGTATATAATTATATATGGTCAAATATAAAAAAATGCTTTTGAAAGGAAAATATTTATATGATTATTTTAGTTGTTAATGCAGGAAGCTCTTCGCTGAAGTATCAGCTCATCAATATGGACGATGAAAGCGTTATTGCAAAGGGTAACTGCGACAGAATCGGTATCGACGGTCATATTGCACACAAGACAAGCGACGGAAGAGAGCTTAACGAAGACTGTGCATTCCCGACTCACACAGAAGCTTTTATGAAGCTTGTAGAAGCTCTTACTTCCGGAGACGCAAAGGTTATCGACAGCATGGATGAAATTTCTGCCGTTGGTCACAGAATAGTTCAGGGCGCTGATGTTTTCGATAAATCCGTTCTTGTTACGGATGAGATCATCGACAAGATAGACGAGCTTCGTGAGCTTGCCCCTGTACATAACCATGCTCATGCTCTCGCTCTCAGAGCCTGCAAGAGCGTTATTCCTGAAAATGTACCACAGGTGGTTGTATTCGATACGGCTTTCCATCAGACCATGCCTCCGAAAGCTTATATGTTCGGTCTTCCTTACGATGACTACGAGAATTATCATGTAAGAAAATACGGTTTCCACGGTACTTCACACAGATTCGTTTCCGCTGCTCTTGCCAAAGCAATGGGTAAAGACATCAAGGATCTTAAAATCGTTTCATGCCACCTCGGCAACGGCTCTTCTATCACTGCTGTTGACGGAGGTAAATCCGTAGATACTTCTATGGGATTCACTCCTCTTGACGGCGTTGTAATGGGAACCCGTACCGGCGCTGTTGATCCTTCCGCTGTTACATTTGTTGCAGACAAGCATCATTTCACACCTTCTGAAATGAGCGAATATATGAATAAAAAGTCCGGTTTCCTCGGAGTATCCGGCATTGGTTCTGATAACCGTGATATCACCGAGGCTGCTGCTCACGGAAATGAAAGAGCTAAGCTTGTTTCGGAAATGCTCGTTTACGAGATCAAGAAGTATATCGGTTCTTACGCTGCTGCAATGAACGGTCTTGACGCTGTTCTCTTCACAGGCGGTATCGGTGAAAACGCTTACGATGTAAGAGCTGATGTCTGCAAGAACATGGAATTCTTCGGAATCAAGCTTGATGAAGCTGCAAATGACGGTCTCAGAGGAAAGCTTGCAAAGATCTCTGCTCATGATTCAAAGGTTGAAGTATGGGTAGTTCCTACAAACGAGGAGCTTCTTATCGCAAGAGATACCCTTGCCCTCATCTCCAAGTAAGATTAATTTTAACCATATCCCTCCCTTTTCGGGAGGGATTTTTTTGGAAATAATGTATTTTTTCTTACTAAAAGGGAATAATATACTTATTCTTTTTCGGAGGTATTTCCTATGAAAAAATTGATAAAAGGAGCTGCTTTGATCGCAATTCTGCTCGTTCTTTTCGGACAAAACGGAAACCGCAAATTAAGGTTTCCTTCTTTTTCAAGAATAATCGAATGCGCTTCTGACATTACAAGTTCAATTTCAGATCTTCTTCATGAAATTCGTTTTGAAGAAACCTGAAACTTCATATGAACTTTTTTCACTTATTATAAAGCTAAAACAAGTTTTTTGCCGCTTATTTTGTACTCTTCTGTCTGAACTCCGCATTTTTCAAAAAGCAAGGATGAAGCTTTGCTGCTTTCTGTATCGGCATATTTATTGCTGTAATAAACAACTCTTTTTATTCCGGATTGGATGATAGCCTTAGCGCATTCATTGCATGGAAAAAGCGTTACATACACAGTACATCCGCTTAAATTGCCGATATTGCTGTTAAGTATGGCGTTCAATTCTGCATGACAGACAAACGGATACTTCGTATCAAGAGAAGTTTCACCGTCACGTTCCCAGGGCATTTCATCGTCAGTACATCCGGTAGGCATTCCATTATATCCAACGGAAACGATTTTTTTATCGCTGTTTACGATGCAGGCGCCGACTTGCGTCGAGTTATCCTTGCTTCGTTCAGCTGAAAGCATGGCAATTCCCATGAAATATTCATCCCAGCTTATGTAATCATTACGTTTCATAAAAACCACTCCATTATCAGAATTTGTTCTCATTTATTATTAGTATATCATTTTTACATATATATGTCAAGCGGATTATGTGCATGATGCACGGCGCAGCATTTGCTTTTTTTGTTAGTTATTAAGGGGACGCTGTCCCCTTATACCCCTGCCAAAGGGTGAATCCACCCTTTGAAAACCCGGTATTAATCCTCTCAGATACCCTTTATGGGTATCTGAGAGGATTAGGGCAGAATGCCCGGACGAAAATACACCGTTCAGCAGAAAATTAAAGAATCAAAGTCCACTTGATAAACATAACAAAAAGTAAATGCTGTTTTCCTGACAGGCTTTCATATTATTATTTACAAAGTAATAAAAATGTGATAAAATAAGTTTAGCATTATTAGAACTTGTTCTTATAGGATTTGTGCGTAGATTTTCGAGCATAATTTTACTTAGGACAAGGCGAAAAAGCGAAAGCATACTATCGTATGGTAAGCTTTTTCAACGCAGTAATCAGTAAAATTTGCCGAAAAGATACGTGCAATATCCTATGAGAACAAGTTCTTATTTGAAAGGCAGTCAATCAAGCAATAGAGTAGGAGGTATTTTATGAATAAGTATATAAGCAAAACAGTTTCGGTTATATCAGCAGCGGCAATTTCAGCAGCTTTTTGTTTTCCGGTTTCTATTAATGCAGGATTCAAAGCTGATACTGCTGAAACAGGGAAACTGAAAAATGCTCCGGATTTTTCATACGCAATTCCGGAATTTACACATCTTATAGGTAAGTCAGGACTTGAGCTTACTCCTGTGGCAGGATATGCTCCGTTAAAAGAAGAACCGGAACTTTACGGAAGCGCTGAAAATCTTCCGGAATCATACGATCTGAGAAAAACTTCCGGTATAAGTTCTGTGAAAGATCAGTCGATTTATGGGACTTGCTGGACGCATTCTTCTGCGGCGAGTGCGGAAAGCGGACTGCTTAAAAACGATCCGTCTGTTAATTTGTCGGAACTGCATACGGCATTTTACTCTTATTACGGTTCGGATCAGATCGAAACGGGTCTTGATAAGATAAGCGATATTCTGAATTATGGCGGTTCAACAAGCGTTGTTGCTAATCTGTGGTCGCAGTGGATAGGACCTGTAAAAGAGGAAAAGCTCCCGTATGATAACGTACAGTTTTTCGACGATCCCATAAAAACCGAAGAAATGAGAAACGAAAGCGATTATCACCTTGAAAATGCATACTTGTTTGATTTCGACGACGAAAGAAACAACTTTGACGAAGTGAACGGACTTATAAAACAGTTTGTTTATGAAGGGCATGGAGTTGATGTTTCGTTTTACAGCAATACTGCTCTGAATTATGATTATAATAAATATTCGAGCTATACCGTTCGCAAACCTCGTTTTGCAAATCATGCTGTAACCATTGCGGGCTGGGACGATAATTTTCCTGCATCAGATTTTAAACAAACACCCGAGGGAGACGGCGCATGGCTTGTAAAAAACAGCTGGGGTTCAAATTACGGCGAGGAGGGATATTTCTGGCTCTCATATTATGACAGATCTCTGAGTCAATTTGCAGTTTACGATCTTGGCGATAAAAACAATTATAACTACATTCATCAGCACGATTCTTTTGTTCCCACCAACAGTATGTCAGCTTATGATGAATCTGATATTATTGCGCCTTCTTATATGGCAAATATTTTTAGTTCGGAAAACGGCGAACAGATCGAGGCTGTTTCAACATATTTCAATAATCCCGATACCGAATATGAAGTGGTGATTTACACAGATCTTACCGATTTATCCGATCCTGTATCGGGCAATCCTTCGTCGGTAACGTCAGGAAGCTGTAAACTGACCGGATATCAGACAATAGAGCTTTCCGAAGATGTTCCGGTTGACGCAGGCGAAAGCTTTGGAGTTGTTGTAAAAATGTACTGCGAGGATACGCCTTATGTAATTCCGCTTGAAACGAGCTTGTATGCGGAAAATTATGAAACCGGTGAAATAACTGATCTCGGCGGATATACGACTAAATCCGGAATAGAAGCATATACTGATATAAATCAGAGCTTTTTCAGTTCTGACGGTATAAGTTGGAGCGATACGGTGGACGCTCCCTATACTTATTCGGAAGAGGAAAAAAACATTCTTCTTGAATCTCTCAACAAACAGCTTTTTGACGGCATTGAACCTGATGAAACAGATCTTCTTGAAGACGCTCAAACAAGATATCAGTATTACAGTAATATATTTGAAACCTGCGATGTAAGTGTAATTATGGGAAACATTTCGCTTAAGGCGTTCGGCAGTGAAAAGAATACTGTAGATTTCTCGCACATTTCGGGAGAGGTTCCGCTGGATGAGAAAGTTGAATTATCTGTAAAAGACGGCTCGGAAATCTTTGTTTCAATAAATGGGGGAGGGTATAATGCTTATACAGAGCCTATCGCTGTAACTGAAAAAATGACTATTTCAGCAACCTCTGATAAAAATACGTTTACTGAAAGAACTTACGAACCAGCTTCAGCTCAGTTTTTCAGTTTGTGTTACGATGCTGATACAAGGCACGGAGGTTTGATTCTCAGTGAAGCAGAAAAAAAGAGTAAAAATGAATACGAAATAAGACTAGGAAATACCGAATCGGAACTAAAGCTTTATCCGGTCACAGACGCTGACATTAAAATGAATGGAGAGCATATTGAAAGCTACAGCGCTACTGATGCAATACCGGTCGGCTACGGTGAAACTGTAGTGGAATTTGAGCTTGAAAAGCCGAATGCTCTTAAAAACAGCGTATATCTTACGATTGTAAGAAGTCCGATAATAATTAATATTCAATCTGAAAATGTTATTTTTTCCGGAGCTGATAAGCTTTATGCTCCTGACGGAACAGAAATATCAAACGGATCATATGTCGGAAATTATGCCGGCGAGACTCTTACTGCCGTAGTCGGCAGCGAAGAGATAGAATGCCGTGTTCCGGAGAGAATAAGCATCCCTGAACTGGAAATTGATTACTATTATGAAACTCTTGGGTTTATTCCAAATGAAACGGCTGAACTGCTTGAATATGCGCCTATGGAAAATCCTGCGGAAAGTGATTACATTTCCGCTGAAAAACGTTTCCGTGACGGAACGTGGATAAACTCCGGAATGATAATGAATAAGGTTTTTGTAGTGATTCCGGGAGAAACGATTACTTTTAAGGCTAAAGCGGGAAATGGAAAATTTGCAAGCGAGGCTGTTACATATCACATACCGGAAGCTCCCGAAGCTCCGGCTGTTTTCACGAATTATACGATAGAGGACGGAAATCTGGTTTTAAACGGATATGAATATGAAATAGCTTTGCCTGATAATTCAGTTACAATATCGGAAAAAGCAGAAGCAATGGGATATTCAGATACGGAACAATTTGCTGACATTATGCTCTCAAGAATTGGATGCGCTGATAAAGAAGCTCTTGAACGTTACTTGGGTTCATTATGGGACAGTTCAAATAAGGTCGGACAAGGAAGTGAATTTGCTGTAAGATACTCATCAACTGCCGATTCATTTGCCTCGAAAGCGCTGTTCACAAAGGCTGCCGAAAAAGGAGACGTGAATGGGGACGGAGTTGTTGACGGTATCGATGCAACTTTAATTCTAAGGCATTATACGCTTATTATATCCGGAGCTGACGGCTGCATTACTGAACCGTTTATCAGTTACGCTGATTATAACGGCGATGGAGTGATAGATGCTGTTGATGCAACGCTCGTATTGAGATTTTATACGGAAAAGATTTCTGCAAAGCCATGATTTTTAATCAGAAAAAAGATTCGTTTGAAGTTGGATAAATATACTAAAAATGCATGGAAAAACTTTGAATAATTGTATTTATTATGCAATACCTATAAAAGAAGGGTTATGAATTTGTGAAATAAGAGTGAAAAAGGCTTTTACCGTTTTGTAACCTTTTGACTTTATTGTTTTTAAATATGTGATATTTGCTAAAAAAACAATGTTGAAAGTGTATAGGATGCACAAAAAATATTAAATAACGCTACAAACCATTGACTTTGAACAAAAAATACGGTATATTTTATATTACAAAGAGCAATTGTGCCTATTTTTGCAGTGCGTATGTTTTGATTTATAACCGCATTAAAGCAGATGCACCGCATACAAGCTGACCGGAGCATAGCGGACTGAAACATCGGATACAGGAAGAAAACTTCTGAATGTACTCGCTATGGAAGAATGCTTTGTTTCCGCAAAACGGGAAACTCCCGTACAAGCAGTTGCTTCAAGATTACACTGACCTAATCGTCTTTCGTAATAGCTGTTATATTAAAACAGCAGCCCGGAATGCGACAGGATAAATATGGCAGGCGGCGAGTACATTCGCTGAGCCGGAAATAATCCGGAAGCGGACCGTGGAAAATTTATCCAAACATATTATACTTTAATTTGAGTATAATATACATATTTAAGGAGGAAATTCTAATGAACAATCTTAAGAAAACATTAGCTTTAGTAGCTACACTTGCAATGGCTTCTACAGCATTCGTTGGATGCGGCAGCAAGGATTCATCTTCTGATGCTCCAGCAGCAACAACAGCAGCTCCTACAGATGCTGCTACAGACGCTCCTACAGATGGCGAAGAGCCTACAGACGGTGAGGAGCCTACAGATGCACCTGAGACACCTTCAGCTGGTAACTCTACAGAGCTCGGCGCTGTAACACTTAAGACAGGCGGCGATACATTCTCAGTTGCTGCTTGGAACCCAGATGACGTTCCGGCTCTTCTCGAGCAGTGGGAAAAGAACACAGGCTACGATGCTGCTAAGGTAAACTTCACAAACTTTGACGTTGGCGGCGGTAAGGCTTCTGAAAAGTATGACGCTATCTTCAGTGCTGGCGATGACCTTGACGTATACTTCTGTGAAGCTGACTGGGCTCTCAAGTATATCAACGATGATACTAAGACAGCTCCTCTCGAGGCACTTGGTTTCTCTGATGCTAACTTCCAGGATGCTTACGCTTACACAGCTGAAATCGGTAGAGCTACAGCTGGTGCTAACGCTGGTAAGATGGTAGGTGCTTCATGGCAGGCTGCAGCAGGCGGATTCGCTTACAGAACAGACCTCGCAGAGCAGTACCTCGGCGTTAAGACACCTGAGGAAATGCAGGCTAAGATTCAGGGTTGGGATAACTTCGTAGCTGCTGCTACAGAGGTTGCTACAGCTTCTGACGGTAAGGTTGCTTTCGCTGACTCACTTGGCGGTATGTGGCAGGTATTTGCTGCTAACAGAACACAGCCTTGGGTTGTTGACGGACTTCTCGAAATCGATGACTCCTGCAAGGTATTTGCTGATTATGCAAAGACACTTTGGGATAACGGCGGTGTAACACACAACGGTCAGTGGACAGACGCTTGGATTCCTGCTGGTAAGGACGGCGCTTGCATGGGTTACTTTGTATCTACATGGGGCTTCGGTGAGAACGCATTCTTCGGTCAGGCTTCTGCTGATTCTTATGGTAAGTGGGCAGTTTGTGAAGGTCCTGACAAGTACTTCTGGGGCGGCACATGGATCGTTGTAAATCCTGCTACAGATAACGCTGAAGAAGCTCAGTCATTCATCTTCAACGCAACAGTTGATTCTAACGCTATGAAGGAATTCGCTCTTAGCAAGCCTGAGTATGTAAACAACCAGACAGCTATGAACGCAATTATTGATGCTAAGGAAGTTCCTAACAAGTGGGTAACTGATAACCTCGGTGGTCAGAACTACTTTGAAGTTCTCAACGAGAACGCTAAGAGCATTGACCTTAAGGGACTTATCACACCTTACGATGCTAAGATCAAGGAAGAATTCCTTAACGCTGTAACAGAAGAATACTGTGCTGGTAAGTCATGGGATGACACAGTTAACAGAGTTTACGCTAAGGTTGGCGAAGCTATTCCTGAGCTTGCATAATTCTGACTTCATTTAAATTTCACTAATTAATTGAATTTATGATAGTTGCCTATTGAACGTAAGTTCTATAGGCAGCTATTTATAATCTCAAAACAAATTTTACGAGAGGGTGTGTGCTATGGCATCAGCTGCCCAGAAAAGAATTAAATCTATCAGCTATGCTAAATATGGCTATATTTTTATTCTGCCGTTTTTTCTTGTTTATTTCTTTTTTCAATTATGGCCTTTAGTTAATACTTTCGTTCTTTCCTTTAAGGGAAATGATACAACCGTTGAAGAATTCGTTGGATTTGACAACTATAAAACTATCCTTTTTGATACAGATGTAGATATGGACGTTGTTAAGGGAACATCCCCTAAATTAGAAAATATGTCTGCTGAAGAGAAAAAGGAAGCCAGAAAAGCTGAACAGGCTAAGGTTGCTCAGAAAGCTCAGCATGATACTTTTGTTAAGTCTTTCGGAAATACCATTATTCTTTGGCTTGGAAACTTTATTCCTCAGATTATTCTTTCACTTTCATTGGCTGTTTGGTTTACAGACGCTAAGCTTAAAATTCCTGGAAAAGGATTCTTTAAGGTCGTTATGTATATGCCAAACATAATTACTGCAGCTTCTGTTGCGGTATTGTTCCTGTCACTTTGTTCTGAATCTAAATATGGTGCGTTAAACCAGATTTTACATAGTGTTGGAGTTGTTGATGATATTACTTCAACAAATTCAACTGACTTTGTTAAGTTCGTTTCAGGTAAATGGGAACCAAGAATTGTTGTTATGTTTATTCAGACATGGATGTGGTTTGGTAATACAATGATCATGCTTATGTCTGGTATTATGGGTATCAATCCGTCACTCTTTGAAGCTGCAAGCATCGATGGTGCAAGCAGTGGACAGGTATTCAGAAAGATTACACTTCCACTTCTTAGTCCTATCATGGTTTACACTCTTGTAACATCCATGATCGGTGGTCTCCAGATGTTCGATATTCCTTATCTCTTCCATAAGGGTGTTAATGATATCAATGCTGAAGTTCGTACGGTTGCTGTTTACATTTATGAAAGATTCCATACTTCCGGTACTATTTCATACAGCTACGGTTATTCAGGTGCTGCATCTGTTCTTCTCTTTATTGTAACTCTTATTCTTGGATCAATTACATTCTATATGAATAGAGACGTTGATGCAATTGCAAAGAAGAAGCAGCGTAAAAAGCTTGCAAAACAGGCAAAGCTTCAGAATAAACAGTTTGGAGGTCTTAGCATATGAGTGATATGAAATCCGTTTACGGAAACAAAAAAGATAATTATATGTTTAAGATACGACTTAAGTCGACAATTCTGTTTATCTGGTTCCTTATCTTAACAATTATTTGCTTGCTTCCTATTTATATTCTTTTAGTTAATGCAACACGCAGCAATAATGATATTTCCGGTGGTTTCTCACTTATCCCTGGCGATTATCTTGCTACAAACTTCAAAAATATGAGAACTCTTGAATATGCTAAGAGTGCTTTCAGACCGCTTATTGGTTACAGAAACAGTGCTATTATTACTGTTTCCTCAACATTTCTGACGGTTTTCTTCTCAGCTTTAACATCATATGGTATACATGTATACGACTTCAAGCTTAAAGAAGCTTCATATACATTTATTCTTTTAATCATGATGATTCCTGTACAGGTAACATCAGCAGGTTTTGTACAGTTTATGATTAAGATGCATCTTCATAATACATACTGGCCGCTTATCATACCGGCTGTTGCTGCTCCGGCAGTTGTATTCTTTATGAGATCGTACATGAAGTCATCGTTCCCGCTTGATATTGTTGAGGCTGCTCGTATTGATGGTTCAGGCGAGTTCAGAACTTTCCTTACAATTGCAATTCCTATGATGAAGCCAGCTATTGCTGTTCAGGCAATTTTTGCTTTCGTTGCAAGCTGGAATAACTTCTATACACCTTCTATGATCCTTCTTAATGGTGATAAGACTAAGCAAACCCTTCCTATGATGATTCAGGCAGTTCAGGCTTCGGATAAGTTTACTGATTACGGTATTGTTTATACATGTATCGCACTTAGTATCGTTCCGATCGTTATTGCTTATGTTTGTCTTTCAAGATTTATCATTGCCGGTGTTGCACTTGGCGGTGTAAAGGAATAATTTTAAAATTAACAGCACACTTTAGTGTGCTGTTTTTTTACATTAATTTATTGACAATTGCTTGATATATTGCTATAATAATATTATAATCTGTAAAAAGGGGAAATTCTATGAAGATTCTGGTCGTTATTGATATGCAAAATGATTTTTTAACTGGTGCTTTAGGAAATGCTGAGACAGCTTCTGTAGTCGATAAGGTCGTGGAGAAGATGAAGGATTTCCATGCAGCTGAAATGGACGGAAGAATTATTGCAACACTCGATACACACTATGAAAATTATCTTTCAACTCAGGAAGGAAAAAATCTCCCGATTCCTCATTGTATTAAAGGAACGCACGGCTGGAATTTAGCGGATCAAATAAAATCTTCACTTTCAGAAAATGATGTAACGATAAATAAAAAAACATTCGGAGCAATTGATTTGCCGGATGTAATCAGAAAAATGGGAGAAGTGGACGAAATAAGTCTCATTGGAATTTGCACTGATATATGTGTTATTTCAAATGCGATGATACTCAAGGCAGCGTTTCCTGAAGTTCCGATAAAAGTAATATCAAGCTGTTGTGCGGGAGTTACTCCTGAGAGTCATGAAAATGCATTGAACGCCATGAGAGTATGTCAGATTACTATTGAAGAATAAAGAAATGTTTTGGAGGATAATTTTATGAAAAATAATCTTGTTAAGGAATATGAATTCAATGCAGAAAGTGTGGCAAATGAAGTTGTAGAATGGGTGAGAGCTTATTTTGAAAAAAATGCTGCACCTGATACTAAAGCTGTAATTGGACTTTCTGGAGGTAAAGATAGTTCTGTTGCTGCGGCAATTTGCGTGAAAGCTCTTGGTAAGGACAGAGTTATCGGGGTTCTTATGCCTCAGGGTGAACAGTCAGATATTGAATATAGTCGTCGTTTAGTTGAGTTTCTTAGTATTAAATCTTATACAATTAATGTTGGTGAAACATTAAAAACTTTTATGAACGAACTGAAAAAACATATTGAACCCTCAAATCAGGCTATTGTCAATACTCCTGCAAGAATACGTATGACAACTTTGTATTCAGTCGCAGCAAGTGTAGGCGGCAGAGTCGTAAATACCTGTAATTTATCTGAGGATTGGGTAGGATATTCAACGAAATATGGGGATGCTGCCGGAGATTTTTCACCGCTTTCGGATCTGACGGTTACTGAAGTTCTTGCAGTCGGTGATGTACTCGGACTTCCTTATGATATTGTTCACAAAGTTCCAACTGACGGTCTTTGCGGAAAAACTGATGAGGAAAATCTCGGATTTACTTATGCTTTGCTTGATAATTATATCAGAGGAATTGATGATCTTAGCGAGTATTCCGATATAAAGGAAAAAATTGATCGTCTTCACGCCGCAAATCTTCATAAGTTAATGCTTATGCCAAAGTATGAGCAAAAATTAGATTGATCGTATTTTAATTCAAAAAGGCTGCTGCACTTTATAAATGCAGCAGCCTTTTTATTATGCTGATAATTATTTCATGGCATTTTTTATTGCGGCAAGAAGTTCATCGTAAGTTTCAAAGGCAGGAAGTTCCGGATTATCAGCTTTGATAGAATCTGTACTTTTGAAGAGGAAACCTGCTTTACTTGCTTTGATCATTCCAAGATCATTAAAGCTATCTCCGCTTGCGATAGTATCGTAACCGATAGATTGAAGAGCCTTTACAGTTGTGAGCTTAGATTGTTCGCAGCGCATTTTAAATCCTGTTATCTCGCCGTTTTCTGCTACTTCAAGGGAATTGCAGAAAATTGTAGGCCATCCGAGCTTCTTCATAAGAGGGGCAGCGAATTGAGTAAAAGTATCGCTGATTATAATGACCTGACAAATTGAACGAAGTTCATCCAGGAATTCTTTTGCACCTGGCATAGGATCGATTTTAGCTATAGTATCCTGAATTTCTTTTAATCCGAGACCATGTTCTTTAAGAATTCCCAGACGCCAGTTCATTAGTTTATCGTAATCCGGCTCGTCACGAGTAGTTCTTTTAAGCTCAGGAATTCCGCTTGCTTCAGCAAAAGCAATCCAGATTTCGGGCACAAGCACTCCTTCAAGGTCAAGACAAGTGATATACATAATTATTCCTCCAGTAAAATAAGTTTGAACTATCTTAATTATACTACAAAGTTATTATTTTGTAAAGCTTTAATGAAAATTAATTTTCAACAATTCATTTAAAATAATATTAATGGTTTCCATGCGAAATATAAGATCTATATCAAGTGTAGGTTAAATTTAGAAAATCAGCGTTTTTATTGACTTTACAAAGTATCCCTTAGAATAATTTCCGGAAAACCGATACGTATTTAATTGACAAATATCAATGGTTATGTTATAATTACACATGGAATAAAACGTAAATACCTGTTTACTGAAATTTATATTATAACGGCAATCGGAGTGTGTATACATGAAAAAAACAAAAAAGACTGCGCTTACAGCTGCGATACTTGCTGCGGCAATGAATCTTGTTGCCTGTGAAAATGATTCATCTGAAAAAAACAATCCTGATTCAGATGTTTTGGTAACAAAAGAATATCGTCCCGAGGATGATGAGATATATGATGTTTATGGACCTCCGATAGCATATGAAGATGAACAGTCACATTAGATAATTAAGGAACCACTGAATAAATCACGCCTGACGGCTCAGTACGTATCTTGCTTGCATATTTTCCCTCATCTTGCACAGAAATTTCTTGACAGGCGACAGCCTGCCTGCGAAATTTCTATACAATCTGACTGCGCAATCTACGCACTGGATTTAATCAGTGCTTCTTTAATATAACGCTGAAAATGAAATGTTTGCAACTGTATATGAATCTCCGGAATGTTTTTATGAATAATTGGAGCTGTAAATATGCTTGATTTAAATAAAAAAAATAATGATCTTTCAAAACTTTCTGATTACAGAAAAAATCTTATGAAGAACCCTCAACTGAGAAATCTTTTTCTTGAACTCACTTTGCGTTGTAATGAAAACTGCGTACACTGTGGAAGCAGGTGCGGAGAGGTGTATTCAGAAGAGCTTTCTGTAGCCCAATATAGTAATTTCTTAAGACAAGTTAAAGAGGATATGGGAATTGAAAGAAAAATGCTCTGTATTACGGGAGGCGAGCCGCTTCTGCGAAAAGACTTTTTTGATATTATGTCAGAAGTGAAAAAGCTTGAATTTCGATGGGGAATGACCAGTAATGCAACTCTTATCGACGACAGCACAGCTAAGGAACTGAAGCGCTGCGGAATGGGCACCATTTCAGTAAGCATAGATGGTCTTGAAGAAACCCATAATAGCTTCAGAAGAACCAAAAACGGATATAAAAAGGCTATGAGCGGTATTGAAAGCTTACTTCGAATTGGAGGATTTAAAGCAGTTCAGGTTACAACCGTAGTAACTCATGAGAATATCGGTCAACTTGATGAGCTTTATCGTATTTTCAACGACATTGACATTGATTCGTGGCGTATTATTAATATTGAGCCAATGGGAAGAGCGCTTGAATATCCGGAGTTTATCTTAACAAAAGACGATTATATAATGCTGTTTGAATTTATCAGAAATAAGCGTATCGCAGGCGAACCGGTTACATATGGATGCAGTCATTATCTCGGGATGTAGTATGAGCGAGAGGTACGTGATTGGTATTATCTCTGTACTGCAGGACTGTACACCGCAAGTATTACAGCTAATGGTGATATTATAGCTTGTCTTGATATTGAGCGCAGACCAGAATTAGTTCAGGGCAATATTCTTCATGATCGTTTCAGTGAGATCTGGAAGAATAAATTTAAGGTATTCCGCCGTGATTTGTCGAATAAAAACAAGCAATGTTTGTCCTGTAAAGAGCGTAAATTTTGTCATGGTGATTCATACCACAGCTGGGATTTCGATGAAAATCGTCCAAGGGTATGTTTTAAAGATATTTTATTCTGCTAATGAAAAAGTCCGGAAAAAACCGGACTTTTTTGTTTGGAAATAATCAGGAGACCGCAGTAAAAGCAGTAACTCCAAGAAGTGAAAGAACCGTCATAATGATTCCGGCGAGCAGAACACCGAGAACAACGGCAAGAACGCTCTTTTTGAAATCAAGATCAAGAAGGCTTGCGGCAAGAGTGCCTGTCCAAGCGCCTGTTCCGGGAAGCGGGATTCCGACAAAGAGAAGCAAAGCCCAGAACATTCCCTTTCCTGCTTTTTCTTTAAGCTTTTCGCCGCCGTGATGACCTTTTTCAAGACACCATGAGAAAAATTTTCCGATTACTGGTTTATTGCTGCCCCATTCGAGAATTTTTCTTGCGAAAAAGAAGATAAACGGAACAGGTATCATATTTGCGATCATGCAAAGAGGAAGAGCCTTATACCACTCGATTCCTCGAATAATTCCAAATGGAACGCCGCCTCTGAGTTCAACGATCGGAACCATTGAAATTAAAAATGTGAGTAAATAATTAACAAACATAGTAAATTCTCTCTTTCATAAGTATGTACATATTATTATTGCATATTATTTCTAATTAGTCAAGTGTTTTTTGATAATTTAGGAAATTGAATTATTTTGCAATAGGGACGAGTTTAGGCAGTATCGCACAAAGACCGTCTAACGGCTTTGTAACGAATCTGTTTGCGCTTTTTCCGTCATAATTTTTGTGCGGTGTTGCATATAATAACTTGTCCGCATAGAAAATCCTATGCGGACAGGCTTTTTTGTAATAAATTTATTGAATTTTACTTGACAGCTACATTTTCGTTAAGAATCGCCATAAATTCCTCTCCGGTTATCGTTTCCTTTTCAAGGAGAAAATGTGCAAGTTCGTGGAGTTTATCAATATTATCAGAGAGTATCTGAACAGCCTTTGCATGAGCGCTACGGACGATGCTGTTGACCTCATCGTCGATTTTAGCAGCAGTTTCAGGGGAGCATACAAGAGATGTATCGCCGCCGAGATACTGATTATTGACGGTTTCAAGAGCTATCATATCGAAGCTTCCACTCATGCCGTAGCGTGTTACCATAGCTCTTGCAAGCTGCGTGGATTTTTCTATATCGTTTGAAGCGCCGCTGGTGCAGGTATTGAAAATAAGCTCTTCCGCGGAACGTCCTCCGGTAAGAGTTGCTATCCTTGCGAGAGCCTCCTCCTTGGTAAGCAGGAACTTTTCACCCTCGTCTACCTGCATAGTATAGCCTAAAGCTCCTGATGTACGGGGGATAATGGTGATTTTATGTACCGGAGCAGAATCCTTTTGCATTGCTGCAACAAGAGCGTGACCGATTTCGTGATAAGCAATAATTTCCTTTTCTTTCTGAGAAATAACTGCATTTTTTCTCTGATATCCGGCAATAACAACTTCAACGCTTTCTTCAAGATCAGATTGATTAACAAGTTTTCTGCCGTTTCTTACTGCTCTGAGGGCGGATTCGTTTATAATATTGGCAAGCTCTGCGCCGGAAGCGCCTGCGGTCGCTCTTGCAATAGCGTTATAGTCGATATCCGGTTCGGTTTTTATTTTCTTTGCATGAACTTTAAGAATTGCTTCTCTTCCGCCCATATCAGGAAGCTCGGCAGGAATTCTTCTATCGAATCTTCCCGGACGAAGAAGAGCCGGATCAAGCGATTCGGGACGGTTTGTTGCCGCAAGAATAACGACTCCCTTTTTGCCGTCAAATCCGTCCATTTCAGTAAGAAGCTGATTTAAAGTCTGCTCACGCTCATCGTTTCCGCCTATCTGACCGTCACGCTTTTTGCCGATAGTGTCGATCTCATCGATAAATACGATACACGGAGCTTTTTCGTTAGCCTGCTGGAAAAGATCACGAACCTTTGCAGCGCCCATTCCTACGAACATTTCTACGAATTCAGAACCTGAAATCGAGAAAAACGGAACATTTGCCTCTCCGGCAACTGCTTGTGCAAGAAGAGTTTTACCTGTTCCGGGAGGACCAACAAGAAGGGCGCCTTTAGGAAGATTTGCACCTATATCAGCGTATTTATCAGGATTATGGAGAAAATCCACGATTTCTTCAAGAGCCTCTTTAGCCTCATCCTGTCCGGCAACATCGGCAAAGGTTTTTCCGGTCTGAGCCTTAACATAGATTTTTGCGTTGCTTTTTCCGAAAGACATTGCATTGCCCATTCCGCCCATACGTTTGCTCATTCCACGCATAAGGATGTTCCAGATAACTATCATGAAAACTATCGGAAGAACCCATGAAATAAGAAAATTTGCAAAAGGGCTTGTTTTTTCTATACTTCCCGTGAAATCAATATTACCTTTTTCGTAAAGCTTTGAAACAAGGTCAGGATCGTCGATTCTAATCGTTGAATAAAGCTGTTTAGAACCGTTTGCACCAGTTACCTGAAACAGAATGGTGTCCTCTTTGATCTGAACCTGCGAAACTGTTCCCGCATCGACCTGTTTCAGGAAGAAACTGTAATTAGTATCTTTTATCTGAGCTTTTTTGATTGCCGGAATGATAAATGAATTATACAAAAGCAGCAGTATAATTGCAATTACAGCAAAAATCAAATAGCTTTTTTTGTTGTTTTTGTTTTCTTCTTTCATTAGGAAAATCAACTCCTTAAAGTATTACTGAAATGATTATAACATATATTTAAAAGAAAAACAACAAGTAAATTGTGAGATTTATGAAAGTTGTGTGAAAAAAAGCCGTTTATAAAATGAAAATGGGCAGTCGTATCGGCTGCCCGTTAAAATTTTCAGTTGGTTTCCGGAAGAGAGGGAATCAGATTGAGCTTGAATTTCTGAATAGAAAGAGCGTCGTTGTTTGTAAGTCCGTCACCGGTCATATAGCAATCACCGTTTTTGATGCCTGCTTCTGTGATAGCGTGTTCGTCCGTGCCGCCCAATCCGTATTTATCCGGATTAGAGAGAGACTGCATGATAAGAACAGCATCTGACATATCCACTGTTTTGTCACAGTTTGCGTCGCCATAGAGAATGTCATCATCGCCTTCAGACGGATTGGTGGGATCTTCTTTTATGGGAGTACTGCCGTCCGGTTCGGTTCCGCCGACATGAACTCCGTCGGAGTAAACGCAGATATTATCCGTTTTGACCTCGTTGCCTGTGCCGAAGAAAGCGCCGTCATCGGTAAAAATCGTAAGACCGTCATAGCTCCAGTCGTTCTTTGGATCCCAATTGTCGCCGTAATACATTCCGACAGTAAACTGATACTTCTTTCCGGAATTAGCTATATTGTAACCATCCCACTTTATCTCAACATAATATGTATCAGGAGTTTTATCATACTTATAAGGACCGCTGATAATTCCGTCTGCACCGTCTGCCGCAGCTTCAACAGCAGCCTGATCGTAAAGCTCGTTTGGTTTTACGCTGTTGACATCAGAAATTTCCGAGCTGTTGAAATAGTAACGTACAGAAATATCCTTAGCCGCTTTAGTTGAATCGGTCATAACCATTAATGAAACCTTGGTAACTCCGCAGCCGCTGGCATTAAGATCGTCGATTCCGCAGGCGTTTACCCAGTAATTGTTTCCGCCGCCGCTTCCGCCGTTATATTTAGGAGCGGGAGGGAAATCCTTAGTCGGCTGCATTTCATCCGTTCCGAAGTATTCGTAAAGACCGGCGCAAGCTCCTACGAAAGCGGCGTTATAGTCGATAGTAACTTCGTTGTATATCCAGTCTTTGGTTATATCGTTGTGTTTATCTTCAACATCAGGACCTCCGGCAAGAGCTCCGTAAAGAACGTATCTGTGTTCATCCGGATCTTCACACTTCGTAAGACCGGAACAAGCTCTGTGATGCGGATATTTAACGGAGTTTTCGTTGTATCCGACGATATATGAACGATTCAGCGGATTGTTGCCCATGATGTATTCCATCTGACCCTTAGCCCATTCGCTGTATTTTCCCGGTTTGCCGTTGTTGTTATATTTATCATAGACAAGAGCGACAAGCTGCGCTGCGGTATTGTAACGGGCAGAACCCCATGTACTGAGCCACCAGTAGCCTGCTGGTGTGATTGTACCTATTCCGCCTGACATATATGTTTCAACAGCCTTTGCTATCGAAGCCCAGCAGTCCATTTCTTCGTAAGGACTTTTTCCTGCTGCTTCTTTGAATTCGTCGATAAATCCTGGATAAACGTGTTCACCCTCTTTAAGAGGCTTATCCATGGAAATTTCACCGAGGATACATTGTGCGCCGCCCCAGACGTCGTTCCAGCAGTGAACGTAGCAGGGAGCAGCATAGTAATCGTAATTGGGGTAAATTTCCTCAAGATATTTATGATCTCCGGTTATTTTGTAAAGCCATGCGGCAGCCCAGCAGTAGTCGTCTTCCCATTTGCTTGATACGTAGTAGCTTTTAGGACCGTCTGCATTATCACTGAGTTCCTTTGGGTTTTCCATAGCGAAATCGAAGAGCGCAACTGCGTAATCAAGCGATTTCTGAGCATATTCCTTATCTGTGTCCTTGAAATTGAGATAATTTATAGCAAGGGAAGCCGCTGCGGAAGCGACATAATCGGTTTGCGGCTTATCGGCTGTGAGAAAGAATGCCGGACGAGCCATGCTGTCGACCTCAGGAGAGTTCCAGTAAGCGTGGTCGATATCTCCGTCGCCGACCTGATAGCAGTGAGCAATTACCTTTCCGCTGTCGTCAAGGAAAGTACATTTCATAAGGTAGTCGTTAAAATAGCGGAGAATGGTTTCAACATGATCCTGCTGACCTGTTTTTACATATGAGTCACGGAATTCATAATATCCCCAGCCGACTGTTGAAGCGGCGTAATTTTCCGGCATACCGAATTCAACGTGATCTCCTGCATCGTGGAAACCGCCTGCAACGTCAACACATCCGTCGCCGTCCGGATCAAGAATATCCTTATATTTGTCAATGAAAGCCTGAGAAAGATTGGTTCCCTGACTTTGAGAGTCCATAGGTTTAAGCGGAACCTGCGAATCGTAGGTATGGCAGTTGCCTCTCCATGAATAACGATTATTTTCCTCAACCTCTGTTCCGCACATATTAGCGTCATAGAAGTAGATAGAATACTGAAGAGCACGGGCAAAATCGTAATCCAGTCCGGAATCGTTTGCGATAGAATCGGCAAGTTCTTCCGCTGCGTTTACGGCTGGGAAAGCTGACGCTGCCGAACATAAAGCTGTCGCTGCGCATATAGCGGAAGCGAGCAGACGTTTTGTAAATTTCATAAAAATCCTCCAATCATTTAATGTCAAAATCTGTAATCAGATTAAGTTTATATTTTTGAATTTCAAGCGCATCATTATTTGTAACGCCGTCGCCGTGATTAAAAACATCGGCATTAATAAGTCCCTGTTTAGTAATGGCGCTGTCGTCCGTTCCGCCTAATCCGTATTTATCGGGATTGGACAGTGACTGCATTATAAGAACGGCGTCCGACATATCTATCTGACCGTCGCAGTTTGCATCACCCCAGAGATTTTCTTCATCTCCGGAAGATACCGGCGGTTTTTCTTCGCTTATTGGATAGCTTTTAAGGTCGGGAAGCTCGTCAAGCGTTATGCAGTAATCGCTTGTATAGATCTTAACCAGCTCTTCAACCGGATTATTCTGTTCGCTGGTGAGATAGTTCATATACCACGGACAAAAATAGAGCCATGCCGCTTTATCGTTGATGAGATTTTCAAGCGACGGAATAGAGTCGTTTTCCGACATTGCGACCATTTTCTGACCGTTTACGCTCTGAACAAGACTGTAGAATGTGGATGAGATCGAGCTGAGATTAGGCAATCCGTCAACAGCGTTATATTTATCGTAGCCGACTATATCGACAACGTCGTCGCCGGGATACCATGCAGAGGAAGTGGGGTAAGTATATCCTGTCCATACCCAGATGAGATTATCAAGACCGTATTCGTTGGTAAGCTTATCGTAAAGGAGTCTGTAAAGTTCCTTGCAGGCTTCCGGACCTTCTGCTCCCCACCAGAACCAAGCGCCTTCAGCCTCGTGGAGAGGACGCCATAAAACGGGAACGTCAGCTTCTTTAAGCTTTGTAAGCTCTTTTGCAATAACGTCGATATCGGCAAGGATCTGTTCATGCTCCCATGTACCTTCTTTGAGAGCATTTTTAACGCTGAAGGTCGTATAAGGAGAATTTCCTGTCGATTCAACATAGAAAGCGGCGGTCTCTCCGCCTTCTTCGGACGGTACATTCCAGTGCCATGTAAGAGTGGCGATTCCTTTGTATTCGTTTACCCACTGTATAGCACGTTCAGGGGCATGATCGGTCCACGGCGAATTCGAGCGGTAATTCAGAAGATCTATACCTCTTATAGCCGGCTGTTTGCCTGTTTTTTCGAGAATATATTCAAATTCAGCTTCGTTATCCTTGATGAAGTTGTCGGGATCGGACCAGAGATTATAATTGTGTTCACCACAGTATTCCTGCTGTCCGGAAATAATATGGTTTCCATACTGATCGCAGAGGTAGTTATAAAGTCTTTTAGCAGAATCGGAAGCGTTTGGATTTGAAAGCGTTCTTGTAGGAGAAAGATTAGCGAGCTTTTCATCCGCCGGTTTTATAGTCAGATAATCAAAGTAGGTATATCCCCAGTAGGCTTTCAGCTCGATAGTATTTTTACCCTTTTGCAGATTGACGATGCCTCCGGATGTTTCCTCGAATGCAAGGTTATGGGGAAAGCTTACTTCGCCCTGATTTACGCCGTTTACATTGAGATACTGAACCTTTTTGTTTGGATCTGACGGTTCACAGTAGCAAATTGTAAGCTCATAAAGACCTGCTTCAGGAACATCAACTTCAACGTTTACGGTAGTGCCTTTCTGATCAAGATAAGAAAATCCGTCTCCTGAGTAATTAGTAAGATCAAAATCCTCGCCCGAACCGTCTTTCTGAGTATTGCCTTTCCAGCCGGAGCTGTGAATTTTTCCTCCGCTTGTTGCTCCGTCCTCAAATTCATATTTAAGTACAAGATCCTCAGCCGATGCGCTTTCCGGAAGTTTCGGAGCAAAAGAAGTTCCGGCAGAAACAACTGCTGCGGCAAGAGCGGTGCATATGGATGATTTAATAAATTTTTTCTTCAAGTTATCCCTCCTAAAATACGTGATATTATTATGAAATTCATATAGATATATTATCACATTTTTATAAAAAAATCAATAGTTTTTATGGAAAATGCAGATTTTTTCTAATGATGACGTTTTTTGCTTTTAAAATGCTGCCTGAGAGCGATGACGCAGGCAACTATGAAAAAGAAAACTCCGGCTGTTACAAATATTTTTGGAATCGTTATGGGAGCATTGTCCGGATTTTTGAGGGAAAAAGCCGGAACGGCTTTTGCTTGTCCGGAAAAACTGATAGAGTTCTCTTTTGCATACTTTTCAGCATGAGAATTTTTACATCCCGAAACGGAAAAATCCCGGACGACAGAATGCTCCGTATCGCTGACAGTGAAACCGATGGCTTCTGTTCCAAAGGATTTTACTGATTCCGGAATATATAAATTTTTCAGGGAATCGCACATAAAAAAAGCGTAATCGCCGATTCCGGTTATTCTTCCGCTGAGAGAGACATCTGAAAGAGAGGTGCATCCGGAAAAGCAGAATTTTTCGATTTCTGTTATATTCTGAGGAATAATAATATCGGCAAGCGAAGTGCAATTTCGGAAGCATGAATCCGGCAAAATCTCAAGCGAATCCGGAATACTCACATATGCCAGCGACGAACATTCCGAAAAACATCCCATTCCTATTTCTGAGACATATTCAGGGAGCTCAATTCCCTCAAGGGCGGAACATTCGTAAAAGCAGTGATGTCCTATTTTTTTTAATGAATCCGGAAGCATGATCTGTTTAAGCGTGCGGCATTCATAAAAAGCATTGTCTCTTATTTCTGTAACCGGAACTCCCTCTATTTCGGCAGGAACAACTATATACTCAGGTTCACCCTCAAAGCCGATAATCGAAGCTTCTTCGTTTATAATAGTGTAGCAGAAATCCTGTTTTTCTTCGGCGAATGCTTTGAGCGGACAACAACAGAAAATTAATTCTATTAAAAAAATAAAGATTATTTTTGATTTCATAAAAAATTCCTCCTTGCTGAATACATATATAATAGCTTTTTATCGTATTAATGTTAAGAGGAGTTTTTCGTCTGTTTGCTGTGGAAAGCTCTATAATCCAGTATATTTTTGGTGTTATATTGAAATTTCACCACAAATATATAGC
>ENA-UOJL01001470-UOJL01001470.1-human-gut-metagenome-genome-assembly--contig:-P47-NODE-1470-length-24665-cov-17.843316_pt1 | contig 24665 bp, 24 predicted proteins | sample MGYA00242347_ERZ723894 | MGnify/ENA metagenome assembly ERZ723894
GTTTCAGGCTTTCTCAAGTACCCTCTGTTTTTGTGCCCTCTCGTTTGAGTGCTTGTCTATTATATCACGGAAAACGACATTTGTCAACGTTTTTTTCAAAGTAAATTTACATAAAACTTACTCGTTTAATCCCGTTTTTAAAGGCACTTTGTACAATCAGCCGTAAAAAGCTGTCTATATATTCTATTTACTGCATTTTTCTGCTATTTAATGTATTTTATCAGCTTTTTACCGCTGTCTTTTTCGGATACCTTCCGGTAAGGATTCTCTCCCTTATGTATACCAGCGTATCCTCCTCGCCGTATCTTTTCAGCATTATCAGCATTTTTCCAAGAAGCTCCATAGTTTCCGGGTGCATCATATAGTGTTTTCTGTTCTTGTTGAAATATTCAAACGGCATACTGTCGTTATAATTCTCTTTATAATATGTCTTACAAGCCGCTACCCTGTCACAGAACATCTCCACAACATACTTTACAGGCATCTTCATTCCCTGCATCGCAGAACCCGGTTCCTGTCCGTAATCTATCCAGTATTCAAAGTGATGCCTGTTTCTTCCTTTATGGTGAAGCCACGCCTCGCTTTTTCCCGTCACACGTCTTTCGGTCGTGTTCGGACTTTTATCCCCCGTGTAAAATACCACGCCGCTTATGAATTCCTTCGGCGAGTATTTTGACAGATCGTGCATAAGCCCTTGCTTATAAAGACCGACCTTGAAGCACAACCTCATTACTTCCATCTTGTGATGATTGATAGTGCTTAAATGCCCCTTGAAGTTTTCCTTAATGTCCATACTTATCCTTCTTTCGTTCTTTCGAGATACTTTCTCCAGTTATCAATATATCTTGTTTTAAAGCTGACGCTTGTTATTTCTTTGTATGGAATTTTGGCTTCTTCCTGCCATTTTCCGTCTGCGTCAAACTCTCTCATCGTCAGTTTATTCTTCCCCGCCTTTAAGATTATCCCTATATGGAATATCTCATCATTTTCATTCTCGACTATCGCCCATTCACCGCACTCACGGAGCGAATTGAATATGCTCTGCCACGAGCTTATATCAATTTCAGGATCTTTAATCTGCCCTGCAACCCCATTCAGTCTGTTTATCTCTTCACAGACATCATTCTTGATCTCTGCTTTTTGCAGTTCGTCAATTTTACGGATTGTATACCCGTTAAGCTCAAAGTCGTTTTCTTCCTGTCCGAGTACAAATTTGTCGTTGAAATCATTGATATAGTAATACCAATAGCTTTTATCATATTCGTAAAAGCACCTGCATATATGGTGCTTTTCTACGCACTCTCTAAGCACCGATATTTTCTTACTGCGTTTCATATTTTCCTCCAAAAAACAACTGCCGCATATATAACACGGCAGTTTCATATTCACAAAACCGTCAGCCTTATTCTATCACAGCCGACCTTTAATTTCAAGTCCGAAAGTCATTATCGTTGTTCCGTCAATTGTTACACGCTCACCTTCTCTCCCTCTTTTTCATCGTATTCTTTATTCTCCGCCGCTTTATCCGGCTTTTTATCCGGCTCATCGCCGCCGTGCTTATCCTTTTTCTTCTTTTCGTCTATATGTGACTGGTCGCTGACAACAAGAATATCACCCTGCTTTATTACAGTGCTTCCGTTAGGTACGACCATATCGCCGTTTCTCTTTATCATTATAATAAGAAGCGTAGTCGGCAGGTCAAGCTCCTTTATAGTCTTTCCCTTCCATAAATGCTTTGGTCCTATCTCATATTCCTTGAGCAATATATTTCCGCTGTCCCTGTATGACGGAATGCTGAGTATAACATCATCTCCGGCATTTATCACCGTATCGCCTTTCGGAACGATAGTGCTGTCGCCGTGTTTTATCATAAGCACAAGCGAATCGTCGGGAAAATCTATCTCGCTTATCTTGTGTCCGTTCCAGGTGTGAGTATCCGATACAAATATACGCATCATATTGAACTGCGGAGTTTCGTCCTGATAGTCGTTGAACGTCTTTAATACACTGCTTTCGTTATCAATGAGTTTAAGCCCCGTTGCGACCTTCGGCAGTAACGTTCCCTGAAATGCAACGGAGATAAGGCAGACGCACACTACTATATTGAACAGATTGCTGTCCGTGTACACATCGCTCACCGTAGCCATTATTGCGAAAACGATGGACGATGCGCCCCTCAGACCCGACCACGCTATAAACAGCCTGTCAGCCCATGTATACCCCTTTGAGCATATCGCAAACACCGCAGCAGGACGTGATATAAAGGTCATCACCGCAAATATTGCAAGTGCCGGAAGTATTATGCCCGGCAGCTGTGAAGGATTCGACAGCAATCCCAGCAGGAAGAACAGCATTATCTGGCTCAGCCCCGTGATTCCATCGAAGAAATGTACAAGCTGCGCCTTATTCTCTCCTATGTTGCTGTTACCGATGATGATACCTGCTATGTATACGCTGAGGTATCCGTTGCCGCCTAGCAGTATAGGTGCGGAATATGCCGCAAATATCATCGCCATCATAAAAATTATGTCAAAGCTGTTTTTCGACAGCTTCACCTTTTTCATTACAAACACTGTGGCAAGTCCCATCGCAAAGCCGAATGCAACACCGAGGACTATCTGCAGCACCGCAAGAAGACCAAGCTGTGAAATATCATCACCTGCCATTATCGCAAGCGCAATGACCGTCAGCATATAAGAAAACGGGTCATTAGAACCGCTCTCGATTTCCAGCAGTGAAGCCAGACCGCCACGCAGGTTTAACTGCTTTGAACGAAGTATCGAGAACACCGATGCCGCATCAGTAGACGAAATAACCGCACCGATAAGAAAGCTCTCTTTTATATCAAATCCTATCAGGAAATGACAGCCTGCCGTAGTAATAAGCGCCGTAACTATCGTACCGAGCGAGGATAAAAGTCCCGCACGCAAAGCAACAGGTTTTGCCGCTTTCCAGTTGGCAGAAAAACCGCCGCAGAACATTATAAATATAAGACATACCGTACACACCTGCTCGCTGAGCTGATAGTTGTCAAACGGTATCTTCAGAATACCGTCCGAGCCGCATATCATACCAAATGCCAGAAATATAAGCAGGCTCGGTACGCCTATCCTTGCCGACAGCTTATTGCCTACAATGCAGACAATGATGATTGCCGAAAAAAAGAGCATTACAAATTCCATCGTTCACCGTTCCTTCTGTTCAAATATTTTCTCTGTTTAACTGTTTTTAAAAAATAAGCTGCCAATGTGATTTGATAGTCACCATTGACAGCCGATTTTTTACTATTCTTAAAGGCGTCAGCCGCTGAATGCGACGTCTTTATTTGCCTGCAAGCTTAGCGATTATTTCAGCCGCCTCATCAATACCGCAGGTAGCCGTATTGATGCACAGATCGTAATTCAGCGATTCGCCCCAGTTACGTTCCGTATAATACTTGTAGTGTCTGCGTCTTGCCTTATCCTTCTGTCTGATAATCGAAAGCGCCTCGTCCTTGCTTATATTGTCATGCTCGCAGATACGTCCGCATCTGAAATCATCCGTAGAATGCACGAAAACATCAAATGTACTGTACTGCTCCCTCAGCACATAATCCGCACAGCGACCGACTATAACACACTGACCTTTATCCGCAAGAGCCTTGATAACTCTGCACTCCGCCGAGAAAAGCTGGTCGGTAAGCGGCTGTGTGTACATACCGTTTATCGCAAGATTGTAAAGAAAACTGGTCGTTGTTGTCTGCTCCGCACGTTCTATGTATTTGGGATCAAATCCGCTTTCCTTTGCGGTAACATCAATTATCGTCCTGTCATAATACGGGATTGAAAGTGCTTTTGCGACCTTTCTGCCGATCTCGCTTCCTCCGCTTCCGTACTGTCTTGAAATAGTGATTATTTTTCCCATAATCATCCCTCCGTTTGTGCTTTATTCTTATGCCTGCTGTACCTGTGCCGAGGATTCATCCTGTTTGTCATACATTTTCGATATAACATTCTTATAGATCCTGCGCATAAGGAGTATCGCAACAATAAGTCCTAACAAATCGCTTACAGGGAGCGACCACCATATGCAATCAACCCCTCCGATAATGCCGAACAGCCAAGCAAAAGGCAGTGTCGGCACAATAAGCCTTACTATAAATACTATCATGCTGTAAAAGCCGTTTCCGAGCGCCTGGAAGCCCGAGCTTAACACTATCGACACTCCGGCAAATACAAACGATACGCTGAATATTCTGAGCGCCGTTTCACCGAGCCTTATCATATCGTCCGTCGGAGCGAACATTCCCAGTAACTGCACCGGTATAAGCTGGAACAGTAGCAGTCCGACTATCATTATCGCAACTGAGCAGATAACACCGAGCTTCAGCGTATCCGTTATACGCTTCGGCTTTCCTGCCCCGTAGTTATAGGCTATGATAGGAACTATTCCGTTATTCATACCGAACACAGGCATATACACGAAGCTCTGCAGCTTGAAATATACGCCGAATACCGTAGCCGCCGCAGGCTCATACGCTTTCAGTATTATATTCATACCGAACGTCAGCACCGAAACCAGCGCACTCATTATAATAGAAGGTATTCCAACGGCATATATCGTCTTTATCGTACCAAGATTCAGTCTGAATTTTCTGAATACAAGCCTTAATTCTTTATTGTGGAAGTGGTGCAGTAAAAATCCTACCGCCGCCGCTATTATCTGACCTGTTACAGTGGCGATTGCCGCACCCGTAACGCCCATTGCGGGTATTCCGAGAAAATCAACACCGAAAATAAACACAGGATCAAGCACTATGTTTATAACCGCACCGAGTATCTGCGACACCATCGAAAGCAGTGTCTTGCCCGTCGCCTGCAATATACGCTCGCCGTATATCTGGAAGAATAATCCGAGCGAGCCGCAGCATACGATTGACAGATATTCAACACCGTATCCCGCTATGATTTCAGAATGTGTCTGTATCGAAAAAAATGCAGGTATCGCCGTAAGCCCTACTATTAAAAATATAACATAGTTCAAAGCGGTAAGAATAAGCGCATGAGTTGCCGCAAGACCCGCCTCATAAGGCTTCTTCTGTCCGAGATAGCGTGATACAAGCGCATTCATTCCGACGCCAAGCCCCGTCTGAAACGCTATCATAAGGCTCTGCATAGGAAACGCCATACCTACAGCGGTCAGTGCGTCTGGATTTATCTGTGCCACAAATACGCTGTCAACAAGGTTATACATTGCCTGGATAAGCATTGATATAACTATAGGCAGCGACATTGTAACAAGCAGCTTATTTACAGGCATTACGCCCATCTTGTTTTCTTTTGTCTGTTCCAATTTTCTTTTCTTTCCTTTATTCTTCTCTTTATTTCTTTTAATTCAGTATACCATAAATCCACGCATTTTGCAAGCCGCATACACGAAAATCGTCCGTAAAATCTTATTGACCCCACCGCCTTATTGTGATACAATAGCAATATATAAGCTTAGAAAGGAGTAGAATATGAACGATATAAAAGCCGTGCTGTTCGACCTTGACGGTACTCTGCTGGACTCGATGTACGTCTGGCAGTACGTTGACGAGGAATTTCTGCGCAGACGTGGCATAACTCCGCCCGATGATTACGGCAGACAATGTAGCCACCGCTCTTTTTACGAAACAGCATTGTACACCATAGATCTTTTCAGTCTTCCCGAAACGCCCGAACAGCTTATGCAGGAATGGACAGATCTCGCCATAGACGAATACCGCCACAACGTAAAACTAAAACCCTTCGCTCGTGAAACGGTTGAGCTTGCGATAAAAAACGGCTACAAGACCGCCGTATGCACCTCACAGACCCCCGAACTTTACACCCCCGTGCTTCATCACACAGGACTGTGGGGAATGTTTGAAACGATAAGCTCCGCCGCCGTTTTCGGCAAAGGCAAACAGTACCCCGACATATATCTCGATACCGCAAAAACGCTCGGCGTACCGCCCGAAAACTGCATTATGCTCGATGACGTATCAGCTTCTCTCAAAGCCGCAAGGCAGGCAGGTATGATGACGATCGGCATAATCGAGCCTCTTAGCTCGCAAAGCCCCGAAGAAATGGAGCTTTACAGCGATAAGCTTGTGAAAGAGCTTGATAAAGACATATTCACATTCTGACGGAGGCGAAAATGAATACAAACATAATCAGAAAGCACTTTTTCTTCAAAGGCAGAGTTCAGGGTGTCGGCTTTCGCTACCGGGCACAGAATGCCGCCTCGCTCTACAGCGTAACAGGCTGGGTAAAAAATCTCTACGACGGCTCGGTCGAAATGGAGGCGCAAGGCACTGAGGAAGACATTGACAAAGTAGTACAGACCCTTCAGGACAGCCGCTACATCGTGATAAACGACATGTACGTCGCCGACCGTCAGCCCGACCCCCACGAAACCTTATTCCGCATAAAAGACGAATACTGACAAAACGATCCCTCCTGCGTGATAATGCAGGAGGGATCAGTTATATATTGTTGCCTGTTTTAAGAAATTCAGTTTTCGTCATCGTCCGGGTCGTCATCCACATATTCGGGTTCTTCCCCGTTTTCAGCATTTTCATCTTCCTCAGACGGTTCTTCGTTCTTCGCCGTTTCCTCACGAGTAACAAGCTCCTCATCGATTGTAAAGCCGCATACCATCTCGTCAAGCAGATTTGCCTGTACCGAAAGCTCCTGTGCAGAAGCCGCACATTCCTCGCTTGTGGCGGAGTTCGTCTGTACTACCGAAGAAATCTGATCAACGCCGGCATTGATCTGCTCTATAGCCTCAGCCTGCTCTGCGCAAGCCGTTGAGATTTCGCCTACCAGCTTTGTTGTGGCAGTTGTCGTATTGACGATTTCTGTCAATGTCTGTGCCGTCTTGTTTGCAATCATCGTTCCGTTTTCAACAGCCTTCATCGAGTTCTTGATAAGTTCTGTCGTTGTGCTTGCTGCCTCAGCAACCTTGCGCGCAAGATTTCTTACCTCGTCCGCAACAACTGCAAATCCCTTTCCTGCGTCACCCGCTCTTGCCGCCTCTACCGCCGCATTAAGCGCAAGTATATTCGTCTGGAACGAAATATCGTCTATCGTTCTTATTATCTTTTCGATTTCGCCGGATGTTTCTCCGATTTCCTGCATAGCCCCAAGCAGACCGTTCATCTGTTCGTTGCCCGATTCAACGAGCTTTGTAGCCTGAGCCGAATTCTCAGCGGCGTTTTCCGCTCTCGCTGCGTTACGGTTGACCTTTTCCGCAACCTCAGTAAGCGATGCCGAAAGTTCCTCGACCGATGCCGCCTGCTTTGCCGCACCGCCCGAAAGACTGCCTGCCGCAGATGCCACCTGCTCAGAGCCTGTAGCAACACGCTGACCTGCCTTGCTTATTTTGTCCATTGTCTTATTAAGTGAGATCATTATAGATTCGTATGACTGCCTGATAGGCGCAAAGTCACCGAGATAAACATCAGCCGGCTTATATGTAAGATCGCCGTTTCCGAGCGTTCTGAGCATAGTGTCGATGTCGGATATGATTTCGTTTATATTCTTGCTGATAAGGTTCGTGCTTTCGCTCAGCTGAGATATTTCCTTGTCAATTTTCTTGCCGAAGTCAAGCTCCTGCTGGTGAAGATCGCCGTGCGATAACGTAACGATTCTGTCCGAGCACTGCTTTACGGGCGAAATTATCTTTTTCACTATCGTTATTATAAGCAGTACCGACAGCGCAAAGCATACGACCGTTACAATCATGCTGATAACAATAGAATTATAAATGCTATGCGTATGCTCAGCCGGTGTCGCAATCATTATACAGCTCCAGCCCTTCGCATTGCTTATAGGCGCATAGCTGACATATTTTGAAACGCCGTCAAGCGTAACCTCTCCGAATCCCGATTCACCCGCAATTGCCGATGAAACGCAATCAGCCATAGTCTGATATGAGCCGTCCTGCGAAGCAAGATTGATATAATTCATCATCTGCGGTATCAGTTCCGAGTCCGGATGTGCGATTATATTTCCCTTTGCGTCAACCACCATCGCATAGCCGCTATCGCCGATTGAAATCTGACCGATAACATTCGAGAATACATTCACGTCAACTGTTATGCGAAGCACCGCTCTCAGCAGCTTATTTATATCGTTTGAAATTATAGGCACGGTAACGTCCATAACGACCTTACCCGTCTTTTCATAGTAATAAGGCTCACCGACAACCGCTTTATTGGTTTCTATTACCTCACGATATGCAGGATCGTCCGACCAGTTGATAGAGTCGTCGTTAAGTCCCTTACCGTCCCTGTCCGTCATATCGACCTTGACATACACAGAATTATCTCTTGCGACAGAAATACACTTCGAGCGTATCGCAGATACATCTGCAACGTCAGAAAAATCGGCGTCGGCAGAAATCTGCTTTATTGCGTTTATAACAGATTCAAGCTGATTTGAAATAGTATTCGATGCGGTATGCACTACCTCGTCCATCTCATTCACAAGTGCCTGCTTAAGATATGTATTGCTCAGCAGTATATTGATTATGCAGACAAGCATAAGCGAACCGCCGACAGCAAGACACATCCACCTGAATATTCTGCCGGTAAGAGATTTCCCTTTCTTATGTGTATTTTCAACGTTCTCCGGAACCATTTCAGCCCCGTCATATACATTCTTGTTCTTCTTCATTCCGCTACCTCGCACAAAGGATAAACAATACGGTTTTTTGACCGTCTTTATATAGGTTTATCTTATCATATTGTGCAACTAAAGTCAAATTCAAAACACGTTTTCACATCATTTTCAACAAAACCGACAAATAATTATAGAATTTTTTGTGGAAATAAACAAATACAAAGCAAATATATATACCGATTTTACGATATTATCATTTCACCGTCCCACCACCCACAACCCTCTCAAAAGCACCGCCACCCTTGCGCCGACCACTTTTCTCATTTTTAACAGCTAACAGCAAAAACTCCGCCCTTGATAAACAGGTGGCACTGAAACTCTGTTTGCAACTCCTTTCGCATTTTCTGCAAAGCTCGTTATATTTCTTCCTGCAACGCTCATCAAGAAAGAACGCCCATTCTCTCTTGAGGTATTTCGGCATACGGGGCATAACGGACACCTCCTTATCGCTGACTAATTGCCGATTTGCTCCCGAAACGCAGAAACGCCCAAAACCATTTCCCGCTGTTTGCTTTCGGGGCGATTTTGGACGTTTTCTTTCGATATAAGCGGCTTTGTTTTGACAGCGGTATCCTTACCGCCAACCAATCAAAAGCCGCTGTTTGTCACTTCTGGGTAACAAAAAAGCGCCGTATTTCTACAACGCTTTTGCCTTGCTCGGAAGAATAGTTATTCGAGAATTGTAATCCAATCTTCGTTAAACTCTATTCCTTTAAGAACATCATTCTTTTGTAGTGTGGGTGGCTTTCTTACTTGAAATTTCACTGCTTCATCTGGGACTTCAGTATGAATTGTAAACTGCGAACCATGCGGTTGCCAAGTAAAGCACACCTTTTCATTATGATCCAACCCAATCAAGTTGCCATTATTATTAACTTCCCAATGGTAATCGGTTGTCCTATATCTTACAGTTTCCTCCTCAAACAGCCTGTAAGAGAGCAAGTCATAACTTCTAACTAAGATACCGGTTCTTACTCTGCTGTAATGGTCTGTTGCTATATTTATTCTCTCATTCCAAATATTCAAAACAGCTTCACCTGTTTTTTGAACATCCTTATGCGGGTCAGTAATACCATAAGAGTAATCGGGAGAGCATCTTCCGCTAATCAACCTTACGCTGGTACTTGAAAATGGATCCTTTGCCTTTACCGTTTTCATTGACCAGCAATTTTTGTCCAGAACCACATCTGCAATCCCGACAGGTGAATCAAGGTGTGTTCCTCCAATTGCATCGGCAAAGGCATCGCCCCAATCGTTGCCGGATACATCTTTTCTACCTATGTAAATCAAATACACAAGGTATCCACCAATTTTATTTATAATGTCCTTAGGAAACACATTCAACGGGTACAAGGTTTGTGTTGTTAAATGCTTTGAATCCCTCAATTTCGGTCGATTCTCCATCAATTTTTTCCTCCATTTTATTAAAAGCTTTCAGAGCTTTAATCATTTCTCTCGCAACCGCTTTGATTACTGGAACTGCAACTGAATTGCCGGTTTGCTTTTTGATTTTCCCATATGGTACAACAATTTTATAGCTATCAGGAAATCCTTGAATTCGCAATAACTCTCGCTCCGTTGGTCTACGCTCATCATTGATTAAGATATAATTTGCAGAAGCCCCTGCACGCAGAGCAGAAGAATAGGGATGAGGCGTTATAGACCCTGCCATATTTTCGTGTGAAATATACGGCTTTGGATAGGATTTATCTTTAAGTCGTTCCAAACGAGAGGTTCTTATACTCTCTCTAACATAATACTTCCTATCCACCTGGGTTTCCAGAATATCCAATAAGGTTTTTCTTTCAGATATAGGAACGGGCTTTGGAAATTCAAATTTAACATTGTCAAGAAAACCTACGATGATAATTCGTTCTCGCTTCTGTGGCACACCATAATCAAGTGCATTCAAAACGCTTGAATACACATGATAGCCCAGTGCTTCCAAATGCGATATGATAATCTTAAATGTTTTGCCGTTATCGTGGGCGGTTAGATTCCTAACATTTTCAAGCATAAACGCTTTGGGCATTTTCTCTTTTAGTATTCTTTCGATTTCAAAGAAAAGCGTTCCGCAAGTTTCGTTTGAAAATCCCTCTTTTTTTCCTATAATAGAAAATGCTTGGCAAGGAAAACCTCCCAATAAAATATCAAAATCAGGAATACTGCTTGCTTCTATCTTTGTTATATCGCCAGCAGGATGTTCTCTGAAATTGGCTTCATATGTCTTACAAGCGTCCTCATCGAATTCACTTGAAAAAACACACTTTCCACCGACACTCTCGAACCCTAATCTTATTCCACCAATCCCAGCAAACAGATCAATAAAAGTAAAGTTATCCCATTTCATTTCAATTCACCGCCATTCTCAAGATTGGCATTCACTTCAACTATGTCATCAAGACCACATTCCATAACAGCCGCTATCTTTGCTAATGTGTCCATTGAAACACTTTCGTTTTTTCCCATTTTGGCAAGTACACTTGTACTTATTCCGGCGGCTTTTCGCATTTCGGTTTTTGTTATACCCTTATCAATAAGCAGTTTCCATAGTCTGTTGTAACTAACCGCCATTATACTACCTCCGAATGCTCAAAAATTTACTTATACAGTATAGCACAGTTTCCTCCTTAAAGTCAATATAATATTTGCATATCTAAACAATATATTCAATTCTGCGTTTTTTGCCTACTTCCATTACTTACGGAACTTTATGACTTCTTGAATACTTCACAACACAAAAATCCGCCATTTGCATTAAACAGCGGATTCTTTATATTCAATTCTCAGCAATCGTTAAAATAGTGTCCAGCAGTAAAGCAATAATGTTTTAACAGTGCTCTCAGCAACCCACCGTGACCGCCACATATTAAATTATCACTTTGTGTAACTCCCGCCGTTCCACTATCTTGAGCAAATCGTCATCATTTCAAAAGGCGGAACTTGAAGCGGGTCACACCCGCAGCGGCGACCCGCCGCCCACTTACTTTAAGATAGGTGCAAATCTGATACGGATATTCGGCATCTTCGTGATAGTCGAATAAGTGTTCAGCATCCAGTCCTCACTGCCGTCGTTTACATTCTCACCGCTTGCAGGAGGCGCAAATATCTTGAGCGTCATATCAGCTTCACCGTCAAGAGGCTTTTCAAAGAATGCCGACATGAAATCTATCGTCTTTGCGTGAGGTGCCTTGTAGAACCACTTGCCGTTGATTTCCATCATAAGATTAAGATCTGCGTCCTCGTCCTCAAATGTGATTTCGCAGAATGTGGGGTTCTTTTCAAAGTGCAGAGGTATCTCGATACCCTCAGCATCCTCAGAACCGCCCCAACGTAATTTAGCAGGGAACTGTGCGTCACCCTCGCTTTTCATTTCGGGATAGAAATACTCATCGTGAATAATTTCCTTGTAGGTCTGCATTACCGGCTGCTCAATACCGCAGTCAGCATTGTTCGGATCCTCAATTTCAAGTCCCAGTCTGCCTCTGTCACGGAACTGATAGAATGTAAAGCCGTTGAACCAGCCCTGATCCTTGTCGTTCTTGAGCATATCGCAGAATTCCTTTACCATTTCAGCCTGATCGTAAGGTCCCGTTACATCGCCGTCAGCGTTGAACTCACTCATTACCATAGGCTTCTTTTCTCCGCCGCAAAGCTCTCTGTAACGCTTTTCCGACAGCTTAGTAAGATTATATGTATCAGCTACCTTGCTTCTGCTAAAAGAGTTTCCGCCCTCGTCCGCAACGTCAAAAGGCCAACCCCAGTGAAGAGCCATGTACTTGTCAACAGACCATATATCCGTTGCTCTTACAGCGTCGGCAAATTCCTTTTCCATCTCGATTTCTCCGCCCTTTTCGGGATGCTCCACACCACCGATACAGAGAATAGTCTGTACGTTGGGTGCAAACTTCTTTATTACCTCACGGGCGTGGATATAGAAATCAGCCACCTGCTGATATGTTGCACGCTTTGTAAACGAGAACCAGTTACCTGTAGCCTCGTGGTTGATTCTCAGCTGCATACGGCCGAATGTTGAAAGCTCCTTGCCTATCTGTTCAAGATGCTCGTCAGTAACATTCGGATCTATCGTCATTGTAAGTATAACGTCCTGTCCGTGACGTCTTACATCACGCATACAGGTGAAAGGCTCGTCGTCGGTTGTTCCGCCGATACCGCCCTTATACGTAAAATAGTCGTCATAGGGATAATCCCACTGGAATGCGATCTCCTTGTCCTTGAAAGCGTTTCTCGCTCTTGCAGGCCATGTTTCGTCAAGCGGATAATAGCAATACATAAGGCTTACCGCTCTGTGAGGTCTGCCCAGCTTGTTCAGGATATAATCCTGGTTTACATACTCTCCTCTTTCACTTCCGTCGCCAAGGTCAACCGCACATTTAGCAGGACCCATGTGGATCTTCTTGATCTCGCTCATGTTAATAAACTCCTTACACAACTTTTTTCAGAAATACTGATTTTTAAGACTTATCCGTCCTTTCCGGTAATTCGCCCGTCTGCCGCTATGCACCGCTCACAGACAGCTTACCGGAATAATTTTGTGAAAACCTGCGTTTTCACCGAATAATTTGAGTATATCATAAAATGAAAACGATTTCAAGGCTTTACAAAAAAATTTTTTTGGTATATAATAAAACAGTATTGCAAAATTGAAAGGAACGGTAACCTATGTTAGAATATGATGAACTCAAAGTTGAGTTCGAGGGCTATGAGCCTGAGCTTAAAGAGCTTGCCGGCGCACTTGACCTTGATAATCTCAAAACAGAAATAACAAAGCTCGAAGAACAGAGCGCACAGCCTGATTTCTGGAACGATGTAGAAAATTCTCAGAAAATTTCTCAGAAAATAGGCGAAGATAAGAATATAGTACAGAGCTACGAAAAGCTCCGTGAAAGCTATGACGATGTAATGACAATGCTCGAGCTTGCTCAGGAAGAGGATGACGAATCTATGCTTCCCGAGATACAGGAGCTTGCAAAGCATTTCAGAACAGAGCTTGAATCGCAGAAGCTCGCTACCCTTCTCTCAGGTGAATTTGACCATAATAATGCGATTCTCACATTCCACGCAGGCGCAGGCGGTACAGAGGCTCAGGACTGGGTCGAGATGCTTTACCGTATGTACAACCACTGGGCAGAACAGCACGGTATGAAAGTAACCGTACTCGACTACCTTGACGGTGAAGAAGCAGGCATAAAGAGCGCCAGCATACTGGTTGAGGGCAGAAACGCTTACGGCTATCTGAAGAGCGAAAACGGCGTACACAGACTTGTCCGTGTATCTCCCTTTGACAGCTCCGGACGCCGCCACACCAGCTTTGCTTCCGTTGAAGTAATGCCTGAAATCAATGAAGATATTGACATTGAGATAAGCGAAGACGAGATTAAGATGGACGTTTACCGTGCAAGCGGTGCAGGCGGTCAGAAGGTCAACAAGACATCCTCCGCTGTTCGTATCACGCATATTCCCACAGGCATCGTGTGCGCCTGCCAGACAGAGCGTTCACAGCATCAGAACAGAGAATATGCTATGCGTATGCTGAAGTCAAAGCTGCTTGAAATCAAGGAAAGAGAACACCTCGACAAGATTTCCGACATCAAGGGCGAACAGCTTCAGATCGCCTGGGGCGCACAGATACGCTCCTATGTATTCATGCCCTACACAATGGTAAAGGATCACCGCACAGGCTACGAAATGGGCAACATCGGCGCAGTTATGGACGGCGACCTTGACGGCTTTATAAACGCTTATTTAAAGGCACTCAGCTTAGGACAGATATAATGAAAAAGAACGACATCGTTGAAATTGAGATAACAGCTCTTTCAAGCGAATGTTCCGGTATAGGCAAGAAGGACGGCATGGTTATTTTCGTGCCGTTTTCTGCTATAGGGGACAAGCTTGAAGTAAAGATACTGAAAGTAAACAAAACCTACTGCTATGGCAAGATAGAGAGGATCATCACCCCCTCTCCTGACAGAGTCACTCCCGACTGCCCCATTTACACTAAGTGCGGCGGATGTTCTCTGCGGCATATTAGCTACGAGGCTCAGCTCAGAGCCAAAGAGCAGTTCGTAAAGGACGCTTTTACCAGAATAGGCGGTCTTTCGCCCGAATTTTTGCCGATAATCCGCAACACCAATATAAACGGCTACCGCAACAAGCTGCAGATACCCATAGGCACCGATAAGGACGGAAATCTTATTGCAGGCTTCTATGCCTTCCACTCGCACAGAATCGTTCCTTGCGAAAAGTGCCTTTTACAGCCCGACATTTTTTCGAAAATCACTGCCGACTTTCTGAAAATTTCAACCGGGCTTAATCTGACCGCTTACGATGAATCTACGCACAAAGGTATATTACGTCATTTATATTTAAGAAAAGGCTATTGCAGCGGAGAAATATGTCTTTGTATAGTAGTAGCAAAAAATGTTCCGGAAATTAAAATTCTCTCGGACAGACTTCTTGAAAAATATTCCGAGATAGTAAGTTCTGTAATTAATGTAAATAACAGGGATACTAACGTAATTTTAGGCGATGAAGAGATAGTATTGACATCAAAAAACTACATTTGTGACATCATGTGCAAAAACGCCGTAAACATAGCTCCGAAGGCGTTTTATCAGGTTAATACTCCCTGTGCGGAACAGCTTTATTCATCAGCCTGTGATTTTGCGGAGCCGAAGGGCAAAACGGTGCTTGATCTGTACTGCGGAGCAGGCACGATCGGGCTTTCAATGGCACGCACGGCAAAGAAGATAATCGGCGTCGAGATAGTCCCCGAGGCAATCGAAAACGCAAAGCAGAATGCCCTCGCAAACGGCATAACAAACTGCGAGTTCATCTGTGCCGATGCCGCCGAAGCCGCACGGATACTGCATTCACGCAGCCTCCGCCCCGACGTGATAATGGTAGACCCTCCCCGCAAGGGCTGCGGCAAGGACGCCTGCGAGCAGATAGCCGCCTTCTCCGCCCCCCGCATCGTCATGGTCTCCTGCAACGCCGCCACCGCCGCCCGTGACTGCGCCTGTTTCGCCGAGCTCGGCTACTCCACCGACAAGTGCGTAGCAGTCGATATGTTCAGCGGCACAAACCACGTTGAGTGCGTGGTTCTCCTTACAAAATCATAAAATAATTACATCAGAACCCTTCCGGTCAAAAGTGATATGCACCCCAAAAGTTAGGCGCTTTTGGGGTGCATATCAGTCTGCGGCGGTTCTTTTTTTACTGTCATATTTACACATAGATAAACATCCGTTTACCTCTTTGAATCCGACTTTGCTGTACAGCTTATACGAAATGCTGTTTCTTTTTGTTTCTAAAGAAAACACGGCATTTCAAACAGATTGAAAAATTTGTTCATCATAACAGTTTCATAGCCATTATTCTGATATTCAGGTGCAATGGCAACCGTATCAATTTTGATATTCCTTGATAATATTCCGGGAATCTCACAGGCTGTCAGGAATCCGAGTATAACATCTTTTTCAATCAACGTATACATAAAACAATTTTCTGTTTTTATAAACCGTTCAAGATAGTCCGCTACCGCTTCGCTGTACAAATCTCCGATCGGTCTTTTTTTGTTGAAAGCATCGAGATATATATGTGTGCAATCGTAAATAGTGTTTTGCCTTGCGTAACCGGTTCTGCCATCAAATCTTCCTTTCATAACATAATAAGATATATTTATGGTAAACAGGCAAAAAATCTTTTGTCAAGAAGCATCTTTTGCATCATAGCCTTATTGACAAATCCCCGCCCCCGTACTATAATCAAAGTAAATAAACGGCAATTCTTAATTGTAAGCAAGCCGCAATACAGGAGGATGAAAAAATGGCTAAAAACAAGTATGCAGGCACACAGACCGAAAAGAATCTTCAGGAAGCGTTTGCAGGAGAATCTCAGGCAAGAAACAAGTATACATATTTTGCATCCGTAGCGAAAAAAGAGGGCTATGAGCAGATGTCCGCCCTTTTCCTGAAAACTGCGGATAACGAAAAGGAACACGCTAAGATGTGGTTCAAGGAGCTTGCAGGAATAGGCGATACAAAGGCAAACCTTGAGGCTGCCGCCGACGGCGAAAACTACGAATGGACAGATATGTACGAAAACTTTGCCAAGACAGCCGAGGAAGAAGGTTTTCCTGAGCTTGCCGCTAAGTTCAGGGCGGTAGGCGAGATTGAAAAGCACCACGAGGAAAGATACCGTGCGCTGTTAAAGAACATAGAAACCGCACAGGTATTTGAAAAGAGCGAGGTCAAAGTATGGGAGTGCCGCAACTGCGGTCATATCGTAGTAGGCACAAAGGCTCCCGATGTATGTCCCGTATGTAATCATCCGCAGAGCTACTTTGAAGTACACGCTGAGAATTATTGACGGGAGTACAAAACACATTTAAACAGGCAAGCTTCCGTTAACGGCATATTAAAACCGCCGACGGAAGCTTTGTTTTCAACCGCTGTATCTAAAAGGAGCATATTATGAAAAACTACAGCCGGGCGGTACTCGGTACGGGCGTAATCGCAAACGAAACAGCCGCCGCAATGCAGAAAAACGTAAGAAATCTGTTTGCCGTAGGCAACAGGACGCACGGCAAGGCTGTGGCTTTTGCCGAAAAATACAATATCGGCAAGGTGTATGACAGCTATGACGAAATGTTCACCGACCCCGATGTCGATATAATCTACATCACCACTCCGCACATCACGCATTACGGCTTTATAAGGAGCATATTATGAAAAATTACAACCGGGCGGTACTGGGTACAGGCATTATCGCAAACGAAACAGCCGCCGCAATGCAGAAAAACGGAAGAAATCTGTTTGCCGTAGGTAACAGGACGCACGGCAAGGCTGTGGCTTTTGCCGAAAGATACAATATCGGCAAGGTGTATGACAGCTATGACGAAATGTTCACCGCCTCCGATGTCGATATAATCTGCATCACCACTCCACACAACACGCATTACGACTTTATAAGGAGCATATTATGAAAAACTACAACCGGGCGGTACTCGGCACAGGCGTTATAGCCAATGAAACAGCCGCCGCTTTGCAGAAAAACGGAAGAAATCTGTTCGCCGTAGGTAACAGAACGCACGGCAAGGCTGTGGCTTTTGCCGAAAAATACAATATCGGCAGGGTGTATGACAGCTATGACGAAATGTTCACCGACCCCGATGTCGATATAATCTACATCACCACTCCGCACAACACGCATTACGGCTTTATAAGGAGCATATTATGAAAAATTACAACTGGGCGGTACTCGGCACGGGCGTTATAGCCAATGAAACAGCCGCCGCTTTGCAGAAAAACGGAAGAAATCTGTTCGCCGTAGGTAACAGAACGCACGGCAAGGCTGTGGCTTTTGCCGAAAAATACAATATCGGCAGGGTGTATGACAGCTATGACGAAATGTTCACCGACCCCGATGTTGATATAATCTACATCTCCACTCCGCACAACACGCATTACGACTTTATGAAGAAAGCAATTTTAAACAAAAAGCATATTCTTGTTGAAAAGTCGATAACATTGAACAGTGACGAACTCGGTGAGCTTATCACACTTGCCGACGAAAACAACGTTGTCGTCGGTGAAGCTATGACGGTTTATCATATGCCGATATATAAAAAGCTGAACGAAATTCTGAAAAGCGGCACACTCGGCAGAGTGAATCTTATCACAATGAATTTCGGCAGTTTTAAGGAATACGATATGAAAAACCGTTTTTTCAACAGAAGCCTTGCAGGCGGTGCGATGCTTGATATAGGCGTGTATGCCTTGTCTGTTATCCGTTGGTTTTTCGATTCAAAGCCGAATAATATGCTGTCACAGCTTAAAACCGCACCGACGGGAGTTGACGAACAGGCGAGCCTTTTGCTGTCGGACAAGGAGGGACAGATGGCAACCGTTATGCTGTCGCTCCATTCAAAACAGCCCAAGCGTGCGATGATCTCCTGCGAAAACGGCTATATCGAGATCATGGAATATCCGAGAGCGTGGGAAGCAAAAATAACCTATACAGACGGCAGAACGGAGCTTGTCAGCGCAGGTGAAAATTCCGATGCGCTTTACTATGAAATAACCGATATGGAAAAGGCGGTAAACGGCGACAAAAACGTAATGTGCCTTGACTATACCGCCGATGTTATGGCGATAATGACAAGGTTCAGGCAGGAACACGGCATAATTTACCCGGAGGAAGAATAAATGGACAGATGTGAAAAGCTGCGGGATAATCTGTACGGTGCCGAATTGCTGACAGGTTCAATTACACCCGTAAAGGAACATATTGCGCAGATATTCTATATTGTAAACAACACCGATAACAGCGAATTTATCGGAAACGAGGCGTTGCAGATGATAACTCAGTTCGGTAAAACCGAGTATCATTTTTGCGGCAGACACAGCGAATTATGGCAGAGAATCTTTAACGATACCGCACTTAAAATTTATCCGACAGACAGCGAAAAGGTCATAACCCGTAAGTATGAAAGCACGGAGAAATTTGCGGATGAACTGAGCTCGGTATTGCAGGAGAGATACTTTGTTCCGACCGACTTTTATCTTATTTATGACGACGAGGAAATGTATAGGCAGGTTGTGGGAATGACGGAATGATAAACAGCGAGAAATAATGCGGTAAATTTTGCCTTGACTATTTTTATTCAAGGTGATATAATCGGTAACGCAAAATTGCAGTATATTATTTGAAGGAGCGATTTTAATGAAAGTATTGATGCTCAACGGCAGTCCGAAGGCGAACGGCAATACCAATGCCGCACTGCTTGAAGTAGGCAGGACGCTTGAAAACGAGGGCATTTCATATGAGATATTCCAGATGGGCGGAAAGCCTGTCAGAGATTGCATAGGCTGCGGACAGTGCAGTGAAAAAGGCTGTGCTTTCAACGATGACGATGTTAATGAGTTTATAGCAAAAGCTAAAGAAGCGGACGGATTTGTGTTCGGTACGCCGGTATATTATGCTCACCCGAGCGGACGTATACTGTCATTCCTTGACAGAGCATTCTATGCAGGCGGTGCGGCTTTCAGATTCAAGCCCGGTGCATCGGTTGCAGTTGCAAGACGAGGAGGCAGTTCAGCATCGTTCGATTGCCTGAACAAGTATTTCGGCATAGCACAGATGCCTGTTGTCGGCTCTACCTACTGGAACATGGTATACGGCAGAGTACCCGGTGAAGCCGAGCAGGATCTTGAGGGTATGCAGACAATGCAGAACCTCGCAAAGAACATGGCATGGATGGTGAAGTGCTTTGAGCTTGGCAGGAAGAATGGCGTTTCACTGCCGGATACAAGTGCGGTTGTAAGAACGGATTTTATAAGATAACTTAATATTCATAATGTAATAATAAAAGGGCTGAACTGCTTAGTTGCAATTCAGCCCTTTTATTATTCTCTTACTCTCAGCTCTCTGAATGCGACAGCGGCCGCCGCACCGACGTTGAGTGAATCGACACCGTGATACATCGGTATCTTTACCGTATAATCACAGCCGTCTATAGTCTTCTGTGACAGTCCGTAGCCCTCGGATCCGAGTATTATAGCAAGCCGTTCCTCGCTCTGAAGCGTCTTGTCATCAATACTTACCGAGTTATCTGTGAGTGCCATTGCCGCTGTTTTAAAGCCCAGTGAATTAAGATACGCGGGGCCGTGTGATTGCCACCAATGCTCATCCTCTCCGATATATCCCCACGGGATAAGAAACACCGTTCCCATACTTACTCTTATGGCTCTCCTACAAAGAGGGTCACAGCAGGACGGGGTTATCAGCACAGCATCTATGCCGAGTGCCGCCGCAGAGCGAATTATTGCTCCTGTGTTGCTGACATCGGCTATATTTTCGAGTACGGCAATCCTGCGTGCGTTTTTGCAAAGCTCCTCTGCCCTTTTCGGCGCAGGGCGCTCCATAGCGCAGAGCATTCCCCGTGTCAGCTCATAGCCTGTAAGCCCGGACATTATCTTACTGTCGGCGGTATATACCGGAATATCACCGCACCGCCCTATTATGCCGTTTGCACGGTCATTGATATACTTTCTGTCTGTGAGCATCGAAATCGGCTTACAGCCTGCATCAAGGGCTACTTCTATAACCGTCTGACTTTCGGCTATGAATATTCCGTGTTCATACTCGTACACCTTGCGAAGCCGTGCATCTGTCAGGTGAGTGTATATTTCAAGCTCGTGTATATTTATATCGGCAACATCTATTATTTCAGCCATATTGTTTATTATTTCCTTTCGGGCGGACTTTTTCGTATTGCAAATAATATCGAAAAGTGATAGAATATTATCACAGCGCATCCGCTTATCGCACTGAATATTATAGCGTATCGGGCGGATGTTGTCAAATATATTGATACGGGAGAAATTATAATGTACGGAGCGTTTATCGGGGATATAGTCGGCTCTCAGTATGAGTTTGACGAAATCAAGACAAAGGACTTTACTTTATTTTCGTATGACTGCGACTTTACCGATGATTCGGTTATGACGGTTGCGGTAGCGTCTGCTGTCATAAGAGCATACGAACTTTCAAAAACGGGTGAAACCGAAATCCCGCTGTCACGATTTATGGCAGAGGAAATGCAGAAATACGGGCAGAAATATCCGCATCCCAAAGGTGCATACGGCGGAAACTTTTCAAGGTGGCTGAAAGCGGAAAATCCTCAGCCGTATAACAGCTACGGAAACGGCTCAGCTATGCGTGTTTCGCCTTGCGGAATAATTGCGGTCACGCTTGAAGAAGCACAGGAACTTGCTGAAATCAGCGCCGCAGTATCACACAATCACCCCGAGGGAATAAAGGGTGCAAAGGCTGTCGCTTCTGCGGTTTTCCTTGCGGCAAACGGTGCGGATAAGGACGAGATACGCAGATACATAGAAGATAATTACTACACGCTTGATTTCACGATAGACGAAATTCGTCCGTCTTATTATTTTGATGTATCCTGTCAGGGATCTGTTCCGCAGGCAATAGAATGTTTTCTTGAATCGACGGATCTTGAGGACACTGTAAGAAACGTTGTTTCAATCGGCGGTGACTGTGATACAACAGGTGCTATGGCAGGTGCTGTCGCTTACGCATATTACAAAAGGCTGGGCGGCGAATACAAAGAACAGGCGGAAGAGTTTACAAACGTTATAAAGCAGAAGTTCCTGCCTACCGAATTTGTAGAAGTAGCCGAGAAGCTGAATGAAATATCGGTTCTGCGCCGCCGTGAGTATATTGAAAACGGCGAGTCATCAAGGCTGTATTAACGACAGTATGAAACTACATATCATTCAAAAAGGCGGCAGGTATGGATTACTTATACAAAATCACAGTGGAAATAGACGATGAAAAAGTGCTGAGCTTACAGCAACACGATTTGGATGCGATATATAAGACAGTAAGAGAAGCGTTTGCAGGGTGTAATTTTAAAGAAGTGCCGACAGATAATAAGCGGCTTGCTTTTGTTATCGGGGACGGTAACGATTCTTTCAGCGAAGTCGGAATCGTGGCGAATGCGCTTCACGACAGCTGGCTCGGCAAGTACCTGAAAAAGATGGAATGGTACGATATGAGCGATGACAGCACTGAGGATATGCTCAGAGAAATACAAGAATTTGACAACGAATACGGCAAATAAATTTAACGGAGAACATTATGAAAACAGGACTTGTGCTTGAAGGCGGCGCTATGCGTGGAATGTACACGGCAGGCGCACTTGACGTACTTCTTGAAAACGATATAAATTTTGACGGGATAATAGGAACATCGGCAGGTGCGGTGTTCGGAGTGAATTTTTTGTCAAGGCAGGACGGCAGGGTCATCCGCTACAACTGCCGTTTCAACGGCGACAGGAACTACATGGGGATAAAGCCGTTACTTAAAAGCGGCGACTTTTTCAACACGGAATATGCCTATTACAAAGTGCCGAACGAGCTTGATATATTCGATGACGAAACCTATCAGAAATCGGGCGTGCCGTTTTATGCAACGGTCACCGATGTAAAAACGGGAAAGCCGGAGTATCTGCAGGTAAAAAGCGTACTTCGGGATATGGAAATGCTCCGTGCTTCTGCTTCGATGCCGTTTATATCAAAGCCTGTAATAATCGGAGGCAGGGCGTATCTTGACGGAGGAATTTCCGACAGCATACCGTTTGAGCATTTTTCCGAAATGGGATACAAAAAGCAGGTGGTAATCCTCACCCGTGATATGAACTACCGCAAAAAGCCGATGAACAAACTGCTGATACGCTCGTTCTACAGCAAATTTCCAAGCTTGTGCAATGCGCTTGAAAACCGTCACAATCTCTACAACAAAAGCATAGACAAGCTATGCGAACTTGAACAAAACGGCAAGGTGTTTATTATCCGTCCGTCTGAGCCGATAACGATAAGCAGAACGGAGAGAAATCCCGACAGGCTGAAAAGCGTTTATGAGCTTGGAAGGAAGGATATGAAAATGCGTCTTGAGGGTCTTGAAGAATTTTTGGAGAAAGAACAGGAAATATAAATGGCAAACAAGAAATGTCCCGTTGCGAAAAAATGCAGTGGCTGTCAGCTGTCTAATATGACATACGAACAACAGCTTGAATGGAAGCAGAAGGATACCGAAAAGCTGCTCGGCGGTTTCGGCAAGGTATCTGAAATTATAGGCGCAGACGACCCGTATAACTACAGAAACAAGGTGCAGGCGGTATTTCGCTCTGACAGAAACGGCAGGATAATCTCCGGCGTATATCAGTCGTCCAGAAACGGCATTGTCGGAATCGACAGCTGTATGCTTGACGATAAACGTGCGGACGAGATAATTGTCGGAATAAGAGATCTTCTCAGATCGTTCAAATTACATCCATATGACGAGGGTACGGAGCGTGGCTTTTTACGTCATGTGCTTGTCCGTGTCGGAAAGAATACGGGAGAGATACTGGTTACTCTTGTCGGCGGAAACTCAATGTTCCCTAAAAAGCACGACTTTGTGAAAGCGCTTGTAAAGCGGTTCCCTGATATTACGACCGTGACATTCTCGGTAAACCGCACTCCCGAAATGCTTCTTCTCGGAGAAAATAACGAGGTGCTTTACGGCGAGGGATACATTACGGATATTCTTTGCGGAAAAAGATTCAGAATATCTCCGCACTCGTTCTATCAGATAAATCACGCACAGACCGAAAAGCTGTACGACTACGCTATAAAGGCGGCGAAGCTCACGAAGAAGGACGTTCTGCTTGACGCATACAGCGGAATAGGCACGATAGGCATAATAGCGTCTGACTATGTAAAGCAGGTGCAGGGCATTGAATACAACGCATCAGCCGTCCGTGACGCAGTAAAGAACTGTCACGAAAACGGGCTTACTCGCAACATTGCTTTTAACCGGGGCGATGCAGGCGAATTTCTTGAAAAGAAGGCAAAGCTCGGCACTCATTATGACGCAGTGATTCTCGACCCTGCAAGGACGGGAGCGGACAGAAAGTTTTTAAACTCGCTCATAAAAATCGCACCGGAAAGAATAGTTTATATTTCCTGCAATCCGGCTACGCAAGCAAGGGATCTGAAAACGCTAACGAAAAAGTACACAGTGACCGATATTCAGCCGTTTGATATGTTCCCGCATACGAGGCACGTTGAGTGCGTGGTTTCGATGTCAAGGAAAGCGGAGTAAAGCAGGATATTTGGCTTAACGGTGCGGTTTGTGAGTGTTGGGCAGGTTGTGCTATTTTGGTGGAATATGGTGATTTGGCGTATAGGGTAATATGTCTGCGGTGACAGCAGTTTCACAGCGATACACGGGATATGGGTCGGGTGTGCGGAAGTGGTGTGATGGTGGGCGGGATAGATGTCAAGATTGTGACTATGGAATTACTATCAGAACCGAACGTTGTTCAAGCACTTGATACTAAGGGGCAAACTTGGCAGTGGAATAGATAACAGGAGGTGGCTATGTATG
>ENA-UOJL01001477-UOJL01001477.1-human-gut-metagenome-genome-assembly--contig:-P47-NODE-1477-length-24518-cov-11.221191_pt1 | contig 24518 bp, 20 predicted proteins | sample MGYA00242347_ERZ723894 | MGnify/ENA metagenome assembly ERZ723894
AAGAATTCGCAGGATAAAATGGTGTTAACCATTTTATCGAGAAATAGTATGAAAATGATAAAACCCGTTGGACGCAGGCGCGTCCAACGGGTTTTGCCTTAGAAGATTTTGCAGCACATTTTATACATGCCGAAATCCCGGGTTCGCAGAGCCTTTACCAGCGTGCGGTTTCCGGAAACGTCCAGGTCGGTGGGGAAGGTGTCGCAGAAGCGGTCGCAGGTAAGGACGAACACACATTCCTGAATCTCCTCCGGGAGGTCTGCGATCCGGTGCTGGTTCAGGCGGATTTGCAGCAGAATGTAGCGGAAATAGGTGTCGTCCGCCGGAAGCCCTGCCTGGGCGTGTTCCAACATCAGCGCCTCCGTGATCCAGTAGGTGTCCACGGACTTGGGCTTGCCATGGGAGGATTTGACGATGCCGGCCTGGTTGATGCGGTAGCCGTAGGCCATATGTCCCGTGACCCAGACGTTTTTGGCATTGGGGAAAATCAGGTAGGAGAGCAGGGAGTCCTCGTACCAGTAGCCCTCGGGGAAGCAGAGATGCTCGAACAGCGCACCCCGGTAGAGCTTTCCCCAGGCGTGGCCGTGAAGGGTATAGGGGTCGGAGACTTTACGGTCGGATTCGTAGCGGTGCATGACGGATTTCTTGGCATCATACACATAATATGCGCCGCACTCCACCAGATCGCAGTCGTGGGCAAAGGCGGTGTCCAGCATGGCGTCGATGGCGCCGGGCAGGAGAAAATCGTCGGAATCGATGAACATGAGATATTTGCCGAAAATCTCCCGGATGCCGGTATTTCTTGCCCCGGAAAGACCCTTGTTCCGCTGGTGAATGACCGTCACCCGGGGGTCGTCGGAGTAGGTGTCCGCAATTGCGGGGGTGGCGTCGGTGGCTCCGTCGTCCACCAGAATGACGCGGTATGTATACTTTGTCTCCTGCGCCAGCACGGAGTCCATGCACTGGGCAAGATAGGCTTCCACGTTATAGGCCGGGATCACGATCTGCAAATCGCACTCCGGATTCAGCAGACGGTTGTCGGCGGCCGCAGTCCCCGTGGGGGGAGGGGAGAAGCGCAGCAGCGTTTCCCGGGCGCTTGCGGAATCCAGGGCGGATTTCCGGCGGAACACCGGCGCGGCTGTGTTCAGAATGCCTTTCAGGGTGCCTTTGATCGCACCTTTGACTGACGATGCTGTCATAGTATCACCTCAAAGCCAGTATACCGTTTCCCGGATGGAAAGTCAATATCCCGCCGCTTGGTTGACTTTTTGGAAGGGATGGGGTAGAATCCGGATGTATTTGGACAGAAAAGGGGCAAACCTGCTGCCTGCTGTTGTAATCGCGGCGAGGGCGGCATTTCTGCCTGTTTGAGGGAGGGCGTATGGCGAACATTCTGGTATCCGGGCTGATCAATACGGAGACGACCGTGCGGGTGCGGCAGTTTCCGGTGAATTATTACCCCATCGATTACCCCTTCTTCGGGGTGAACACCGCCGTATCCGGTGTGGCGTACAACATTTCCAAGGCGCTGAAAACCCTGGGAGACGACGTGACCCTGTTTACCATGACGGGGCGGGATTTCCCGGCGGAGTATATTCGAAGCGAGCTTCGCACGGCGGGAATCGGGACGGACTGGGTCAGACCCAAATTGAAGCAGACCCCCAACTCCGTGGCGCTTTACGACGGCGAGGGGAAGCGGCAGATTTACTGCGACCTGAAGGACATTCAGGAAACGCCCTACGACTTTCCGGAGGACATTTGCCGGGATGCCGACGTGGTGGCCGCCTGCAACATCAACTTCAGCCGCCCGCTGCTGCATCAGGCAAAGGCGCTGGGGAAAACCGTTGCCACGGACGTCCACGTGCTTTCGGATATCCACGACGAATTCAACCGGGAATTTATGTCCTGTGCGGACATTCTGTTTCTCAGCGACGAGGGAATTCCTGGGGACTACCGGGACTTCCTGCGGGCGCTGGGGGACGCTTACGGAAACCGTATCATTGTTCTCGGCAGGGGAGCCAAGGGCGCGGCCATGTACCTCCGGGAGGAAGGCCGCATGTTCGCCCTGCCCGCCGTGCAGGTAGGGAAGATTGTTAACACCGTGGGCGCAGGGGATGCCCTGTTCAGCGGCTTTCTGCATTATTTCGTACAAGGATACCGCCCGCCGGATGCACTGGCGCGGGCGCAGGTCTTCGCGTCTGCAAAAATCCGCGTCAGCGGCGCGGCCAACGGCTTCCCGGCGGAAGAGGAAATGGAATCGCTCTGCCGGGAGTACGCGGGGAGAATGGAATATCACGAAGTGTAAAAATCGAGGCAGCACGAATTGGGGCGCTTTTCTATGTTGTGCGGACACCCCTTGCCTCTCCCTTTGGGAGAGGTGGCTGAGCGGAGCGAAGACGGAGAGGGGAGACTAGGGTGCGGTACCCTCTCAGTCACCTTCGGTGACAGCTCTCCCAGAGGGAGAGCCAAGGCATAGCGTGTTGGAATGAGAAATGGAGCGTATCTGTACCGATACGCTCCATTCACTGTTTTACGATCACCCATTAAGAACGCTGCCCCGATTTTTCACTCCAGAACATGTTCCAGACCCATTTGCAAAATGGTCTTCACATGGTCGTCGGCCAGGGAGTAGAGGATGTTCTTCCCCTCCCGGCGGAATTTGATCAGGTGCATCTGCTTCAGGATCCGAAGCTGGTGGGAAATGGCGCTCTGGCTGACGTCCACAGTCTGGGCAATGTCCGTCACGCACAGCTCCTGCCGGGCAAGAAGCGCCAGAATATGCACCCGGGTAGAATCGGCAAAGCCCTTGAATAGCTCCGCAATGGCGTCCATGGTCTCCTTTTCGGGTACTGACTGCATTCAGATCCCTCCTTTTATCCCGTCTATTTTAGCCCATTTTTTCAAAAGATGCAACTGTTTTTTCCATGGCGTCCCGCAGCGCCTGGGCGATGGGCAGCATGGTATCCCCGTCCGGCTTGACCACCCGGCGGTCGTAGGTCATGAGGCCGTTCACTTCATCCTCCACGTCGCTGACCTGGGTATAGATGGCGGCGCACAGACCCTTTTCCACGGCGGGAAGAATGGATTCCCGGTAGAGCGTTGCTACCGCTTCGTTCAGGGCTTCTTTCGTCGGACAGGCGCCGTAGCCGTAGGTCTTGCCGGGGTTGAAGATATGCCCCTCGACCCGCCAGGTTTTTCCGCCGAATTCCGAAAGCACCAGAGGGCGGAGGCCGTCGCCCTTCAGGCGCAGCTTTCCAAAGTATTGATGGCGGCTGTCCACGTCGGTGTTTTTCCCCCGGAACCAGCCGGAGGTGGTGTCGATGAAGCGAGTGGCGTCCAGCGTGCGGAACCACCGGCAGACCCGGTCGCTGTCAAACTGCCCCCAGCCCTCGTTGAAAATCGTCCAGTAACAGATGCAGGGGTGGTTTTTTAATTGGTTCACCGCGTCGGCCGCGCCCTGACGGAAGGCGTTGCGGCTTCGTTCGTCCCGGTGAAGGCGCCGGTCGTTCCGCTTCTGAATGCCGACGGTGGGGAGCACGGTGTCCCGGAAATAGCGGTAGCTGCCGTTGTTGACCATGTCCTGCCAGACAATCATGCCCAGCCGGTCGCACTGATAGTAGAATTCCTCCGGCTCGACTTTGATGTGCTTGCGCAGGGTGTTGAAGCCGAGATTTTTCATGGCGAGGATATCGTCGGCGTAGCTTTCCGGGGCGGGGGCGGTGAGCAGCCCCTCCGGCCAGTAGCCCTGATCCAGCAGACCGTGGAAGAACCAGGGCTTGCCGTTGAGACACAGGCGGGGATATTCGCCCACCTTTTTGATTTCCAAAGAACGGATGGCAAAATAGGATTCCACCCTGTCCTGCGTCGTTTCCACGGTGAAGCGGTAAAGATAGGGGTTGTCCGGACACCAGAAACGGGGATTTTCCGGGGCAATGGTCACCCGCCCGTTTTCCAGCGGGAACTGTCCCAGCTGCTCCACACTGACCGTACCCTCCAGGGGCGGAACCGTGGAGATGGTCACGGACGCGCCGTGATTTTCGATGTTCAGCTTCTCGATATAGGCCTCCGGCACGCTTTCCAGCCACACCGTCTGCCAGATGCCGGACACGGGGGTGTACCACATGCCGCCCCGGTTCCTCACCTGCTTGCCGTAGGGGAAGGCCTGGTCGCGAAGATCGTCGGTGCAGCGGATGACCAGCTCGTTTTCCTCCGCCAGCGCTTCGGTGATGTCCACGGAAAAGGAGGCATAGCCTCCCTCATGGCGGCACAGGTGCTGCCCGTTCACGAACACCTCCGCCGTTTGGTCGGCGGCGCCGATGTGGAGCAGCACCCGCTCCCGGCGAAAGCTCTCGGGCAGGACAAATTTTCGGCGATACCACAATGGCGCGCCTTCCTCAAAATGCCGTCCGATGCCGGAAAGCCGGGACTCCGGGCAGAAGGGTACCGTAATGCCCATGTCAAATGTTGCCGGTTTCTCGGATGACACGGCAAAATCCCATTCGCCGTTTAAGTTTATGTAAGAATCCCGGCGCATCTGCGGTCTGGGATAGACCTGCCAGGGCGTGCCGGAAAGGGTTTCGCCCCGGGGCGTGGTAAGCGTTTGCAGCATGGATATCCTCCTTTTGCCGGGGAATGGAAGCTTTTCCCGGCCGGAACGTTGGAATACAGGGCACTTTTATGGGATATTCTATTTATGGCAACACCGCACAATTGTGCCTGCGAGTCTCAGCCGTCTTTTTGCCCCACTTCTTCAGTTTGAAAAACGAGAAATACATACAGTATTCCTTCGTTTTCCAAACTTTGAATTGGGACAAAAATCCTGGCTGAGCCTTCTTGTCAAATTATGCGGTGTTGCCATATTAATCTACCATACCCGGGCAAACGTGTCAAGAAAAGCTGCTGCCGGCGGCAGGGAGAAGCGTCAAAATCGACTTTTTCTATTAAGTTTTTACGAAAACGCTTTGCAAATGAAAAGAAATATGCTATAGTATACTGAGTTTGGTGCGACCATCTGTACCTAAAACATTGGAAAGGCAAAAGAGATGCAAGATCTATCGAAAATTTCTGTCGTCCTGCCTTCCTTGGACCCGGACGAGAAGCTGAACGCCGTCATTGACGGCCTGCTGGAATACGGCTTTTCCGACATTATCCTGGTCAATGACGGAAGCAAACAGGAAAATTTACATTATTTCACGGACGCCGCAGCAGCTCATCCCGAGATTCATCTGATCCATCATGAGGTGAACCGGGGGAAGGGCGCGGCTTTGAAAACCGCGTTCCGGTGGTTCCTGGACAACTGCCCCGAGGGCGTGGGCGTCGTAACGGTGGACGGCGACAACCAGCACCACCCCGAGGACACCCGGGCGTGCTGCGAAAAAATGCTGGAAACCGGACACTGCGTTCTGGGCTGCCGGGACTTTACGCTGGATCACGTGCCGAAGCGCAGCCGGTTCGGCAACCACACCACGTCGATGGTATTCAAGACCTTCGTGGGCATGACCATTTCCGACACCCAGACCGGCCTGCGGGCGCTGCCCCGGGAGGCGGTGGCGTCTCTGGTGGAGGTGGCGGGAGACCGGTTTGAATACGAGACCAACATGCTCCTGGCCTTCAAGGAAAAGGCCATCCCCTTCGAGGAAACCAAAATCCGCACCGTGTACATTGAGGAGAACAAAAGCTCCCACTTCCGTACCTTTGTGGATTCCTGGCGGATCTACAAGCTGATTCTGGCGCATTTCTTCCGGTATACGGTGAATTCCCTGGTCTGCGCCGTGGTGGACACCGGCCTGTTTACCCTGTTCACCGCTGTGCTTAAAAAGGTGCTGGAGCGCTTCGCCCTCACCGCCGCGGCGGGCGTGGGCGCGAGGGTGCTCTCGTCTCTGCTGAACTTCTTCCTCAATAAGAAGCTGGTGTTCAGGAGCAACGCGGATACCGGCAAGACCATGCTTCGCTACTACTGCCTGGCGGTCCCCCAGATGCTGCTGCAAATTCTGCTGACCGACGGCGCGTATGTGCTTTTCCACGTAAAGCCCACCGGCGTGCTGCACACGCTGATTTACGTGGTCGTGATGATTCTGCTTTACATCATCGGCTATATGATTCAGCAGCGCTGGGTGTTCGCGCCCCAGAAACAAAATGAACCCGAGGTTGAGAAAAAATGAGCAAACGAAACACAATGCCCGATTATGATCCCGTTCCTTCCCAGCGGGGCGGGGCTTCCAGGCCGCCCAAGAAGAAAAAGAAGAAGGGCAGCGGCCTGTTCGGACGGATCGTCCGGCGGTTTTTCCTGGTGCTGTTCACCGTGATCGCCCTGATCCTGGTGGCGGCGTGCCTGGCGGCGAACCTGATCTTCAACGGCCCGTCCCCCGCGGCCCGGGATATTTTGACCATGACGCTGCTGGAGCCCAGCGGAACCAAGTGGATCCCCGGCCTGTTCATGGACGCGCAGACCCTGGATTCCATTCGTACGCGGGATGATTCCAACCTGAAGGACGAGTTTTCCAACACGTCTGAGATCGTCATCAACAAGGATACGGCAATTTCCGCCGGTACCGACGAGTGGGCGAATAGCCCCGACGGTATCCGCTTTGAGTCCCACTCCGGCGACACCTACAACGCCCATATCATGATCGTCCGCGACCCCAGCAAGGTCTACCTGGGCGCCTCCACGGAGAACTTCTCCACCTCCATTCCCGGCACCCGCATCGACGACCAGATCGAGACCGACGGCGCCATTGCCGGTGTCAATGCGGGCGCGTTCTTCGACAACGGCACCTCCGACCCCTCCGTCGGCTCCGTGCCGGAGGGACTGGTTTACTCCAAGGGCGTCTGCAAGTGGACGACCGGCTCTCCCCCCAACGGCATCAAGGGCTTCGCGGGCTTTAACAAGGACAACATCCTTGTGGTCGCCCAGGACAATCTGAGCAAAGCCCAGGCGGAGGAGCTGAACATCCGGGACGGCTGCTGCTTCGGCCCCGTCCTCATCATGAACGGCGAGATCAACCAGGAGGCCTACAACTCCAATTCCGGCTGGAACCCCCGTACCGCCATCGGCCAGCGGAAGGACGGCGCCGTGGTGTTCGTGTGCATCGACGGCCGTCAGGCCGGCTCCGCAGGCGGCACCTATAAGGACGTCATCGATATCATGATCGAGTATGGCGTCGTGAACGCCTGCAATATGGACGGCGGCTCGTCCAGCATTATGGTCTACCGTGACACCTACGGCCTGTTTGGCGAAGCCGGTACCGTGCAGGTGATCAACAGCTATTCCCTGCTGCAGGAACGCCCCAGAAAGATGCCGACTTTCTGGATGGTCGCGCCGTAAGGAAGTGAGGGAAACCATGTATCAAGGAAAATTCGATTCTAAAAATAAAAGAACCACGGTGGATGTTTCCCAGCTGGTCGCCCAGCGCAACAGCGCCCCTTCCCAGGAGCAGCCCCCCCGCCAGCCGGTGCGGGAAAATCCGCCGAAGACCAACCCTGCCCGGGCGCAGCAGTCCCCCCGCCAGCAAAATGTACGGCAGAGTCAGCCAAACCGGCAGCCCAGCGGAAAGCGGCCGCCCGCGGCTCAGGCGATGCCGGAAAAGCGCCGCAAAGGCCCCAGGCTGGGTGGCGTGATCTTCTACACCCTGTATTTCATGTTCATCCTGGTGTTCTTTGTGGCCACGTTCTTTGGCCTTCAGTGGCTCCAGGGCTGGCTGACGGATTATCAGGCCGCCCAGCCCACCACCAAGAGCCAGGAGGTCTTTGAACAGCTGTTCTCCCACCCCGATTGGAGCGCTCTGTACGACGCCGCCGGGATAGAGGACACCCCCTACGAGGGCAAGGATCAGTTCGTCGCCTATATGGAAAACAAGGTGGGCGATTCTCAGCTGACCTTCAAGGAGACCTCCGCGGGTCTTTCCGGCGATAAGAAGTATCTTGTATTCCTGGGGGACGAGAAGATCGCTTCCTTTACCCTGTCCGGTCAGACGGCTGCCATCACCGACATTCCCGACTGGGAGCTGAGCGGCGTTGAGCTGTTCTTCGACCGGAGCGAGACCTTCTATATCAAGAATACCGACGGCCACACCGTCGAGGTTAACGGTGTTCCCTTGGACGACAGCCACGTGATTCAGATCGCCACCACTGCGGCGGCGGAACGGCTGCCCATCGGCATCACCGGCGTGAGCATATGCACCCAGGAAATCTCCGACCTGATGGCCACCCCCACCGTCACCATCTTTGACGAGTCGGGCAAGGCCATGGAGGTCAGCTATGACGCCGAGACCCACACCTTCACCGAGCAGACCCAGGCCAACACCATCTCCGACGACGAGAAGGAAGCGGCGCTGAACGCGGCGAAGACCTACTGCCTGTTCATGATCGAGAAGGCGTCCAGGGCGGACATTGCCAAGTACTTTGACACCTCCTCCGAGGCCTACAGCGTCATCACCAACCTGAGCGGCAACCTGTGGATGCAGGGCAATAACGGCTACCGCTTTACCAAGGAAGAGGTTTCCGATTACGCCCGCTACAGCGACGACCTGTTCTCCGCCCGTGTGGCGCTGACCCTGAACGTCACCCGTACCGACGGCACCACCAAGGATTACGACTACGATCAGACGTTGTTCTTCCGGAAGCAGGACACCGGCAAGTGGCTGGCCTATGAGGCCACCAACGCGGATGTCAACGCGCCGGTGGGCAAGGTGCGCCTGACCTTCATGAACGGCGACACCGTTCTCAGCAGCGACTTCGTCAAGACCGACGCCACGGAGCTGGATACCCCCCTGGTCTCCGCCCCCGAGGGCAAGGTGTTCATCGGCTGGTACCGCATCGACAAGTACGACAACGGCACCACCTACACCATGGTCTTCGACCCGGATGAAAACGGCCATGTCACCATCCCCAACGGCACCACGCTGGAGCCGATGACCCTGTACGCTCTGTTCGAAACGCCGTCCGGCACCGACGCCACGGAAGGAGGCTAATATGCTGGCATTACTGAACCAACTGGCGGTCAGCTTTGACCTGCCCATTCTGGACTGGATCCAGGCGCACTTGCAGTGCGGCTTCCTAGATGCCGTCATGCCCATCGTGACCCTCTTCGGGGAGGGCGGCATCTTCTGGATCGCCTGGGCGGTACTGATGCTGGTATTCCCGAAGACGCGGAAAACCGGCATCGCAATGGCCATCGCCCTTATCATGGGCGTGCTGATCTGCAACGTGACCCTGAAGCCCCTTATAGGACGTCCACGACCCTATGATTACCAGCTGGAACACTTCGGCGTGACCATCAAGCTGCTGATCGACGCCCAACACGACTATTCCTTCCCGTCGGGGCATACCATCGCTTCCTTTGAGGCGGCGGTGGCGCTGCTGCTGAACGACAAGCGGATGGGCATTCCCGCCATGGTGATCGCCGTGCTGGTCACCTTCTCCCGGCTGTACCTGTACGTCCACTACCCCACCGATGTGATCTTCTCCATCATCGTGGGAACCGCCTTTGCCTTCATCGGAAACGCGCTGGCCGGAAAAATCGCCGACCGCCTTCCTGCGCCGGCGAAAGGAAAATACGAGAGCTGAGCTTTTTGGAAGCATACCCGGACTGGGTATGCTTCCTTTCCCTTTTCGCCCTTGCAAGCGGCGAAAAAAACAGATATAATGACGAAAAAGGGGGCGGGACGATGGAATTACGGATCGCGGTTTGCGACGACGCGGAGGAAGACCGGGAATATGTTTCCGGTCTGGTAAAGGATTGGGCGGCGCAGGCCGGGCATCGGGCGGAGATCACCGCCTTTTCCTCCGCCGAGAGCTTTCTGTTCCGGTACGCGGAGGACAAAAACTGGGACATTCTGCTGCTGGACATCGAAATGGGCGCCATGGACGGCGTGCGTCTGGCCAAGCGGGTGCGCCGGGATAACGAGGCGGTGCAGATCGTCTTCGTCACCGGGTATTCCGACTACATCGCCGAGGGCTACGAGGTGGCGGCGCTGCATTATCTCATGAAGCCCGTCAGCCGGGACAAGCTGTTCGCGGTTCTGAACCGGGCGCTGGAAAGGCGGCAGCGGGAGGAGCGGTGTCTGAATCTGGAGCTGGGCGGGGAGATGGTGCGGATTCCCTTTTATGACATCCGGTATCTGGACGTGCGGCAGAATTACGTGACCGTTCACGGGAAAACGGAGTACACCGTTAAGCGTAGTCTGAACGAATTTGAAAAGGAGCTGGACGACCGGTTCTTCCGGGCGGGCAGGAGCCTGATTATCAACCTCAAGTACATCCGCCGCGTCACGAAAACGGAGGTCAGCCTGTCGGACGGCACGCTGCTGCCTCTGCCAAGGGGCGCGTATGAACCCCTGAACCGGGCGATTATCATGCACACATAGGAGACTGGCTATGTCTTTCTTTTCCAAACAAATCGACAAGCGGATTGCGGCCTACCAGCGGGAGCTGATCGAGACCCACTACCGGGAAGTGGAAAATATGTACCGGCAGATTCGGGGCTGGCGGCACGACTACCGCAACCACATCCAGATGATGAAGGTGCTGGCGGCGAACGGGGATATGGACGCCCTGAAAGTCTATCTCGACGAGCTGGACACGGACTTGAACACCGTGGATACCGTGGTGAAAACCGGCAACCCCATGGCCGACGCCATCCTCAACAGCAAAATCTCCCTGGCGCGTTCCCGGAACATCCCGACCCAGGTGGACGCCCACGTCCCGGTGAAGCTAAAAATGTCGGAGCTGGACTTGTGCTGCATCGTCGGCAACCTCTTTGACAACGCCATGGAGGCAAGCATGGCTTTGCCGGAGGAAAAGCGGCTGATCCGGGTGTACATGGACATGAAGGGGACGCAGCTCTACATCTCCTTTACCAACTTTACCGCCGCGAAGAAGCTGAACAAGGTGGGCAGGGGCTTCAAAACCTCTAAGGGAGAAGGCCACGGCTTCGGGCTGGTGCGCATGGACGACATCGTGTCCCGCTACGACGGCTACCTGAGCCGCAACAGCGAGGACGGGGCGTTCACCACGGAAATCCTCATCCCCCAGGTATAGGGAAACTCTGAATAAACTGTCTGCGGCTGTGAGCGGATCTTTTCCGCCCACTCTTCGGTATCAAAAGCGGGAAATACACAAAGTATTCCACCGCTTTCGATACCTCGATTGGACGAAAAATCTCTCGCTCACAGCTCTTGCCGGTTTATTCAGAGCTTCCCTGAAAATGCAGTTCGTCCCCGAAAATAAGCAATTCGTCCCCAGAATCTTCCGGGGACGTCTTTTTGTGATAGAGTAGGTTCACGAGGTGAGGCAAAATGAAAGACAAAACAAAGCCAAAATACAACGCCGCCCAAAATGTAGGGTGGATGGTAAAGATCGCCTGGAAGGTCAGAAGACGGGTGCTGTTTCTCTGCGTCGCCATGGCGGCGCTGGAGGTGGCCAACAATCTGGCGCAGCTGTACGTCGCGCCGGAAATTTTAAGCCGCGTGGAGCGCCACGCCCCCATGGGCGAGCTGCTTGGCACCATTGGGCTGTTTACCCTGGCGCTGTTCCTGACCATGGGACTCAAGGCGTATTTTAAGCAGATCGCCCTGTTCCCAAGGGTGGACGTGCGCTCCAATATTGTGGGCATGATCGGCAGAAAGTGCAACATGACCTCCTTCCCCAATACGCTGGAGGCAAAGTTCATCAAGCTTCGGGAAAAGGCGCATCAGTCGACCCAGAGCAACAATGAAGCGACGGAACTGGTTTGGGAGACCCTGACAGAGCTGATGCAGAATGTGGGCGGCTTTCTGGTGTACCTCACCATCCTGTCCCGCCTGAACGGGGTGCTGCTGGGGGTGATCGTTGTCACCTGCGTGGCCGGCTTCCTGCTGTCCCGCCATTCCGACAACTGGGAATTCCGACACCGGGACGAGGAAGAAGCTTATTACGCGAAGACGAGGTACATTCGCAATAAGGCGCAATCCGTGGAGCTGGCAAAGGATATCCGGATCTTCGGCCTGCAAGGCTGGCTGAACGAGCTGATGGATCGCGTCCAGAACGTGTTTCTGGATTTTCTGCTGCGCAGTGAGAAGGTTCGGCTGCTGTCGGATGTTGCCGAAGCGCTGCTCACCATGGCGCGAAACGGCATTGCCTATGCTTACCTGCTCCACATGGCGCTCCGGGATTCTCTGAGCGTGCCGGAGTTCATCCTGTATTTTACCGCGGTTTCCACCTTCACCACCTGGGTCATGGGCATTTTGCAGGCGGCGCAGAAGCTGCACGAGGAAAGCCTTGACATTTCTCAGGTGCGGGAATTTCTGGACTACCCGGAACCCTTCCGGTTTGAGGGCGGCGCAGCGATTCCCAAGGCGGACGCCTGCGAGCTGAAGCTGGAGCATGTGTCCTTCCGCTACCCCGGGGCGGAGGAGGATACCATCCACGATCTTGACCTGACGGTGCGCCCCGGGGAAAAGCTGGCCATCGTGGGACTGAACGGCGCGGGCAAGACCACCCTTGTAAAGCTGCTGTGCGGTCTGTTCGACCCCACCGAGGGGCGGGTGCTGCTGAACGGTGTGAACGTAAGGGACTTTAACCGCCGGGAATACTATGGGCTGTTCAGCGCCGTATTCCAGGAATTTTCCATTCTGGACGTAACCGTGGCGGAGAATATCGCCCAGACCAATGAGAACATTGACGCCCAAAAGCTTTGGGACTGCATCGAAAAGGCGGGTTTGACGCAGACCATCCAGAAGCTTCCCAAGGGGTTGGACACCCATGTGGGCAGGGAAGTCTACTTAGACGGCGTCCTGTTCTCCGGCGGCCAGACCCAGCGGCTGATGCTGGCGCGGGCGCTGTACAAGGACGGCGCGATTCTGCTGCTGGACGAACCCACCGCCGCACTGGATCCCCTGGCAGAAAACGACATCTATCAAAAGTACAAGGACATGACGGCGGGGAAGACCTCTCTGTTCATCTCCCACCGGCTGGCGTCCACGCGGTTCTGTGACCGCATCATCTTCATAGCGGACGGCCGCATCACCGAGGAAGGCACCCACGATCAGCTGCTGGCTCGGGGCGGGGCCTATGCCAGGCTCTTTGAGATCCAGAGCCGGTATTATCAGGAAGGGAAGGCGTTCTGACAATGAAAGAGAAAATGAATTTAAGACACGCCCTGTCCGTCCATTTCCGCGCGGCCAGGGAGCTGAACCGGGTCAACCGCAGCTTCTTCCCGGTGATCACCCTTTATGCCGTCGTCAAAGCGATTCTGCCCTATGTGACGGTGTTTTTCTCCGCTCAGATTCTGAAGGAGCTGGCGTTGCTGCGCAGACCGGATGTGCTGCGGAATTGGGTCATTGCCGGGGTGCTGGGTACCGGCCTGTGCGCCATTGCGAAGGCGGTGCTGTACCGGCGGCAGAAGACCGCGTACACCGATATGTATTGCAGAAAAGAGATCATCTTCTGCCGGAAGTTCTTTGCCATGGACTACGCGGACATGGACAAGCAGGAGACCCACGACTTGCGGGCGCAGATCGCCGAGAATGAGAACTGGGCCAGCTGGGGTCTGATGCGCACGCCCAAGGCGTATGAGTACGCGCTGGGAAGCATTACCGGCATCTTAAGCGGCATTGCGCTGACGGTCACCCTGTTTACCTCCCCGGTGCCGGAAAGTGCCGGGAAGCTGACCGCCCTGAATAACCCCCTGTTCATTCTGGCTCTGGCGGGCGGCATGATTCTCGTCAGCGTTCTGGCGGGAAAATGCAACGAAAAGTCCATTTCCTACTGGAGCCGCGCGACGGAGGACGCCACCATGGGCAACCGCCTGTTTACTTCCTTCGGCTTTATCGGCCAAAAAAAGGGACGGGGCGCGGACATCCGGATGTACAACCAGCAGAATCTGGTGTCGGCCTACTGGAACGGCAATTCGGCCTTTGGTACCAACGGCAGGCTGGGAAAGGTTGCGAAGGGACCCATGGGCGTCTATTCCGCACTGGGTACGGGCATCGTGGCGCTGATCTCCGGCTTTGTGTACGTGTTTACCTGCCTGAAGGCCTGGGGCGGCGCGTTTGACGTGGGCAGCGTGACCCAGTATGTAGGCGCGGCCACCGCCATGGCGGGAAGCATTTTTGAGCTGACCGGGCTGCTGGGCATTCTGAAAACCAATACGAAATTTCTGGATACCACCTTCCAATTTCTGGATATTCCCAACGCCATGTATCAGGGTAGCCTGACCACGGAAAAGCGCTCTGACCGGCAGTACGAGGTGGAATTCCGCAACGTATCCTTCCGCTACCCCGGACGGGAGGACTGGGCGCTGAAAAACGTGTCCATGAAGTTCAAGGTCGGCAGGCGGCTGGCCATCGTCGGGGAAAACGGCAGCGGAAAGACCACCTTTATTAAGCTCCTGTGCCGCCTGTACGACCCCCAGGAGGGAGAAATCCTCCTGAACGGCATTGACATCCGCAAGTATAACTATCGGGACTACATGCAGATTTTCTCCGTGGTGTTCCAGGACTTCCAGCTCCTGTCCCAGCCTCTGGGAGAAAATGTGGCGGGCAGCGCCGATTACGACCGGGCGCGGGCAACAAAGGCTCTCGTGGACGCGGGCTTCGGCGACCGGCTGGCGGCCATGCCCCAGGGGCTGGACACCATGCTCTACAGGGACTTCGCCGAGGACGGTGTGGAGATTTCCGGCGGCGAGGCGCAGAAGATTGCCATTGCCCGGGCGCTTTACAAGGACGCGCCCTTCATCATTCTGGACGAACCCACCGCTGCCCTTGACCCCATCGCCGAGGCGGAGATTTACGAGAAGTTCAATGCCATTTCCGGCGACCGCACGGCCATCTACATCAGCCACCGGCTGTCGTCCTGCCGGTTCTGCGACGAGATCGCCGTGTTCAGCGACGGTCGGGTGATTCAGCAGGGAACCCATGAGACGCTTCTGGCGCAGGAGACGGGGAAATATGCCGAGCTTTGGCGCGCCCAGGCGCAGTATTATACCAAGCAAACGCCTGACGCTGCGGAAAATTGACGGATTTGCCAAAAAGGGAACAAGGCGTTTATGCTTTTGGGAGATTTTAAGCGCGGGTTCCGGGGCAGGCGTTGCAAAAACGAAGGACATGGTGTAGAATAACCAGATAGACAAACGATTCAAAGGCGGGCGTCAGCCCGCCTTTGAATCTTGCTTCAGGAGGAACCCCAAATGGCAAAATACATCATGGCGCTGGACGCCGGCACCACGTCCAATCGCTGCATTCTTTTTAACGAGCAGGGGGAAATGTGTTCCGTCGCTCAGAAGGAATTTACCCAGTATTTCCCCCAGCCCGGGTGGGTGGAGCATGACGCCAACGAGATCTGGTCGACCCAGATAGAAGTCGCTCAGCGGGCTATGGCGAACATCGGGGCGACCGCTGCCGACATTGCCGCCATCGGCATCACCAACCAGCGGGAGACCACCATCGTCTGGGACAGGAAAACCGGCGAGCCGGTGTGCCGCGCCATCGTCTGGCAGTGCCGCCGCACCAGCGCTTACTGCGACGAGCTAAAGGAAAAAGGGCTGGTGGAGGAATTCCGGGGCAAGACCGGTCTGGTCATCGACGCCTATTTTTCCGGTACCAAGCTGCGATGGATTCTGGAGAACGTGCCGGGCGTCCGGGCGCGGGCGGAGCGGGGCGAGCTGCTGTTCGGCACCGTGGAGACCTGGCTCATCTGGAAGCTCACCGGCGGCAAAGCCCATGTGACGGACTATTCCAACGCCTCCCGCACCATGCTGTTCAACATCAATACCCTGCGCTGGGACGATGAAATCCTGGCGGAGCTGGACATCCCCAAGTGTATGCTCCCGGAGGTCAGGCCCAGCAGCTGCATTTACGGCGAGGCGCTGGCGCAGTTTTTTGGCGCGCCCATTCCCATCGCGGGGGCGGCGGGAGACCAGCAGGCGGCGCTGTTCGGCCAGACCTGCTTCCGGCCCGGAGAAGCCAAAAATACCTACGGCACCGGCTGCTTTATGCTGATGAACACCGGGGATAAGCCCGTGTTCAGCCGGAACGGCCTGGTCACCACCATCGCCTGGGGCTTGAACGGGCAGGTCACCTACGCCCTGGAAGGCTCGATTTTCGTGGCGGGGGCGGCGATTCAGTGGCTGCGGGACGAGATGCGGCTCATCGATTCCTCCCCCGACTCGGAGTACATGGCGACCAAGGTGCCTGATACCAACGGCTGCTACGTCGTCCCGGCCTTCACCGGTCTGGGCGCGCCCCATTGGGATCAGTACGCCCGGGGAACCATCGTGGGACTGACCCGGGGCGTCAACAAATATCACATCATCCGCGCCACCTTGGACAGCCTGTGCTACCAGACCAACGACGTTCTGCGAGCCATGGAGGCCGATTCCGGCATCCGTCTGGCAGCGCTGAAGGTGGACGGCGGCGCCTGCGCCAACAATTATCTCATGCAGACCCAGGCGGACGTTATCAACGCGCCGGTGCAGCGCCCCCGCTGTGTGGAGACTACCGCCATGGGCGCGGCGTATCTGGCGGGGCTTGCGGTGGGGTACTGGGCGAGCAAGGAAGACGTGGTAAAGAACTGGGCGATTGACCGCACCTTCGCGCCGAACATCGGGGCGGAGGAACGGGACAAGCGCATTCGCGGCTGGAACAAAGCACTCAGGTGCGCCTACGGCTGGGCAAAGGAATAGGGTATGGAACTGGAATCGATAACGGGAGCTGCCGTGAAGGAAAAGCCCGTCCCGCCCTTTTTCCGGGAGCTGATACGCCGGGGCTGCCTGGATGCCGGGGAGATACGCGCCGCGTCCGACGGATTCTGCGCGGCGGCAAAATCTCTTGCGGATATTCTCGTGGGGCAGGGCATTACGACCTTCCCCAATGACCGGGACGAGCCGCGGGACTGCGACAAATTCTTTGACGACTGGTACTGCTACGCCGTCCCCGGAAAGGACGGGTACGTCTACAGCCTGTTCAAGCTGAGAGAGCAGGAGTTCGACGCCAAAAACGGCCTGATCGCGGACGGGGACAGCCCCGGCGTGACCGTTTCCTTTATCGCTTTTGACACGGAGGTGCTGGCGCAGTGCCTTTCGGAGCCGACCGTGGCAAACCGGAAGCGGCTGAATCAGGAGATCAACCGGGTGGTGGCGGCTCGGGGGCAGAGACATGACAAGACGCTGAAAGCCTATTTTCTCAGCCCGAAGGCGGAGGGGGCGTACCTCATTGCGGAGCTGTACGTCCGGCATATCGCCTCCTTCGCGGGGGAGGGCTGCATCGACGTCCCCGAACACTACGCGGAAATTTACAGGAAAAGCGCGGCTGACGGTTTCCATGGCTGGGCGGGGAGAATCCCCCGTTTCCTTGAGGAAAACAACAAGGCCGCGGGCCATACGGTCTGCGACCATGAGAAAATCTACATCCAGAATCCGGACAGCCTGTCCGTCTACGAAAAGCGGGCGATTCTGGCGACCCATGCGGCGAACGTCTCCGTTCACTCCTTCGCCGCCGAGGTGCGCTTTCACGCCCGGTTTCTGACCTGGTATGCCAGACTGCCCATCCCGTTTCTGGGAAAATCGGCTTATGACAGCGCCGTCCGCGCCGACATGACCATCGACGACCCGGAGTTCGACGCGCCTGCCCCCTTCTACCGCATGAACGGCAGATGGGTGAGGGCGCAGCGGAAATATCATAAGGAATACGAATGAAAAAGGCTATCCGCCCCGGTTTTGGGACGGATGGTCTTTTGCTTTGGAGGAAGGTGAAATTACTGCGCTGCGGGGACGGGAAGCTTTGTATCGCCGGGGAGAAGGACGTAATCTGCCTGGTCAAGATCAATAGGCTTCTCAAGGCGTTGATTCAGAATGTCTACCCGGCTTCCGTCCTACATTACGACACAGGCTATGGTACCGTTGAAGCCGAAGAAGTCCGCATAGGCCTTTTCGCCTGTGTCTGCTGTCAGGGAAATGCTCTGGCTGCGAAGCTTCACGGAGGTGACCGGGAACGCTTCCAGACAATCGGTTCCGTCCTGCCCCCAGCCGGTGCTGGCTTTCAGGGTGATGGGTTCGGACAGCAGCTCAATCTCCCGATAAAGATTTTACCACGCAAACGTCACATTTTGGGCAAAAATATTTTCGGAACAGGAAAAAGCCGCCCGGCGGGGCGGCTTTTTGCTTGCAGAAAGGACTGCGGGAATGTTCAGCCTATAAGGGGGGGTTCGCTGTTCGACGTTTTCACGTAAACGGCATCCCGGATCTCGATAACGACGTCCGTGGGGTCGCCGGGATTCGTCGTGACCGTGGTGACCTCGTCCGGCACATAGACGGTGCCGCCTGAGTTGCTGCTCTGCTCCTTGTCGATCTCGTAGCCCTCCGGCGGGGTGTCCGTCCCGTGGTAGCCGTAGGCTTCCTTTTCCACGAAAGCATCCTTGCCGGGGGTCTTATCCTCGAAGCGGATGGTCTTGATGACGTCCTTTCCTTCGGAATCCGTGGAAACACGGATGGTGGGGAACAGCTTGCCGTCTCTGGAATCGTGACCCGCGTTAGCTACAGTTTTGTCGCTGCGGTATGCTTCCTCCACGGGCTTATCGGCGACATCCTGGGCTTCGTAGGGCGTTCCGGGGTCCAGCTCATTTCGGTTTTCGTCCCAGATTTCAAATTCCAGATCGTTATTTGGAATTTCCTCGTCCGGCGTCAGATAATAGCGCACGCTATTGTCAATGTCTTCCTGGCTGTAGGCGATGCCGATGTAGTAATCCGAAACGGTGAGCCAGTCGGGGGGAGTCTGCTCCTGACTGCTGCTCGTAGCATAGCAGACCGGCCTGGAGGGGATATGACCCGTGGCGCCGGAATAGTACACATAAATCGTGGTCATTTCCGGGCGCTCGGTCGTGGTTCCCCAAATTTCATACACGTCAGGTGAACCCTTCGCCGCGACCTCTACGCCATTGCTGCTGGTTGTAGGCGCGGCGTCAGTGCTTTCCTTTCCCACAAAGCCCGCAATGCGGATGATGAGCTTTCCTTCCCCGGCGTTTGCCAGGGTGAAGGAATCGTTCAGCGAGACCCCGACACCGGCGGTGCTGAGGAACCGGGCGAGGGCTTCCTCCTTGCCCGGGGCTTTCAGCTGCCCGTTTTCGATTTGCAGATCGGACACGGCCAGACCCAGCGTCTGGAGCGCGTCGCCGTTTTCCCGCACCAGCTTGGCGGCGACAAGGTCTTCCAGACGGACATAGACACGGCCATTTTCCAGTTTGGGCGCGTAGGCGACGCCCTCAAGGGTAATGGCTTCTTCGGTCAGCCCATGGGCGTCCACAGACGCGGGGTTCGGCAGGCCGTAGCCATAGCGAACCCATTCCACAGGCAATTCGTTTTCCTCCGCAAAGGCAGCCATCGGGAGGATGAGCAGCAGAAGACAGCACATCAGCAGTCTTCTCAAGTGGGTTTTCATGTGTTATCCTTCCTTTCCTTCCCCGTGGGGGATTGATGTAAAACCATTATACAGGATATGGCGACAAAAAGCAAGAAGAAAATGGTTTGTATACCATTTTTTGGGAATAAAAAGGATGTCTCCCCGGAAAAATGGGGAGAAACCCGAAAATGATTTGACTTTCTCAACATTTGACCCGCTCACCAACCCGGCAGTATACCAGATACCCCGCCGCGGCGGCGACGGACAGGGCGTAAACCACCGCAATCAGGACAAAGGGCAGCTTGACGTGGATGGCGTACAGGAATCCCGCCAGCAGGGAGCCGATGATGCTGCCAAGGGATTTGGTCGCGTTATAAAAGCCCATGACCAGATTCTTCTGGGCAGGGTCTGCCCGGGTGGCCACCATGTCCTGCAATACGGGGACACTGACGGAATACCCGGCGTACAGCGCGATGCCGCAGGAGAGGAAAACGGAGATCTGCGGCGCAAGGACGGTTCCCAGCGAGGCCAAGGTGCAGGCGCCCACCAGCACCACCGTGGATTTTCCGGTGTCGGCCTTCCGGATGATCCAGAGGCACAGGGTCATATTGAACAGGAAGGACACGAAGCCCACCACGGCCTTGATGATGCCGTTGTAGGCGGAGGTCAGCCCCAGCTGGTCTTTCAGGTAATAGTTGAACACCTGGTCGAAGCAGGTATTTCCCAGATTGATGAGAATGTTCACCAGAAACAGAAGGACGAAGGCGGTATTCATGAAATATTTGCCGTCCCGAAAGGCGTCGAAGGGGTTGCCGTTGGCAATCAGCTCCTTGACGGACACCTTTCCGGTGCATTCCCCATCCGGCACACAGCACAGCCGGAACAGAATGCCGCTGACGAGCAAAGCAGCCGCTTGCAGAAGAAAGGCAGCGCGGATGGAAAATTCCCCTACCACGCCGCCGACAAGATAGCCGAAGGCGCCGAACACCGAATGGAGGGTCGCGCTGTAGGTCAGGTATTTTGCCATGTCCTTAGGCTCCGCGACGTTGACCACATAGGTCAGCATACTGACGAACACGCCGCCGATAAATACGCCCGCCAGAAGCCGCACAAAGAGAATACCCGCCTGGGTGGTGGAATAGGCGAACCCCAGCTGCGCCGCCGCGTAGCCGACGCAGCAGATGAGCAGAGACTCCCGGGAGGAAATGAACCGGTTGATATTGCCCCAGGAGGGGGACAGGGCAAAGTTGGCGATCATCATGACCGCCAGCATCAGCCCGAACATATAGTCCGGCAGACCCAGCTCCTGAATGATGGTGGGGGTTACAGGGTGGGCGAAGTTGGCCGCAAGGTGGAACAGCGCCATGGCCACGAAAAACAGAAGAAAGCGGGTTTTATATTTCATAAATACGGCCCCAATCGGTCATTCCAGGGTGACGGTCATTTCGTTGCGGTAGGTTTCGCCTGCGGGCAGGTGAATCATGTGTTCCTGCTTGGCGAAGTCCTCCACGAAGGCGCTGTGAGAGGGGAGACTGACCCACGGCTCGATGCAGACGTAGGGCGCGTCGGTTTTGGGTGCGTGCCACAATCCGACGAAGGGCATGTCCGGGAAGGACACCGTGACGCTGCGGGAAGATTTGCTGGAGCGCAGGGTCAGCGCGCGGCTGACGTTTCCCAGCACCACCGCGTCCAGATCAAACAGCGCGTGGGTCAGGGGAATCCTGCGGCCGTCTTCCAGAGGATAGGGAGATTCGGTACCCGCAAGCCGGTAATTGGCGGGATCCATGTCCACCCGCACGGGCTGGCAGGGTTCGGCAAAGTCCAGCTCCCAGTCCTCAAAGGAACCCTCGCCGTTCAGGGGGACGTTGAAGCCGGGGTGTCCGCCGATGCCGAAGTACATCTCCCGGGAATCCCGGTTTTCCACCAGACAGGTCTTGCGGATCTGATTTCCGTGGAGGGTGTAGCATACGTGGAAGGCAAAACGGAAGGGATACATGGAACGGGTTTTCTCGTTATCGGTCAGGGTAAAGCGGATGGAAGACCCGGTCTGCCCGGTCACGGCGAAATCCGTGCCGATGCAGAAGCCGTGGATGGTCATGGGGTAGGTTTTTCCGTCCAGCAGGTACTTTCCGTCAGTCAGGCGGCCGACGTAGGGGAACAGGTTGGCGTCCCGCCGCGCCCAGTATTTGGCGTCGCCCTGCCAGAGATATTCGACACCGTCCTTGACGATGCTGTGCAGCACGGCACCGCAGGCGTCGAGGGTCACGGTCAGGGTGCCGTTGTGAAGGGTGTACAGGCTCATAAAATGTCCTCCTGAAAAGTGATGGGATTTGTGTAACCAGTATAGCGTGAAAGGCTGCACTTTGCAAGATTTTGTGAAAAGTATGAAAAAATGCGTAAGAAAGGTATATGTGGGTTGGTGGCATTTTTGATTATACTGTAGGCAGGAAACAAAATAACAGGAGGGAATGGAATGAAAAAATGGAATGTGGCCATCATCGGACTGGGGTTTGTGGGAAAGCTCCATTATGACGCTCTGCGGCGGCTGCCCAATGTCCATGTGCGCACCATCGTGGTACACAAGGCACAGGACATTCAGGCTACGAAGGAAAACTACGATGCGGACGTGGTGACGGACTGCTGGCAGGAGGCTGTGGCGGACCCGCAGATTCAGGTGATCCACAACTGCACGCCCAACGCCCTCCATGACGAGATCAATCTGGCGGCCATCGGGGCGGGGAAGCACCTGTACGCGGAAAAGCCCATGAGCCTGACCACCGCCGGGGCGGAGGAAGTGCTGGCGGCGGCAAAGGTTGCCGGAATTGCCCATGCCATCAATTACCAGTGCCGGATGAACGGTGCGGTGCTGGAAATGCGGGCACGGCTTCAGCGGGGACAGGCAGGCCGGCCGCTGTATGTGGGGGGACAGTATTTGCAGGAGTCTGTGGCGCGGAAGACCGACTACACCCCCCGGCGGATTCCGGAGACCTCGCCCGCCCGTGCGCTGCTGGATATTGGCGTTCACTGGGCGGATACGGCGGGCTTTGTCATGGGCTGCCCCATTTCCAGGGTGTATGCGAAAATGTATACCCACCATCCCATCCGCATCGACCCGGAAACGGGGCGGGAAATCGTGGTGCGCAGCGACGACACCACCTCCGTCATGGTGGAGTTTGCCGACGGCACCCCCGGCAGCGCCCTGTTCTCCAAATGTATGCTGGGACACAAGAACGATCTGCGTGTTATCGTCAGCGGGGATGAAAAGGAGTTTGCGTGGCACATGGAGCAATGCGACCGGCTCTGGGTAGGCCAGCGGGAGCGGGGCAACGAGAGCGTCTACGTAGACAGGAATACGGCTCTGCCCGAGGTACACCCCTACATTCATCTCCCCGCCGGACACACCCCCGGCTGGATGGACGCGCTTACGAATGCCATGCAGGCGTTCTATGATTCCCTGAAGGGGGAAGCCTACGCCAGAGAAAAAGTGCCCTATGCCACCTTTGAAGACGGCGTTATGGGCAATCGGTTCGTGGACGCCTGTCTGGAATCCGCACGTCAGGAGCGCTGGATAGCCCTGTAATTCGTGCATTCGATAAAGGAAAGTGTAGATTGCATATATTGCAAAACGGCGAAAACACAGCTACAATAAAAACAGCAAATGGGCAATATGCTCAAAAATAAATTTTGGGAGGTTACAATATGGCAGACTACCGCACGATTCCCGCCGCCGAGCTGGGCAAGGGCAGCAACATCAAAGTTGAGCTGTGCGAGACAGAGGTGGACCTTTATTGGAAAATGGCGATCGAGGTTCTGGAGCTGATTCAGGAGAACAACGCCAAGGGCGAAAAGACCGTTATGATCGTTCCCTATGGCCCTCTTGGCCCCTACGCCCGGCTGGTGGAGCTGATCAACAAGCACCGGGTCAGCCTGAAGAACTGCTGGTTCATCAACATGGACGAATATCTGGATGAGAACAAGCAGTATCTGCCCAAGACCGACCCGCTGTCTTTCCGCGGCGGCATGGACCGGATCTTCTACGGTCTGGTAGACCCCGAGCTGCTCATGCCGGAGGAGCAGAGAATTTTCCCCGAGCCGGGCAACGAAGGCCGTATCTGGGAGACCATCCAGAAGCTGGGCAAGCTGGACATGTGCTGGGGCGGCGTCGGCATCACGGGACATATCGCCTTCAATGAGCCGCCGGAACCCGGTGAAGTATGCACGGACGAGGAATTCCTCCAGCGTCCCACCCGTGTGCTGAAGCTGGCACGGGAGACCAAGACCATCAACGCGTTCATGAATGCGGGCGCCGATCTGGACGCCATCCCAGACTGGTGCATCACCGTCGGCATGAAGGAAATTTTCCATGCCCGGAAGGTTCGTATGTGCATGCCCCGTGACTGGAATGCCGCCATGCTGCGCAAGGCGCTCCACGGCCCCGTCAGCTGCAAGGTGCCCGTGTCCCTGTTCCAGAATCACGGCGACGCCAAGATCTACGCCATCGCGCTGGCCGCTACCACGCCCGTGATCCCGGAGATCCGCGTCTACAATAAGTAATATATACACAAAAATATGGCAGGACGCTATCCGGTGCCCTGCCACTTTTCAAAGGAAGCTCTGCTTCAATCGGCGAGAGCCGGCGAAAAAGATTTGCTGCTCAGCCGAAGACGATTGATTCAGAGGTTCCCAAAGGGAGAATGGCTATGAACAAAATCTGGATCGGCAACGGCCAGCTGGTCCTGCCGGACAAAATCGTCCCCGGCGGCTCCGTGCTGCTGGAGGGAAAGAAGATCGCGGCCGTCAACGTGCCCTGTCCGCCGGATGCCCGACGGGTGGATGTGGACGGAAGCTATATTATGGCGGGCTTCGTGGATATCCATGTCCACGGCGGCGGCGACTCGGACTTTATGGATGAGGACGCTTCGGCGTTCCCAACCATTGCGAAAGCCCACTGCGCCCACGGCACCACCGCCCTGTGCCCCACCACCATGACCTGCGCGGATGCACTGCTGGAAAAGACCATCGACCTGTTTCTGGAAGCGGACAAGGAGCCGGAAAACGGTGCGGAGCTGCTGGGACTGCATCTGGAGGGCCCTTATTTTGAAGTGTACCCCATGTCAAGGACATTTTAATTCTGAGGGGTAGAAAAATTTA
>ENA-UOJL01001490-UOJL01001490.1-human-gut-metagenome-genome-assembly--contig:-P47-NODE-1490-length-24315-cov-5.569250_pt1 | contig 24315 bp, 20 predicted proteins | sample MGYA00242347_ERZ723894 | MGnify/ENA metagenome assembly ERZ723894
GGTTGCTTCGGCAACCATCTACCCTTGCGCCGAGTGCGCATCCTCGCGGAGCGTTACTTATCGTATGGAAACGAAGTTTCCTATACGATAAAAGAATGTGCCGTGGCACATTCTCGCGCTGAGGCGCAGTTGCTTTGGCAGCCATCTACCCTTGCGCCGAGTGCGCATCCTCGTAGAGCGTTACTTATCGTATGGAAACGAAGTTTCCTATACGATAATAAAGACCACAGCAAAAGCCGTGGTCTTTATTATAACGATCTTCCATCGAGAAGTCAACGCGCGACAGCGCACTCTGAAAAGTTTAAAACATTTTTCAAACTTTCCTCTCGATAAAAACTCCCATATGCGGGAGCAGGATTTTGCTGTCCAAATCCTGGTATAGCTCGGGATTCTGGAAATAACGTGTTCCGGGTTCATCGATTCTGCACGGATAGGAGCTGTGGTTGACGATGACCGTACCGTTTTCAAATTCTGCGCGCTCAACGCCCTTTTTCCGGGTCAGTGTCGTGCCGAATTTTTCTTCCAGAAGCATCCCTACGGGATCTTTTTTCAGCATGGTCAAAGGGTACAGCTCGTTATTGCGCTGCGTCAGCGGAACGTGCGGTGCGATTCTGCCGGTGTATTCAAAGCCGTAGAAAAATCCGATTTCGCAAACGGTTCCCTTCCCAAATGTGCGCTTGACAATCGCAGGCTTTTCGTCCGTTTCCCAGACTGCGAGCACGTCGGCGTTTTCCTCCTCGAAGCTGCCAAACTGCGTTCCGGTCAGCATTCCCTTTTCGCCGCTGCACTCAAACGCATCCTTTCCATGGGAAAGGCAGCGGCTGCCAACGCTCGCCTGTGCAAGCAAATCCATCGGTCCGTGCAGCAGCATTCCGCCATTTTTTACCCATGCTGCAATGCCCTGCTCCAGTTCAGAATCCGGGTCAAGCGCATAGCAGTCGTTTGCCGCGAGCACGAGCACCTCGTACTGATCTGCTGTCTGATCCTTGAAAATGCTGCCATCTACAACGTCAACGTCGATCTGCCAGTCCTCCAGAGCCTTATACCAGCCCAGAAGATCCAGCCGCCTGTCATGATTGTGCTCCGTGTCAAACGTCTCTGCAAGCGCCATCGCAGACGGGAACAGCACTGCTGCCTTTGCAGCTTTTCTCACTCCGAGCCTCAAAACAACCTCTTTCCACCAGCGATTGCCTTCTTCTAAAGACCTGCAGAATGCTTCCGGCATCCGGTGTAACACGCCGCCGTCGTCTAACCCGCACATGCCGTAAGACGCATATCCGGAAGCGCCGGACGCCGCCATCGAGGCGACCGCCTCACACGGAGAAATCCACGCATATAGGTCATTATAAACAAATCTTCCCCAGTAAATGCCGCCGACAAAGGATCTGCCACGATTCATATTCCGCATCATGCTGTGTTGACATGCTGTCACATAGCAGTCCGGGTCGCCGTTTGGAAGCACAGGCACAGAAATAAAATGCGCCGCATCCACATACGGGGCAATCCGGTAAAAATCAGCGCCTCGCACCGCCGTATCCCACAGATCAGAAAGCCCTGCACCGGTTAAAAAGCTTCCATCCACGTTCAAAAAATATCCCCACTGGCTCAAATCCGGGCACAGATACAGCTGCGGATCAAGTGCATGGAGCTTTTTCTGCATCGCTTCAAAATAAAGCACCAGCTCGTCGCTTTTCCAGCGCTGGTTGTCCATCCATACGCGGCATTTTTCATCCCGGTCTTCCAGCTCTTTTTCCGAAAAACCATTTTTTCCAGGATAACGCAGTTCAAACCAGTATTGCTCGGGTTCGATCGTTTCAAAGCTGTTTGCTTCCGTTTTGTAGAAGCGGTTAAAGGTTTCAATATCTCCGTTATAACGTTTTTCAAGCCAGCTGCGATAGCGCTTTTTTCCATCCTCATCGAAGCTCGGTGCAACGACCGGGTCCCACATGCTGCACAGCGGTTTTTTTTCTTCCCCGTCCACTTCGATCCGGGTCATATTTTCACCGTACATCTCTAAAAGCTGTGAAACGTGCTCCGTCATCGTCTCCTGCGCTTTCTCCGACCAATAACGATACCAGCGACCGTCATTGCCTTTTGCCGTCACAACAGATTCCCCGAACACCGGCGGGCTAAAGCGAATATTCGGATACAGGTTATCTGCATTCAGATAAATCGCCAGAAATGTATGGCTCATCCCCTGCTTTTTGATCTGCTCCATCATAAACTCCTGCATGCCGACATACTGGCTCGCAGGCTTTCCCTCATAGCGTTCCCGAAAATCCTCCCAGTCCTTGGAATCGAGCAAAACACTGTTGAAGCCGAGCTTTTTTAACAGCTCCATCCCCTCTGCGACAAACGCCTGATCGTCATACGCCGGTCGGTAAAAATTGCCGAACCAGACGTTTAAGTACGGCGCTCCGCTCTTTTTTTCAGAAATCATATACCCTCCTTTTCTGCCGTAAATGCAGCAGTCTTTCCTCTGATAACGCTTTTATCTGAATGCTGCCTTCTTGTCCAAATGCTTTACAGCTTCAGGTCATCTTCTTTGATCCAGCCGATTTTTCTTAAAATCTGTCCAAACACCAGGCTCAGCACCGCCGGAAGCACGAAGCAGATCAAGATCATGCCGATCCAGTCAAACGCTGTAATCTGACTCCGACTGCCCGCTGCAATTTCTTCCAGCCAGCCGGTATAAACGCCGATCTGTCCCACCAGTCCGCAGGTTCCCATTCCGGAGGAAACTGCGGGTCCGTTCATCTGAAGCCGGAACAGACAGGTCGCAATCGGTCCGGTGATGGCTGCCGCCAGCGTCGGTGGAATCCAGATGCGCGGATTTTTTACGATATTGCCCATCTGCAGCATACTTGTGCCCAATCCCTGGGAAATTAGTCCGCTCCACTTGTTTTCTTTGAAACTCATCGCCGCAAAGCCGACCATCTGCGCACAGCAGCCCGCAACTGCCGCACCCCCGGCAAGCCCGGTTAAGTTCAGCGCCGCGCAAATCGCTGCAGAGCTGATCGGCAGCGTCAGCGCAACACCTACAATAACCGATACCAAAATACCCATAAAGAACGGCTGCAGCTCCGTCGCCCACATGATCAGGCTTCCGACTGCGCTCGCAGCAGCTCCGATTGTCGGTGCACACCACATCGACAGCAGCACTCCGAAAAGGATTGTCACCAGAGGCGTGACTAAAATATCAATCTTCGTTTCCTTGGAAACCGCCTTGCCGCATTCCGCCGCCACAATCGCAACGATCAAAACTGCAAGCGGTCCGCCCGCCCCGCCCAGCGAATTGGCTGCCGCCCCGACTGCAAGCAGGGAAAATAACACCAGCTGCGGTGCCTGCAGTGCATAGCCGATCGAAATTGCCATCGCCGGTCCGGCCACGCTTTTTGCAAAGCCTCCGGCGTCCACCAGCACCTGACTTCCGATCTGCTCTCCCAGCGTTCCGATAATTGTACCGATCAAAAGCGATGCAAACAATCCCTGCGCCATCGCGCCCAACGCGTCGATTCCATAACGTTTTGCCGAAAAAATAATGTTTTTCCGTTTCAGGAAACGCTGCAGCGCATTTCCGGTTTCTGTCTGTTGTACTTTCTCACTCATCTCTCATCCCTCATGTCTCCGGATTTTTCATCCAATTTCTGCCGGCACTCTTTCCCGGAAGGGTGCCACAGTAGTATCTTTTTCATCTTACCACATCTGTAGTTTTTCTAACAGCATAAAAGGCATTCTTCTTCTGTAAAAAATGAGCTGTTTTCCCTATTTTCATCCATTTTATTTTCTGCTATGATACAGAAGGTTTTTATTTTCCGCAGACTTTTCCAATATTTCAGGAGGCGCATGATTTTTTCGTGAACACAAAAAAACAAACAGCAACGCAACATCTTTTCACCAATAAACAGCTTCGGACGCTGCTTGTCCCCATCATGGTCGAGCAGCTTCTGTCTTCCCTAATGGGAACTGCCGACACGATGATGGTCAGCAACGTCGGCTCCGCTGCAATTTCCGCAGTTTCTCTCGTTGATGCAATCAACATTTTAGTGATTCAGGCGCTCTCCGCGCTGGCGGCAGGCGGCGCGATCCTCTGCTCCCAGTACCTCGGCAGTCAGAGCCTGAAAAAAGCGAAGCGTTCCGCAGAGCAGGTGCTTTTCGTTATGCTCGTCCTTTCCTGTTCGCTGTCGCTTTTATGCCTGATCTTCCGTTTTCCGCTGCTTCGTCTGATTTTCGGCACTGTAGACACGGACGTTATGGCAAACTCCCAGATTTACTTTTTCTTCACGCTTTTGTCGTTCCCATTCATCGGTCTATACGATGCAGGTGCTTCCATTTTGCGTGCACAAAACAACACCAAAGGTCCTATGACGATTTCCATCCTTTCCAACTTCTTAAATATCGGAGGAAATGCGATCCTGATCTTCGTCTTTGGCATGGGCGTCGCCGGCGCCGCAATTTCTACCCTGGTTTCCCGTATTTTCTGTGCAATCGTCGTGATCTGGCAGCTGAGAAACCCTGCAGAACAGATTTATGTACGCAACTACTTTTCTATCCGTCCGGACTGGTCTTTGATCAAACGCGTTTTATTCATCGGCATTCCATCCGGAATTGAGAACAGCATGTTCCAGTTCGGCAAGCTCGCCATTCAGTCAACCGTCTCCACTCTCGGTACGGTTGCCATCGCCGCGCAGGCAATGACCAGTATCCTGGAGGCGTTAAACGGAATCGCCGCCATGGGTGTCGGCATCGGACTGATGACCGTCGTCGGTCAGTGTATCGGTGCAAAACGGAAAGATGAAGCGATTTATTACATCAAAAGGCTGTCCTGGCTTTCGGAAATCGTCATCCTCATCTCCTGTGCCGTCGTCTATCTGCTCGCAAAGCCTGTCACCATCCTCGGTGGCATGGAAGCAGAAAGCGCCCGCCTCTGCCTGCAGATGGTCGCATTTATTACCATCACCAAACCGATTTCGTGGGTGCTTTCCTTTATTCCCGCCTACGGCATGCGCGCAGCCGGCGATGTGAAATTTTCCATGATTACCTCCTGCGCCAGCATGTGGCTGTGCCGGGTAAGCCTGTGCATCTTTTTATGCCGCTTCTGTGGCTTCGGTCCCATCGCGGTTTGGATCGGCATGTTCGCAGACTGGAGCGTGCGTGCGGTCGTTTTCATGCTTCGCTTCCACTCCCGCAAGTGGCTCCAGCACCATGTGATCGACTAAGTTCACCCGTGCCTTTTTGCAGACTGATTTTCCTGCTCGCAGGAAAATCAGTCTGTAAGAAGGCACGAGGGGAGCGCCATTTCATGAGCAAAAGAAGCTGCGAAGCAGCGGGGAGCAGCGAAGCTGCGATTTTGCGAATGGCGCGGGTGAACGGCATCGTTTCAACAACATTCACCCGCAGCATTTCGCAGACTGATTTCCTGCGAGCGGGAAAATTATAAAAGCGAACCGATCCATCCGATCAGTCCAAGCACCCAGCTGACAAAAATTCCATACAAAATAACCGGTCCGGCGATCGTAAAGATTTTGCAGCCGATTCCGAATACCTGTCCCTCCTTCTGAAATTCAATCGCCGGGGCAGCTACGGAATTGGCAAAACCGGTAATCGGAACCAGCGCCCCCGCCCCGCCCCACTTTACCAGAGACGGATAAATGTTAAAGCCGGTCAGAAGTGCGCTCGCCAGAACAAGCAGAATCGCGCACACGCTTCCTGCTGCCGCATCGTCCAATCCGTTTAACTTTGCAACGTTCAAAATAATCTGTCCTACCGTGCAGATTGCACCGCCCGTCACAAATGCATGCAGCATCTGCAATGCAAGATTGTGTGTCGGCGTCACCTGTTTGACATATTTTTCATACTGTTTCTGAAAAGACTGATCTGTCTGATAATTTTCCATAAGCTGTTCCTTTCCGAATCTGAATCTGCTGCACGATCCATCGTTTATAACGGAATTTTTACCGAAAAATAGGATGCCAGAAATACAACAGGCTTCCAACCGCTTTTCCCATCGCAATGGAAATCACCATCAGCCCGAGTCCGTGCCGAAAACCGATCCGACGCGTCAGAATCGGAATGGAGTCCAGCATTTCTGCAATTGCAAGTGCCAGGCAGCCGACGAAAATTCCGGCAAACAGACCGGTCAGGGCTTCCGCCGTCAGAACCAGACACTCAAAAGCTGCTCCCGCTTCCAACCTTTTCTGCAACCATTCCCTGCAAAAAATTACTGCGCCCGGAAATACGCTTGCCAGACAGCCGACGAGCGTTCCAAAGACAACCATTTCCTCGTACAGAAAAATTTTTTCCCCCGTGTGGGTCTTTCCTGCAAAGCGTGGCACAAGTCCTACTGAAAGCAGCACCGTAAAAACGCCTGCCGAAACGAGGATGCCTGCGCCCAGTCCGACAACCACCGGCAAAAGCTTCGATAAAATCACAATTTTCCCCCTTTCAGACGTCCAGCGTCTTTTTTTCCCGATCTGCAGTTTCTGTCAATGCCTGATTGACGTCCGTTTCATATTTACGCATTTCCACTTCGATCGGTGTCGGATCGGACGTAATCCTCCTCCCACCGATATGGTTGAAAAACACCAAAATGCCAAGTGCCAGCCCGATCGAATACGCGATTTCCAGCGCTGTAACCGACTGCGGCTCCTGTCCGGTCAAAAGCTCGTAAATTTGCCCGAACACCTCGCGAATCCCGATGTCGTTATGAAACGCCATGATCGTAAACGCTGCGCCAAAAAAGCAGATGCAGCAAACAAAGACGATTTTGCACACCTGCCAGAAGCCCGGATAACGACTGACTTTTACCTGCTCCACCACCGTTTCCGGCGCGCCGATGCTTTCCACCTCCAGATTCGGATTGTCCTGCTGCAAAAGCGAAATCACAAAAAGCGCGCTAACCACCCGGCGCCCCTTATCTTTTTCCTCAAATCGGAAAACAGGAAGCGTTCTGCATCGATTCTGCACGCTTTGCGTTTTACAATATAATTTTCCAAGATCGCTGATATGCACGCTTTCACCGGACAGCTCTGCGTTTTGCTCAAGCTTTAAATACAGCACTTCTTTCGGCATCTGTATGTTCCTCCTGTTTCACACAGTATGCACCCGGGCAAAAAAAGTTATGCAGATCAGACGTTTTTTCTTTTTCGGACTGTCTACAAAAATCGTACCATCTGCCGCCAGCTGGTTCTACGCACTGCCCTGCTGCCATCGCTGCCGCCGAGCGCTTTCTACAGCTATGCAGTCCTCATCGCTGTCCTACACCCCCGACCGCTCTCGCATGCGGATCAGGATTTTCTTTTCCATCCGGCTAACCTGCACCTGGCTGATACCGAGTTTTTTGGCGATCTGGGCCTGCGTCTGATCCTCGTAGTAGCGCAGCCGGATCAGGATTTTTTCCTGTTCGGGAAGCTCGTCTATAAGCTGTTTTAACAGCATCCGGTCTACCAGCCGGTTCTTTTCTGCGTCCTCCCAGGTGTTGTCTGCAGACCGTGCCGCAAGCTGATCCATCAGCGCGATCTCTTTCCCATCCCCTTCATAGACCGGCTTTGACAGCGATTCAACCTCCCCGGCTGCAGCGACCGCCATGACCGCGTCTTCATAGGCGATTCCTGTTTTTTCACACAGCTCGCGCAGCGTCGGGTCGCGTCCCTCCTGCGTCTGAATGCGCGCAGCCTCCTGCCGCAGCTTATAATTCGCATCCTTTAATGACCGGCTGACCTTGACCGGTCCATCATCGCGCAGAAAACGCCGGATCTCTCCTGCAATCAGAGGAACCGCATATGTAGAAAATTTGACATCGTAGCTTAAATCAAAATGATCAATCGCTTTCATCAGTCCGATCGTTCCGGTCTGGAACAGATCCTCCGCCTCGTATCCCCGCCCTGCAAACCGTTTCACAATATGGTGAACCAGTCCCAGATTTTCTTCTATCAGTATTTTTCTGGCAGACGCATCTCCTGCCTGCGCCTTTTCGATCAATACTGATATTTCCATGTGCTACTCCTCTTCTTGATCCGGATCACTGACCCACGGCGCATTTCCCAGTTTCTTTTCCATGATCACACGCGTCCCCTGCCCCACGGTCGATTCCACCTCCAGGCAGTCCATAAACGCTTCCATAAAAGAAAATCCCATACCGGAACGTTCCAGATCCGGGCGCGTCGTGAACATCGGCTCCATCGCCTGTTCCACATTTTCGATCCCGCAGCCCTGATCGGTGATTTCCATTTTCAAAAGATCCTTTTCCAGCACACAGGAAATTTCAATCGTTCCTCCCTGCTCCTTATATCCGTGGATGACTGCGTTTGTAACTGCCTCCGAAACGGCAGTTTTGACGTCCTCGATCTCCTCCAGTGTCGGATTTAAGGGCGTCAAAAACGCCGCTACAGCAACCCTCGCAAAGCCTTCGTTTTCCGGCAGGGCTTCAAATTCCACTTTCATGTTATTCATGCTTTCCTCTCATTTCTGCGCACGCTTTTTGCGCATGCCGAGTTTGTGTCAAGTGCGCGCAGACACAAATCTCGCGATTGAAAAATTTTATTCATGACAATAGAATGCTCGCAGAGCGTGTATTCTATTGTTTTTCAATCTTTTCTTCCTGATCTATCATCTCCACGATATCGCCGATGCCCGACATTTCCAAAATTTTCCGGATGCGCCGGTTGGCGTGAATCACATACACCTTGCCTCCAAAACAGGAAATCTTGCGGTAACGCCCCGCCAGTACGCCGATGCCGGAGCTGTCCATAAATTTTGTGTCGGAAAAATCAAACACGATGTGGCTGACGCTGTTGTCCAACATCATGTGATCCGCCCTCCTGCAGATCGCGCTGCAGCTGTGGTGGTCGATTTCTTCCGGCAGACGGATCATCAGATAGTGATCGATAATTTTATAATCCTCTTCCATGCTACTCTCCTTTTTCTATATAAATTTCGTGCAGGCACAAACGGCTTGGGAACCTTAACCTTGAAATAGCTATCCCCAAATTGCCGCACGGCAATCTGCAAACATTCGGAATCTGTAGATAGCAAAAAGAGGACAAAAAGCTATCCTGCTTTTCATCCTCTTTTGTAAAATCCTTTTTAAATTGTCGCCTTTTAATTGTCCAGCTGATCCAGCGCGCGCTGGGACTGGGTTGCTTTTTCCGTGTTCGGGAACAGTTCAATTACCTTCTGGTAGGTTTCCTTCGCCTGGCGCTTGTTGCCGTTGTCGCGATAGGAATTTGCCAGCGCATAAAGCGCTTCACTGTTCGCCTCATCATAGGAAACCGCTTTCGTCAGGTTTTCAATCGCCGTCTCATAATCCCCGGAACGATATGCCTTGTAGCCGGTGTCATAATAGTTCGCTGCGAGGTCTGTGCCAGTGTCCTGCAAAAGCTGCTGATAGAGCTTACGCGCCGCCTCGGAGGTGTCGCTGCTCTCCATCGCATCGCGGCTGATCTTGTCCACCGCTTCAGAAAGAGCTTCGATATCGTCCGGCGTCTCCATATAGACACTTGCCGCATTCAACAGCGCTTCTACCGCGCTCATGCTGCCGTCCGCGCCGGACAGCTTGCCGTTCTGCGCCGTCAGCTCGTCATTTTCCTTAGTCAGCGTCTCTATCTGCTGATTTAAGCTGGAAATCTCTGCATTTTTGCGGTCGGCTTCTTCCCCGACTGCTGTCAGCTTATTGTTTAACTCCGTCTGTGCGATCTGTACCCGTGCAGGCAGGATCAAAAACCAGGATACCGCTACACCGACCGCAAGACCTGCGAGCGTTCCCCACAGCCACCCGAAGTTCTTTTTCGGTTCTATCTGGCTGATCGGCTGAATAATCGTCTCATTGCCGCTCTGGTATTTGACGACTTCCTCGCCCTTTCCCTGTTTGCGGACAAATTTCCCGTCGTCATCGGTTTTTAACGCAATGTCCACTTCATGCATATACCGAAGCGCAGTCGTATTCGCGCAGTCGATCCGCAGGCAGCGGGTCAGCTCCTTGCGCGCTTTCTCCCAGTCCGCCGCATCCATGTACAAAAGCGCCAAAAGCAGATGTGCCTGTACAAAATTCGGATGGTCGGAAAGCACCTTTTTCAACTGAATCCGCGCCAGATCCTTGCTGTCCTGATAACAGTAGCTGAGCGCCTGATTATATTTCCGGCTCATCTGTGCAAACTCTTCCAGCTGCGTCGGACTCTTCTGCACTGCGTTGATGTAATCATCCGCGATATTTTTCTCCGGGCGAAGGTTTTTACTGATGACCCATTCACTCAGCGCCGGAACAGTCTCGCCCATTTCAAAATAAATCAATCCCAGGAGGTTTCTCGCCTCGATATGATATTTGTTGAATTTCAACGACAGCTTCAGGCTCTCGATCGCCCCGGAAAGATCCCGGACACCGGCTTTATCCAACCCGTCATTATAATAGTAATTGGAAATGCTCAGAAGCTTCTTATATCTCGAAACATCTGCCCCGCAGTTCGTGCAGAAATTCTTTTCTGTCAGATCTGCTCCACAATTATAACACTGCATATATTTGCTCCTTTACTCTTTCTTCCCGGCGGCATCGGCCATTTCTTTTTCCTGCTCTTTGACCATGTCTACCAGAATATCCGTAAAGTCTGTCATATTGTGGTTTATAATCACATCCTCCGCCTCATCGATTTCAAGGCTGGGATGGAACTTTTTCAATTCTTCTTCAAAGTTGATCATGCGCATCCTCCCGCTTATCTGCTCTTATCCTCATGGATTCAATACCATTATAATACGCAGGGCACACAAAAAAATCAATCTAATTTTTCCGGAAATTCAGGAAAGCACTTCGCATTTTCGCGTTTTTCCGTCAGAAACTGCGGACATGCTGCAATCCCGTCCGGTTTAGAGGAATGCAGCGTTGCATGAACAAAAACAGAGCGGCTCTGCTTTTGTTACAAAACCGCCCTGCACTTTCCTATTAATAAAAAACTTAATAAGAAAACCATATTTCGCTGAAAGCATGCATCTTCCCGCTTACTTGCGCAGCTGACCTAACCGTTCTTTTACCTGTTCCATCATCTGCGTGTATTTTTCCAGCTTGCCGCGCTCTTCTGCGATCTTGCTTTCCGGTGCCTTGCTCATGAAACGCTCATTGTGCAGCATGCCATTTACTCTGGAAAGCTCGCCCTCGAGGCGCTTCTCTTCTTTTTCCAGGCGCTCGATCTCTTTTGCAAGATCAACCAGCTCTGCAAATGGAATATAAAGGGTTGCGTTCGGGATCACAACGGATACCGCGTCCTCTGCGATACCTGTCTTGTCCGCCTGACAGGTCACATCGGATGCGCTCGCCAGGGATGCAAAGAACAGCTTGCCCTCCTCAAAGGTATTTTGCAGCTCTTTCTGGTCGCTTACCACATAAACATGGGCTTTTCTGGAAGGCGGAACGTTCATGCTGGTACGGACGTTGCGGACGCCGCGGACAGCTTCCTTGAGGATTTCGATCTCCTGCTCTTCTTTCTCGAAGTGTCTCTCTTGCTGATAAACCGGCCAGGAGGAAATCATGATAGATTCCTCTTCGGACTGCAGGGTGCAGAAGATTTCTTCGGTAATAAAAGGCATATACGGATGCAGAAGTTTTAAAGCGTCGATCAGGACAGTTTTTAACGTCCACAATGCAGCGTTCTGGCTGTCGGCATCGTCCGTCGCATACAGACGGGGTTTTACCATCTCGATATACCAGTCGCAGAATTCATCCCAGATAAAGTCATAAACCTTCTGTACGGCAACACCCAGCTCGAAGTTTTCCATGTTGTCGGTCACTTCTTTTACGACGTTATTCAAACGGGAGAGAATCCACTTATCGGCAGGCTCCAGATGCGCAGACGCATCCGCAGGAACTTCCTTGCCTTCCATATTCATCAGGATGAAACGGGATGCGTTCCATACCTTGTTTGCAAAGTTTCTGTTCGCTTCTACACGCTCCATGTAGAAACGCATGTCGTTGCCGGGCGCGTTGCCGGTGATCAGCGTCAGGCGCAGTGCGTCCGCACCGTATTTGTCGATGATTTCCAGCGGATCGATACCGTTTCCGAGGGATTTGCTCATCTTGCGTCCCTGAGAGTCTCTTACAAGCCCGTGGAACAGTACTGTTTTAAACGGTTTTTCGCCCATCTGTTCATATCCGGAGAAAATCATACGGATAACCCAGAAGAAAATGATATCGTAACCGGTTACGAGCACATCAGTCGGATAGAAATATTCCAGCTCCTTCGTCTTTTCCGGCCAGCCGAGGGTGGAGAAGGGCCACAGCGCGGAAGAAAACCAGGTATCCAGCGTATCGGGATCCTGTGTAAAATGTGTGCCGCCGCACTTCGGGCAAACAGTCGGCTCGGTGCGCGCTACCACGGTTTCGCCGCAGGAATCGCAGTAATAAGCCGGAATTCTGTGTCCCCACCACAGCTGTCTGGAAATACACCAGTCTTTGATGTTGTCCGTCCAGTTAAAGTAGGTCTTTTCCATGCGTTCCGGAATCAGACGGATTTCCTTCTCCTGAACTGCTTTTACTGCGGGCTTGATCAGCTCGTCCATCTTTACAAACCACTGCTTTTTGATCATAGGCTCGATGGTCGTGCCGCAGCGGTCATGGGTGCCTACATTATGGCTGTAGTCTTCGATCCGGACTAACAGACCCATATCATCTAATTCCTTCACAATGGCTTTTCTCGCTTCATAGCGATCCATGCCTTCGAACTTACCGCCGTTTTCATTGATGGTTGCATCATCATTTAAGATATTAATCTGCTCCAGGTTATGACGTTTTCCTACCTCAAAGTCATTCGGGTCATGTGCCGGAGTGATCTTTACAACGCCGGTACCAAATTCCATATCTACATAGGAATCCGCAACGATCGGAATCTGACGGTTTACAATCGGCAGCAGAACCTTTCTGCCAACCAGATGCTGATAACGCTCGTCGGACGGGTTAACTGCAACCGCACTATCGCCCAGCATGGTTTCCGGACGGGTGGTCGCAAATTCCAGAAATTCTGTCGTGCTTACCTCTCCGTTTTCATCGATCAGCGGATATTTGATATGCCAGAAATGACCAGCCTGTTCTTCGTATACAACCTCTGCATCAGAAATAGAAGTTTTGCAGACAGGACACCAGTTGCCGATTCTGTTTCCTTTATAAATCCAGCCTTTTTCGTGCATGCGGCAGAATACTTCTGTAACAGCCTGATTGCTGCCTTCGTCCATCGTGAAACGGAGTCTGTCCCAGTCACAGGAGGATCCCAGCTTCTTTAACTGATTGATGATTCTCCCACCGTATTCCTCTTTCCATTCCCAGGCGCGCTTTAAAAATCCTTCTCTGCCGAGGTCACGCTTATCGATGCCTTCTTTTTTGAGTGTCTCGATAATTTTAACCTCTGTTGCAATGCTTGCATGGTCTGTTCCGGGCTGCCAGAGCGCATTATATCCCTGCATTCTCTTAAAACGGATCAGAATATCCTGCATGGTATTGTCCAGCGCGTGCCCCATATGCAGCTGTCCTGTGATATTCGGGGGCGGAATGACGATGGTAAACGGTTTCTTGCTCTCGTCTACTTCCGCATGAAAATATTTCTTATCCAGCCATTTCTGGTACAGACGATCCTCAATGCCATGGGGATCATAGGTTTTTGCCAGTTCCTTGCTCATTGTTTCCTCCATTTTCATTTTTGCCGCTATAGGGCTTTGGGACGCCGAGAGAAAAAATCAGAAATCCTGCGAATGAAAAAGAATGTGCCTTGGCACATTCTCGCGCCGAGGCGCGGTTGCTTCGGCAACCATCTACCCTTGCGCCGAGTGCGCATCCTCGCGGAGCTTTTTTTATCTTATGGAAACGAAGTTTCCTATACGATAAAAAAACGCCCTTCGACAGAAAACTCTGTCAAAGGGCGTCTGAATCCAAACGCGGTACCACCTTTGTTTTCCGGAAAAACTGATCTGCTGCAGAGACTGCGCCGCCAGCTGTTTCGGAATCTTGTCGCGGTCATTCCTCTAGAACCGCTGTCCGATAACGGGGACTACCGTGAAAGCTTACCACGCAGCTGCGCATTCAGCTCTCCGATTCCAAAGCCACATTCCGTTCTCCTTTGCTCAGGTCTCCTTTCAGCGATCCGGGACCCTCTCTGTCAGCCGGGTAAACGTACTCTTCTTCTTCCTCATCTTTGTCCGTGTACTATGTACACTATAGGGAAGAATTAAATTTTTGTCAAGAATATTTTTTGCAATTGCAATAAATTTGCGTCGTGCTATAATGAGTGCTAGTGAGTGGGAGTAGTCCCTATCTGCTCCTTACACACGACGAATAACAAGTTCAAAAGATGAGGCTAACATGAAAATTATTATTATTGGCTGCGGCAAGGTCGGCCTGACACTGGCGGAACTGCTTTCCGCTGAAAAACACGATGTCGTACTGATAGATGAATCCTCCCAGAAGCTCTCCTCCATCCCGGAAGAGCTGGATGCTTTGCGCATTCTTGGAAACGGTGCCAGCGTCAATATCCAGCAGGAGGCAGGCGTTGAAGAAGCCGATCTGTTAATTGCAGTGACCGGTTCCGACGAATTAAACCTGCTCTGCTGCCTGATTGCCAAAAAGGCGGGCAACTGCCATACCATCGCCCGCGTCCGCAATCCGATTTATAATAAGGAAATCGGATTCATCAAGGAAAAGCTCGGCATCTCCATGATTATCAATCCAGAGCTGACCGCCGCAACGGAAATTTCCCGTCTGCTGCGTTTTCCCTCCGCGATCAAGATCGACACCTTTGCAAAAGGACGCGTGGAGCTGTTAAAATTCCGCATCAAACCGGAGTTTCACTTAAATAACATGCCGGTCAGCCAGATCGGCTCCCATACAAACAGCGACATTTTAATCTGCGCCGTAGAGCGCGGCGACTTGATCGCGATCCCGGATGGTAATTTTATCCTGCGGGACAACGATCTCTTGTCCATCATCGCTTCCCCGCAGAATGCCTCCACCTTTTTCAAACACATCGGCTTTAAAACCGGTCAGGTCAAAAACGCGATGATCGTCGGCGGCGGAAAGCTCGGCTATTACACAGCAAACCTCCTGCAGACGATGAATATCAACGTCCGCATCGTGGAAAATAACCGCGACCGCTGCGAACAGCTGAGCGTGCTTTTACCTGATTCCACCATCATCTATGGAGACGGAACGGACAAGCAGCTGCTGTTGGAAGAAGGTCTTTCCGAAGCGGAATCCTTTTTGACCTTAACCGGTCTGGATGAGGAGAATATCCTGCTCTCTCTGTTCGCCAAGGCAAACTCCAACGCAAAACTCATCACAAAGGTGACAAAAATCGCCTTTACCGAGATTATCAACAACCTCGATATCGGCAGCGTCATTTATCCTAAGCATCTGACGGCAGACTATATTTTACAGTATGTCCGCGCGATGTCCAATTCCATCGGCAGTAACGTCGAGACGCTGTATCAAATTCTGGACGGACGCGCAGAGGCGCTGGAATTTGCCATCCATGATACCTCTGCCGTCACGGATATTCCGCTGGCAGAGCTGAAATTAAAATCCAACCTGCTGATCGGCAGCATCAACCGAAAGGGTAAAACCTGGATTCCCCGTGGTCAGGATACGATCCAGGTCGGTGACACTGTCATCATCGTTACCACTCAGAAAGGTCTCGGCGATATCCTGGATATCCTGAGAAAATAGGTACGCCCGATGAACTATTCTATTATTTTTTATATTATCGGCTGGATTTTAAATCTGGAAGCGGCCTTTATGCTTCCCTCCTGTCTGGTAGCCCTGATCTATCAGGAAAACAGTGGTTGGTCACTCGTTGCTGCTGTCCTGTTATGCCTGCTGATCGGTCTTCCTTTGGTTATAAGGAAGCCGAAAAACCGTGTATTCTACCTGCGTGAGGGGTTTGCCACGACTGCACTTTGCTGGATCGTATTAAGCTGTGTCGGTGCACTTCCCTTTGTACTTTCCGGTTATATTCCCAATCCGGTCGATGCGCTGTTTGAAACCGTTTCCGGCTTTACAACAACCGGTGCAAGCATTCTGACAGACGTGGAAGCGCTTCCTCACTGTCTGCTGTTCTGGCGCAGCTTTACGCACTGGATCGGCGGTATGGGTGTTCTGGTCTTTTTGCTGACTCTGATTCCCCTCACAGGCGGCAGCCATATGAACCTGATGAAGGCAGAAAGCCCGGGTCCCTCCGTTACCCGTCTGGTTCCGAAGGTAAAATCCACTGCAAAAATTTTGTACATGATTTACATTGTCCTGACAATTATTGAGATTTTCCTCCTGCTGTTTGGCGGCATGCCGCTGTTTGATTCCATCACGCTCTCCCTCGGCACGGCGGGCACCGGCGGCTTCGGCATCAAAAACGACAGCATTGCAGGCTATTCCACCTATTGTCAGGTCATTATCACGATCTTTATGATCCTGTTCGGCATCAACTTTAACGCCTACTTTCTGATCCTGATCCGTAAATTCAGACAGGCATGGGAAAGTGAAGAAGTTCGTGCCTATCTGTTGATTATCGCTGCAGCAACGCTCGCGATCACCTTCAATGTACGCGGATATTTCAGCAGCTTTGCACAGGCATTCCAGCAGACGATTTTCCAGGTTGCTTCCATCATTACAACAACCGGCTATGCCACAACAAACTTTGACCTGTGGCCGGAGTTTTCCCGCACCATCCTCGTCCTGCTGATGTTTGTCGGTGCCTGTGCCGGAAGTACCGGCGGCGGCATTAAGGTTTCCCGCATCCTGATCCTACTGAAAACGGTAAAAAAAGAACTGATCCAGCTGCTGCATCCCAGGAGTGTACGCCGCATCCAGATTGACGGCAAGGCGATCGAGCACGAGGTTGTCCGCTCCACAAATGTTTACATGGGCGTCTACATTTTTATTTTTGCCTTTTCCATGCTGCTGATCGCGCTGAATAACTTCGATCTTATCACCAACTTTTCTGCAGTTGCTGCGACACTCAACAACATCGGTCCCGGTCTTTCCCTGGTGGGTCCGATCGGAAACTTTTCCATGTTTTCCGACTTTTCCAAGCTTGTCCTGATCTTCGACATGCTTGCCGGACGCCTGGAGCTGTTCCCGCTGCTGCTGTTATTCGTACCGAATACCTGGAAACGATTTTAAACCGCTTCCAGGCGAAATAAAATCAGATTATTCTGCGCACTCACAGCGAGTTTGCATTGCCGCGACGCAGACAAAAAAAGAACCAGGCTGCAGCCTGGTTCTTTTTTGTTTTAAAATCTTTTACGCCAGCTGTTTCTTGCCGGTATAAAGCTCGTAATATCTTCCCTTTTGTTCCAGCAGTTGATCGTGATCGCCGCGCTCGATGATTTCGCCGTTTTCCAATACCATGATCGCATTCGCGTTTCGAACAGTGGAAAGCCTGTGGGCGATGACAAGGGTTGTCCGTTCTGCCATCAGGCGATCCATACCATGCTCAATATGTCGCTCGGTTCTCGTATCGACAGAGGATGTTGCCTCATCCAGGATCAGGACAGGTGCCTTGGAAATTGCCGCACGGGCAATGTTTAACAGCTGTCTCTGTCCCTGGCTTAAGTTTGCGCCATCTCCCTCGATCATCGTATCATATCCGTTTTCCAGACGCATGATAAAGGAATGTGCGCTGGCCATTTTTGCCGCCTGCTCGACCTCTGCATCGGTCGCATCCAGCCTGCCATAGCGGATATTTTCCCGGATCGTTCCGGTAAACAGGTGCGTATCCTGCAGCACCATTGCGATATTACTGCGCAGGTTTTCTCGTCCAACCTTGCGGATATCCACGCCATCCATCAGGATTTCTCCGCTGTCGATCTCGTAAAACCGGTTGATCAGGTTCGTGATCGTCGTCTTGCCCGCGCCGGTACTGCCGACAAACGCGATCTTCTGTCCCGGCTTCGCATACAGGGAAATATGCTTCAAAATCGTATGACCAGGCACATAGCCAAACGTCACATCCTTTAACTCCACATGTCCTTTGCAGGGATTTAAAACAACCGCATCCGCTGCGTCTGCAGTTTCCGGCGCTTCATCCATCACCTGGAACACACGCTCTGCACCCGCAAGAGCGGAAAAGATTGTATTCATCTGCATGGACAACTCGTTGATCGGTCTGGAGAACTGTCTGGAATAGTTGACAAATACAGTCAGACCGCCAATATCAAAGCCCTGCAGCACGCATAATATACCACCGATCATCGCAGTCAGGGAATAGCTGACCTGGCTTAAGTTGCCCATGACCGGTCCCATGATTCCTCCAAAAAACTGAGCGAAAATCTGTTTTCCGCGAAGATCGTCGTTTAAGTATTCAAACTCTTCCTCCGCAACGTTTTCATGGCAGAACACCTTTACAACCTTCTGTCCCGTCATCGTTTCTTCGATATAACCGTTTAAAGTACCGATCGCTGCCTGCTGCGCCTGATAAAATTTCCGGCTCTTTCCTGCCACTGCTCCGCCTACTTTCATCATGAGCGGAACCATCACAACCGTCACAATTGTCAGCCACACGTTCGTGTAGAGCATCAGTCCGAGGGTTCCGACTACAGTGATCACGCTGGAAATGATCTGCAGCACGGTGTTGTTCAACATATCTCCGACCGCATCCAGGTCGTTCGTATAACGGCTCATCAGGTCGCCGTGGTTGTTCGTATCATAAAACCGAACCGGCAAATGCTGCATTTTCACAAATAAATCGTTTCGGATTTTTTCCAGTGCACCCTGGGAAACGCCGATCATAATCCGCTGCTGCAGATACTGTGCTGTGACACCGATGATATAAATTCCTGCCATGGTCAGAAGCGAATGCAGAAGCTTCTGCGCACTGCTGCCCTCCCCGGTCAATCCGTTGATGATCGGACGCAGCATATAGGAGCCTGCAAGGTTCGCAATCGTCCCGGCAATGACACAGAAAAAGACGAAAATCAGCCGTCCCTTATCTTCAGAAAGATATCCCATCAGACGCACAATCGCTTTTTTGGTATTCTGCGGCTTTTTGACTTTCATTTTTCCACCGCCAGGACCAGGTCTTGGACCTCCCGGGCCTCCGGGACCGCCGAATCCTTCAGGCCTCTTTGCGCTGCTCTTGCTGTATTTGGCAATCAGTCTTTTCTTTCTCTGCTCGTCCATTATGCGATCACCTCCTTTTTCATCTGGGAGTCGTAAATTTCCTGATAGGCTTTACAGGTTTCCAGAAGGGCTTCATGTTTGCCAAGCCCGACGATTTTTCCCCCGTCCATCACGATGATCTGATCCGCTTCCATCACGGAGCCGATCCGCTGTGCGATAATCAGCTTTGTTGTCTCCTTCAGCGTCGTGGAAAAAGCTTCCCGAATCCTTGCTTCTGTCGCTGTATCCACCGCACTCGTGGAGTCATCCAGAATCAATATTTTCGGACGTTTTAAAAGTGCCCGCGCGATACACAGTCTCTGCTTCTGACCGCCGGAAACGTTTACGCCGCCCTGACCAAGCTCCGTATCATATCCATCTGCCAGTTTTTGAATAAAGCCTTCCGCCTGTGCACTTTCTGCAGCTTCCCGAATCTGGTCTTTGTCAGCATTTTCATCGCCCCACTGCAGATTTTCTTCGATCGTACCGGAAAAGAGTACATTTTTCTGCAGCACCATACCAACGCCCTCCCGCAGATGATTCAGGGAATAATCCCGAACGTCGATGCCATCCACCAAAACCTTTCCCTCATCCACATCGTACAGACGCGGAATCATGGACACCAGCGTTGTTTTGCCGCAGCCCGTCGATCCGATGATACCGATCATCTGTCCCGGCTCGATCGTCAGATTGATCTGATCCAGCACTTTTTCTGCACTGTCTTTGTAATATCGGAAGGAAACATTCTGGAATTCGATCTTTCCGTTTTTTACAACTGCTTCCGGATATGCTGCATGATCGTCTGTCAGACTCACTTTTGTATCCATCACTTCGTTAATCCTGCGTCCGCTCGCAAATGCCCGGGAGCTCTGCAAAAATACCATAGCCAGCATCATCAGGGACATCAGCACCTGCACAATATAGGTTGTAAACGCCGTCAGATCACCGACCTGCATCTTTCCGCCCAGGATCTGATTGCCTCCAAGCCATACCACAACCAGCGTTGTCAGGTTCATAAACAGCATCATCAGCGGCATCTGTGCAACTGCGATCTTAAATGCATTTAAGCTGGATTCCTTTAGCTCTGCGTTCGACTTTTCAAAACGGGCACTTTCATAATCCTCACGGACGAAGGACTTGATGACCCGCACATTCGTCAGTACCTCCTGAATATTGGAGTTTAGAGCATCCAGCTTTTTCTGCATAAACTCAAATCTCGGATATGCAATGCGTAAAAGCAAAAGGATCACTACTGTCATAACCGGCAGAACGATCAGAAATACCGCCGCCAGCTCCCGATCCATCAAAAACGCCATAATAATCGCGCCGATCAGCATGCCGGGGGCGCGAAGCATCATTCGAAGCGCCATCATGATCAGGTTCTGCACCTGTGTGATATCGTTGGTCAGACGCGTAACCAGAGAGCCCGTGGAGAACCGGTCGATCTCCGAAAACGAAAAGGTCTGGATTTTTTTGAACGCATCTTTTCGAAGCCCTGTTCCGAAGTTGATCGCCGCAACCGATGCAAACCATGCTCCTCCAACGCCGCCGGCCATCATGATGAACGCCGTCAGGATCATGATCATTCCCTTCTGAAGGATGTAGCCTACATCATGATTGGCTGCCCCGACATTAATGATATCCGCCATAAAAGACGGAAGCAGTACTTCTCCTGCTACCTCCGTCAGCATCAGAAGCGGTCCCAGTATAAACGCATACCAGCAGGGCCTGATATATTTTCCGTAACGTTTCATTTGATCCTTATTCCTCCTTTTGCTGATCCCGCAGAAGATTTTCATAAATTCGTTCGAAAAACTGCTGCAGACTCTGCATTTCCTCTTCTGAAAATCCTTCAAACATCGCTTTTTCCGTTTCCCAGAACATCTGCTCACTCCGCTCAATGACACTGCGTCCCTTTGGCGTGATCGTCACCCGGTGTGTCCTGTTGTCAGACTCTGTGGTTTCCCGTGTAATGTATCCGCCGCTTTCCAGCTTTTTTAAGGAAACTGCAACCGCTGCCGGAGAAATCTCCAGCTCACGCGCAATTTCAACCTGGGAACAGTTCGGATGATGATTTAAGTGCATCAAAAGCCGGTGCTGACTCTGATAGACTCCCGTATGATTCACCTTTTTTTCAATACAACGGCGCAGCTGCCGATCCGTGCGTCGAAACAGAAATGACAGCCTGCCTTCCGGTGTCGGATTCCCGCAGTGCTTCGCATTTTGTTCTTGTTCCATCACATTTCCCTCTTGTTAACTAGTTAATTGTTTACTTGTTAAGTATATGTATGACTAACTCTGTTGTCAAGAGAATTTTAAAAAACTGATTTCCTTACTGTAACTTTTTTTCGAAATAGATTATAATGATATGCATGACTTCACAGTGTCTTTTTTGATTTTTATATTTTAACGGAGATTTTTAACCTATGTCTTTGACAACCTTTTTGAAAAAGCTTTCCCCCGGGCGCATCATTGCCCTCGGTTTTCTTTTCTACATCCTGCTTGGCTCCCTTTTACTGATGCTGCCCTGCAGCCTGCAGCCCGGTATCGCACTGCCCTATCTTGACGCCCTTTACACTGCCACCAGCGCAGTCTGTGTAACCGGCTTAAACGTCATCGACCCCGGCAGTACCTTTTCACCCTTTGGTCAGTTTGTCCTCGGCTGCCTGATCCAGATCGGAGGACTGGGTGTCGCTTCCATCGGTGTCGGGATCATGCTCGCAATGGGAAAAAAGATCAATCTGAAAGAACGCCGTGTTATCCGTGATGCAATGAACCTGGATTCCGGCAAAGGCCTGATCCGATTTGTCAAAGCAATCTTTTGTACGACACTTCTCATTGAGCTTTTGGGCGCGTTTCTTTCGTTTCCTGTCTTTTTCCGGGATTATCCGCTGCCTCGCGCCATAGGCTTAAGCCTGTTTCATTCGGTTGCTTCCTTTAACAATTCCGGCTTCGACGTGCTCGGAAACGGGACAAGCCTGATTCCGTATCAGAAGGATGTGCTTCTAAATCTCGTGACCTGTGCTCTGGTAATCGCCGGCGGCATTGGCTTTCCGGTCATTTTTGAGCTGCCCCTGAAACACTTTTCCTGGAAACGCCAGTCAATGCACACACGGGTTGTGCTGAGCACGACATTTGCCCTGCTGCTTTTCGGAACACTTTTATTAAAACTCACAGAGAGTATCAGTTGGCTCGGCGCTTTTTTCTACAGCGTCTCCGCCCGGACAGCCGGTTTTTCCACTTATAACCTCAGCGATTTCTCTACTGCAGGTCTGCTGGTCGTTTCCGGACTGATGTTTATCGGGGCCTCTCCCGCGTCCACCGGCGGCGGCATCAAGACCACCACCTTTTTTGTCCTGCTCTCCGGCATCTATTCCGCAGCAACAAACCATTCCGAAAGAGCCTTCCACAACGCGATCCCAAAGGACGCGTTCCGCAAGGCCTCCGTCATCAGTATGCTCGCTGTCTTTTTGGTTATGACAGCCTCCTATCTGATGCTGATCTTTGATCCGCAGCTTTCCCTGCGGGATGTACTGTTTGAAATGATCAGTGCTTTCAGCACCTCCGGTCTTTCCACCGGCATCACACCACAGTTGAGCGCTCAGAGCCGGATTCTTTCTATTATTATGATGTACATCGGCAGACTCGGACCCCTGACTGTTGCATCCCTGTGGTACTTTACGATCGGGGAACGCGTCCGCTACCCGGAAGGGACAATTGCCATCGGGTGAGTGACCGTCCACGGCACGCAGAGACTCTGCCAGCACTGCGCAAGATCACAATTCAGGAATACCGCGCAGATCTTTGCATAACTTATTGGAAAAATATGCGAGCGAACCGCTCAGAAATGAGGATATTATGTTTGGAAAAAAGAAAAAAAATGCCATTGCATACGGTATTATCGGACTTGGGCGCTTCGGGGAAGCGCTGGCGACAGAGCTTGCACGCTCCGGCGCAGAGCTGCTTGTCATGGATCGCGAAGAAGAGCGGGTCCGTGAGATGCGGGAACTGACCGAAAATGCACTCGTTGTCAATACCCTGGACAAAAAAACCCTGACAGAAACCGGTATCCAGAACTGCGATATTGCGGTCGTCTGCATCGGCGAGCATATGGAATCCTCTATCCTGACGACATTAAATCTCGTCAGCCTCGGTATTCCGACTGTCATTGCCAAAGCCACCAGCCCGGAGCATGGCGAGATTTTAAAACGCCTCGGCGCACAGGTCGTTTATCCCGAACGTGATATGGCAATTCGCCTGGCAACCAGGCTTTCCAACTCCCGGGTCCTGGATTTTATCCAGCTGAGTGAAAAATTGAATATCACCAAGCTGTCCGTCCCGGATGCCCTCGTTCAGAAATCTGTCGTTGAATTGAATCTGCGAGCCCGGTTTGGTCTAAACATCATCGCCATCGAGCATAACGGTCAGGTGATCGAGCACGTCGATCCAAACTACCGCTTCTGCCCCGGCGACATTTTGATCCTGTCCGGCAGCAAGGAGAGTCTTTCCCGATTTGACCGCTGGATAGATAAGCAGGAGTAACACGTACAGGTTGCATGTAGACAGCGCACTCCGTCAGTGCGGTACACAGCGCGGGACGCAGCCAACACTGGAGGACATCTACTCCCGGTACGCCAACCGGATTTTATCCGCGATCAGCGCGATGAACTCCGAGTTGGTCGGTTTTCCCTTTCCCGTATTAATCGTATATCCAAACAGCGCGTCCAACGTCTCCATCCTGCCGCGGTTCCACGCAACCTCGATCGCATGGCGAATGGCGCGCTCGACTCTGCTCGGTGTCGTTTCATACTTTTTCGCAATTTCCGGATACAACGTCTTTGTGATCGAGCCGAGCATATCCATGTCCTTGACTGACATCTGAATTGCTTCGCGCAGATACTGATATCCACGGATATGCGCCGGTACGCCGATGTCATGGATCATGTTCGTGACATCCCGTTCCAGGTCCCGTTTGGGCACTTCTTTTGCCTGTACATATTCCAGGGAGTTTTCTTCGCCTGCCGCTCTGGCGGGAACGGTAATCATAATCTGAAATTCTCTATTATGTTCCATCAAATCGGTCAGAATCTGAACCACGTTTTCTTTTTCTTTTCCTGCTGTAAGGCTGAGCTGTTCCATAGTTTTCCTCATTTCTGCGCACGTTTTTTGCGCATGTCGAGTTTGTGTCAAGTGCGCACAGA
>ENA-UOJL01001492-UOJL01001492.1-human-gut-metagenome-genome-assembly--contig:-P47-NODE-1492-length-24280-cov-7.217461_pt1 | contig 24280 bp, 14 predicted proteins | sample MGYA00242347_ERZ723894 | MGnify/ENA metagenome assembly ERZ723894
GAGCCGTGATGAGCGGTGGGGTGGCGACTAGTTGGTCGTACCGGAATCGTCACCCGTGCCCGAGCCAGAGCCCGAACCCGAGCCAGAAAGTGCGACCGTCAGCGTAATCGTGCTGTCGGTGGACTGCTTGCCAGTGGGGGAGACGCCCGTAACGGTGGCATCCTCGTTACCGCTTACGGGATTGCCGTTCTGGTCACAGAAGCCGATGTTATAGAAACCGGCGTTGTTGAGCGCGGTGACGGCGGCGGAGATGCTCTTGCCGTACAGGTTGCCCGGAACACTGGCCTTGCCGGACTTCTTGGCAATGACGACGGTAATCGTGGCGCCGGGCTTCTGCTTGCCACTGGGGTTCCAGCTGATCACGGTGCCCTCGGTAACCGAGTCGTTCTCCTGGTAGCTAACGTCGACGCCAAAGCCTGCCATATCGAGGGCGTTGCGCGCCTGGGCCTCGGTCATGTCGGTCAGATCGGGGACGGACGTGGTATCCGGGCCGCTCGAGACCTTGTACGAGATGGTCGTGCCCTTCGCGACTTCCTTACCGGCTTCGGTGCCCTGCTCAAAGACCTGGCCCTCATCGGCCTCGTTGGCCTCCTCGGAGGCGTTGCCCTTCAGGCCAACGCTTGCCAGCGCGGCCTCGGCCTGGTCCTTGGTCAGGCCGACAAGCTGGGGAACCTCAACCTTCTCGGAGGGCTTGGGACCCTTGGAGATTACCAGGTTCACCTTGGTGCCCTTGGCCTTCTTGGTGTTGCCGTTGGGCGTCTGCTCGGCGACCTTGCCCTCGTCGACATCGTCGTTGTAGCTTTGGTCGATGGTGCCGACCTCGAGGTCGGCTTCCTTGATCAGCTCGACGGCAGTCTGCTGGTCCTTGCCCAGCACATCGGGCACGGTGACCTGCTCGCCGCCAAAGAGTCCTGTGGCAAAGGCCACCACGATGCCGATGACGGCAACGGCTGCCACCACGGCGGCGATGATCTTGTTCTTGTTGGATTTGGGCTTTTCGACCTCGTAGGAGCCGGTGGAGCCCGAAACCGAGCTACGGGCGGTATTCTGGCCGCTCACGCCCGAGACGGGACGCACCATGGCGCGCGTTTGATCGGAAAGCTCGCGAGTCTTGGTGGCGCCCAGCTCACCGGGGGCACCGATGATGCGCGTGGGCTCCGAGACGTTGACGGCACGGCCCGACAGGTAGCTATTGAGCACCTGACGCAGCTCGTCGGCGGTCTGGAAGCGGTTTGCCGGGTCCTTCTCCATGCACTTGAGGATGATGCGCTCAAGGTCGGCGTCGACACCGGAGTTGATCTGGCTCGGCGGAATAGGCAACTCGTTGACTTGCTTGAGTGCGACCGAGATGGCGTCGTCACCGTCAAAGGGAACGCGGCCGGTGGCGCACTCGTACATCACGACGCCCAGCGAGTAGATATCCGAGGTGGGGCCGAGGTCCTGACCGCGGGTCTGCTCGGGGCTGACGTAGTGGGCGGTTCCCAGCACGTTGTTGTCTTGCGTGAGGTGGCTGTTCTTGGCGCGCGCGATGCCAAAGTCCATCACCTTGATGTTGCCGTCGGGCAGCACCATGATGTTCTGCGGCTTAATGTCGCGGTGGATGATCTCGTGCTTGTGGGCGACCGAAAGCGCAGAGCTGATCTGCGAGCCGATCTGGGCGACCTTCTTGGGGTCGAGGGCGCCGTGGCTCTTGATGCCGCTCTTAAGGTCGGTGCCGCGCAGGTACTCCATGACGATGTAATAGGTGTCGCCGTCCTTGCCCCAATCGTAGACGCCCACGATATAGGGGGAGGAGAGACCGGCTGCTGCCTGGGCCTCCTGCTTAAAGCGTGCGGCGAAGGTTGCGTCGCCAGCATACTGCGGCAGCATGATCTTGACGGCTACCGTGCGGTCGAGGACCTGGTCCTGTGCACGGTAGACGGTCGCCATGCCGCCTGTTCCCACCTTATCCTTGAGGAGGTATCTTCCCCCGAGGACCCTCTGTTCCATTCCTGCTCCTAACATAACTATTCGCTCAACGATGTGTGTAGTACCTACGATGTGGCCGCTGGGGCCGTGTGGCGCGTTGCCGCTAACTCTTAGGCCGCGGCGCGCCTCGGGTGTCCGATTCGATCATGGGCATCACGCTCCCTGTGCGGCAAGCGCCGCGGTCAGGACGATACCGGCGATCTTGGCGGCCTTGACGTCATGCTTGTCGTAATCCTCCAAGGCCACCGAGATGGCGACCGTGGGTGAATCGTAAGGTGCAAAGCCAACGAACATCGAGTTGACGTTGGTGCCGCCGATCTCGGCCGAGCCGGTCTTGCCGGCGACCTTGACGCCGGGGATTTGGGCATCGGTGCCGGTGCCGGACTGGACGACGGCAAGCATGGCCTGCTTGACCTGGTCGGCCGTGGCGGAGCTGACGGCCTGACCAAGCGAGCGGGACTGCGTGGTCTTGACCACGGTTCCGTCCGGGGCGAGTACCTGGGCTACAAAGTACGGGTCCATGACCACGCCGCTGTTAGCGATGGCGGCGGCAATCACGGCGTTTTGCATGACGGTGGTCTGCGGGCCGGGCGTGTGGTCCATGCCGACAGGCTGGCCGGCGCCGGCCCAGGCGGTCTCCCACTCGGTCATGAGCGACGGGTCGGCCATGATGGAGGCCGCGGAGGTCAGGTCTTGGCCGAGCTTTTGGCCGTAGCCAAAGGCGTTGGCAAACTGTACGAGCGTGTTTGCGCCAACTTCGTTTGCCACCTGGCCAAAGACGACGTTGGAGGACACGGCAAAGGCCTGCTGCAGGCTGATGGTGCCGTAGCTCTCGTTGGCATAGTTGGTGACCGGTGCGTTGCCGATGTCCATGGAGCCGGGCGCCTGGTAGGTGCTGGTAAGGCTGGCGGTACCGGTCTCGAGTGCCGCGGAAAGCGTAACGACCTTAAACGTTGAGCCCGGCGTGTACAGCGCGTCCATGGCGCGATTGTACATGGAGCCGTCCTCGCCGCCGCCCGTCTGCAGCAGGGCATCGATGTTGGTGTTGTCGTAGGTGGGCGAGCTGGCACATGCGAGCACCGCGCCGGTACGCGGGTCGATGACCACTACAGCGCCCTTAAAGCCCTTGAGCGCCTGCTCGGCCGCCGTCTGGATGCGCGAGTCGATGGTGAGCTTGGCGGTGTTGCCCGGCTGGGTCTGGCCCGCGAGCGACGCGATGGCATTGTTCCAGCTGGAGTAGTCCTTAGAACCGGTGAGCGTGTCGTTCATGACGCTCTCGATGGCGGTGGTGCCATACTGCTGGCTCACGTAGCCAACCACGTGCGCTGCCAGGTTACCGTTGGGGTAGGAGCGTACGTAGGTGCCGTCCTCCTGCTGCAGCGACTCGGCCAGCGTCACGCCGTCGGACGTGATGATGGAGCCGCGCTGGATGTACTTGGAGCGGGCGATGGTGTGGTTGTTGGTCGGCATGTCCTGATAGTCCTTGGCCTTAATGACCTGGACATAGGTGAGGTTGCCGATAAGGATGGCGAACAGCGCCGTAAAGGCGAGCACCGCGCGGGTTAGACGGTTGGCGAGCGCAACGCGGCCGAGCACACCGGATTCAGGCGTGTCGAGCAGGCGACGTCGCATGCGCGAGCCGACGGAATGGCTGCCGCTGCCGTAGGAAGACGAGGTGGCAAAGCGCGTGCCCGTCGGGGCGGCGGCAGATGCGACCTGATCATCGGTGATGGCGGCCATGGTGCCGGTGCCGGTAAGCTCGGCCTCGCGTCCGGTAGCCTCGTCACCGGCGCGTAGCAGGAGCGCGACGATGATAAAGCTCGCCAGCAGCGAGGAGCCGCCCTGGCTCATAAAGGGCAGAGTGACGCCGGTCAGCGGGATCAGGCGGGTGACGCCGCCCACGATCAAAAAGGCCTGGAAGCTGATGGCTGCCGTAAGACCGGTGGCGCTAAAGGCGGCGAGGTCGGATTTAGCGCGGGCAGCTGTGGTGAGGCCACGCACGGCAAAGAGCATAAACAGGATGAGCACGGCGCCGCCGCCCAAAAGACCCATCTCCTCGCCGATGGCCGAGAAGATAAAGTCGGACTCGACGACGGGGATGTTGTTGGCCATGCCGTTGCCGATGCCAACACCGACCAGACCGCCATCGGCAAGCGAGAAGAGCGACTGGACGATCTGGTAGCCCTGGCCCTGGGCGTCCTTAAACGGATCGACCCAAACCTGGAAACGCACCTGAACGTGCGACAGGAACTTGTAGGCGCCCACGGCTCCGACGGCTAAGAGCGCAAGGCCGATAACGACATACGAAAAGCGCCCCGTGGCAACGTAGAGCATCAGCAAGAAGATGGTGTAGAACAGCACGGCCGAACCCAGGTCGCGTTCGAAGACGACGACGAGCAGGCACACGCCCCATACGGCAAACAGCGGCAGCAGCAGTCGCAGGCGAGGGATTTTAAAGCCCAGGATTTTGCGGTTGGAGATGGAGAGCAGCTCGCGGTTCTCGGCCAGGTAGCCGGCCAGGAACAGGACGATAAAGACCTTGGCGAACTCGCCAGGCTGGATGGTAAAGCCCGCGATGCGAATCCACAGCTTGGAGCCCGAGATCGTGGTGCCGATAAAGATGGGCAGCATCAGCAGGATGATGCCGATAATGCCAAAGGTGTACTTGTAGCGCATGACCACGTCGAGGTTTTTGACCAGTGCAAGCGTTCCCACCATCAGGGCCACCGAGACAAACAGGATGATGAGCTGTGAGATGGCGAGAGCGGGGGCGAGACGCGTCACGAACGTGATGCCGATGCCCGAAAGCATAAATACGATGGGCAGGATGGCGGGGTCGGCACCGGGCGCCAAGATGCGCACGGCGATATGTGCCGCGGCAAAGGCGGCAAAGAGGCCGATCGGTACGGCGAGCGTCTCAAAGGAGATGGCAGCGCCCGCGGTGAGGACGTACATCGCATACAGCAGGATGACGGGGAACGCCGAGGCGATGAGCAAGAGCAGCTCGGTGTTGCGGCGACTCATAAGCGGCACTCCCTTTCTAATTCTTATCGGAGGCTTCGGCCTCGGCGGACTGTTCGGCGGTTTTCTCGGAATCTGATTCGGAGGTCGATCCCTGATTGGTGTTGTCGCGAATCGTTTGCGCGTCGATCACCTGGCGGGTCTGCTCCTCGTCGATCTGGTGGCGGTACTTGGATATCGTGTCCTGCGCATCGTCGACACTTGTTTGCGGAATGCCCGCCTTGAGGCGGTTTTGCGTGTCTTCGGGCAGGTCGGATAGCTTGATGCTGGTTTCGCTTTCGAGCCAGTGGAGCTTGAGTCCGAGCGGCTTGCCGGGCAGGCCGCGCCAGACGGCGACATTGCCCTGGTAGGTACCCAGGTAGTACGAGCCGGTGACACCCGTGTAGGCCCAGATGTCAGCTGCCAGCACAAAGACGAGGGCCAGAATGGCGGCGATAGTAACGTTGCGGCGACGCACGCGCTGCGCCTCGCGCATAACGCCATCGTCAACCAGGTCAACGACTACTACGGTCACGTTGTCGTGGCCGCCGGCAGCAAGCGCCGCGTCCACTAGGTTGTCGACGCAGATTTGCGCGGTTGAGGACTGCGTGGCGATGTTCTCGATATCGCTATCGGGAATCATGCTCGAGAGGCCGTCGGAGCACAGGATCAGGCGGTCGCCTTCCTCGATATGCAGAGTGAAGTGGTCGGCATACATGGCGGGGTCCGAGCCCAGTGCGCGGGTGATGACCGAACGGTTGGGGTGGACGCGAGCCTCGTCTGCCGTGATCTCGCCAGCGTCCACGAGCTCCTCCACGTAGGAGTGGTCGCGGGTCACGCGGATGAGCGTGCCCTCGTGGAGCAGGTAGGCGCGAGAGTCGCCCACGTGGGCGATGGCGAGCGTGTCGTTTTCGATATAGGCGCAGGTGGCTGTGCAGCCCATGCCGGGCTTGCCCAGGCCGTTCAGGGCCGCCTCGATTACGGCGGCGTTGGCTGCCTCGACGGCTGCGGCCAGGCGCGCTGCGTCGGCGGACTGCGGGGCCGTCTTGGCAATAGTCTCGACGGCGATGGAAGAGGCTACCTCGCCGGCGGCGTGACCGCCCATGCCGTCGCATACGCAAAAGAGCGGCGACTGCACCAGGTAGGAATCCTCATTGTGCGGGCGCACGCAGCCAACGTCGGAGCGGGCGCCCCACATGAGTTGCGTGGTGGTACCGGCATCATAGGTCGAGTCGGTCTCGATGCGCTCCTCGGTCAGGGACTCAAAGCTCATGGTCGAGCCGGGGTCTTTGAGCTTGGCCTCAACGGCAGCAACGTCGATCTCGGCGGTGTCACCGGGAGAGACGGTGTCGGTCTCGGCGTTTGATTCGGAATCACCGGTGTCCGGGGAGTCGGGCTCCTCGGAAACGCGGGCGGTCGACTCGTCGTCTTGTGGGCTGACGTCTATAGGCTCGGGCGCCGGCGTAGACGCGGGCGCAACCTCGGACGCCGGGGCCATGGGAAACGCCGGCGCGGCGGGCTCGGGTGCCGCAAACACCGCAGTGCTCTCGTTGATTGCCGCGGCGACGGGCTCTGCAAAGTGAGCCGGCGCCGGGGTTGCTTCGGGCGCTGTGGGCTGTTCCGCAGCATGTGCGCCGATGGGCGCCGCTACGGCATCCTCTTCGTCCTCGTTATCGGCGAGATCCGAAATATCATGCGTTACATGCGAAAGAGGCAGGGAGAACACGGTGTCCTCGGGCTCCACGGGTGTGGAGTCCGCCGGAGTGGCGTGGGCCGGTGCAGCTGCGGCGGCAGCCGGTGCCTCGGTCATGGTTGCGGACTTGTTCTCCTCGTCGATCATCGACGGTTCACCTTCATGACCACGTCGCCAATCTGGACTTCGTCGCCCTCACGCAGCGTCGCGGGCTCCACGAGCTGGCGGCCGTTGACGAGCGTGCCGTTAAGTGAGTTGAGGTCCTCGATGATGAGCGCCGGGCCCTGCAGCGAAAAGCGCGCATGCGAGGCCGAGACGAACGGTTCGTTGATGCAGATGTCCGAAGATGGCGAGCGACCGACGATGACGGGGCCGAGCATGTCTACGTGGATGCCGCGGATACCGCGCGGACCCTTGTCCACATCAATCGTCCAGATAGCCGAGTCGCGGCGCTGCCCGCGCACAAGTCCCACGCCGGTCTTCATGACGGCGAACAAGAAGATATAGAGCAGGGCGACCAGGACGATGCGGCCTGCAAAAAGGACGATATCGATGTTCATAAGCGACTATCCCCTAAATTCAAAGGTACTCAGGCCAAACGTCAGCAGATCGCCGTTGCGCAGCGGGCAGCGCGTAATGCGGCGGTTGTTGACGAGCGTGCCGTTGGTGGAATTGAGGTCCTCGATCGACCAATCCGAGCCCGTAAAGGTGAGCTGGGCGTGGCGGCGCGACACGTTGGGGTCGCGCAGGGCAATGTCGGAAACTGAGCGCTCGCGACCGATGGTCACCTGTGCGGAGGTGATGCTATGGCTCTCGCCGCTCACGACGTCGACGAGCTGGGCGAGCGGGCGCTGCGGGGCGCGAGTGCTCGCCATGTTGGAGGCGATGCCGGCTGCGGCGCCTAGGCCCACGGCGGCACCGGTCGCGGCGGCTCCGCCCATGCCGGCAAGCGCGTCGCGCGAGACGGTCTGAGGCACCGGGATGGGTGCGGCGGCGGGGTCGGGGACGCTAGGCGCGAAGGGGTCTGCCACGGCAAGCGGGTCGGGAGCGGCGGCGCGAGGCGTCGGCTGCTGCTGGGGCATGGCGGCGGGGCGCTGTTGCTGCGGGGCAGCAAACTGCTGCTGGCCGGCGCGCGGGGCGCTGGCGGCACGGCTTGCCGCGGAGTTGTTCTGGCCCAGGCCGTTTTGATAGGCACGCTCTTCTTCGTACAGGCGGCCGAGCGTGGGGGCATCGACGTTCTCGGCAAAGACCGAGAACTTGCCGGCGCGCAGCTGCGGATCGATCATAAAGCGCACGAGGGGCTCGCCGACAAAGACATAGCGGCGCTTTTCGGCCTGCGCCTTCACAAACTCGCGGACTTCGCGCGAAAGCTCGGGGTAGAACGGGGCGAGCATGGGATCGTCGTCGGCGGCGATAAGGATGGTATAGAGTGCCGGCGCCGTGTTGACGCCGTTGATCACCAGAGTCTGATCCTCCATGTCGCGAGCGGCCTGCTTGGCAAGCTTCTTAAAGGAGAACGGGGCACGGGTGGCACCGAAGATGCCGGCCACGTGGTCCTCGAAGATGTTCAGGAAGTTCACGAAAGATCACTCTCCGTATAGGTTCTTTGGTATCCGAGCAAATATAGGCATATCCCAACGATTATAGAGGATAGGATTCCCGCAACCGCCGCCTTGGCGATGACCGCGGCTGCAAGGCTGGCAATTTCCATATGGTGTGCAAGACAGGACGCCGCTGCGCAGCCGATGCCGGTGACAGCGATGGCGGCGATTGCGGCAAGGTTTGAGCCCTGATTGGCACGCTTGGCATGGGCATTGAGCAGCGCGGATGACGCTGCGGCAGTTGCCGCGGCCAGCCCAAAGGCAGCCCAAAGGAGCGGGTCTCCCAGCGCTGCGGCAACGTTACCGAGCCCCAGCACGCCTCCGGCTGAAAGCGCGACCGTGGCCAGACGGGCAAAAAGCGCGCCCATGCCCGTTGCCGCGGCGGCGCTTGCCGGGCCGAGCCAAAATGACGCGACGCCGGCGGCGACCCCAGCTGCCAGGAAGGTATTGCCGGTCAGACAGCCAAGCGCGAGTACACAGGTGAGTGCGGCGCTCGCGGCAGCCTCGGTGCGACCCCAGGCGATCCACCAACCGGACATGGCGGCGGCAAAGATCACCGCGACGGGCAACATCGACAGGATGCCCTGTGCCTGCATGGTGGCGTTGGCCATGAGCACCAAAAAGCCCACAGCCGAGATGGCCGAGCCAATCTGGGGGGCCAGGCCAGCCGCCGCGCCGATCGCGATGGCCGCAATGACCAGGCCGGGAAGCGCCGCGACCCCGGCCGTTTGCATCAGCAAAAAGCTAAAGGTGCCGCACGTTAGCGCCGAGATAATGCGCATGGTGTAGTCGCGCGCATGGCTCCAGCGCGTGCCCGCCCAGCCGAGTGCGGGGTCGACCTCGATGGCGTCGTCCTCGTAGTGCGACGGCTCGATACCGTCGAGCTCCTGCTCGTCATCCGAAAGCTCGCCAACCATTTGCTCCAGGCTGCGACGGCCCTCGCGCACGCTGCCCAGACCGGCAAGGAGCTGGTCGCAAAATGCCTCGATGCTGTTGGGGCGGTCCTGCGGCATGGGGGAGAGCGCGCTCATGAGCGCGGCCTCGGCTCCCGGGGGAAAGTGTGGTATCAGCTCGCTGGGATAGGTGGCGCCGCCGATGATGCGGTCGAGCGAGTCGGCGGGCGTGGCCGCCATAAAGGGAGCGCTGCCGCACAAGCCCTCGTAGATCACACAGGCGAGGGCAAAGACATCGGCGCGCTCATTGACCGTGCCGGTCTCGATATCGAGCTGCTCGGGCGGCATGTAGCCGATGGTGCCGCCGCGCGAGCCGCCAAAGCCACCGGCGGACGACAGTCGCGCCATGCCAAAGTCGGTGAGCTTTACATTGCCCGAGTGGTCGATGAGCACGTTGGCGGGCTTAATGTCCAGGTGGAGTACGCCATTACTATGGGCGAAGGTGAGCGCCTGGCCCAGGGCATCGGCAATGGCTGCGGCCTCGTCAAAGGTAAGTGAGTGGCCGTCCACGCGGTGCAAAAACTCGGCCAGCGACATGCCATCGACATATTCCATAACCAGGTAGGCATAGGCTGTGTCGTGCGTAAAGTCGATGACCTGCACGATATTGGGATGTTGAAGCATGGCGGCAGTGTGCGCCTCGCGCAGGACATCCATGATGTCGCTGGCGGGCATGCCGGCACCGTTGATAAGGGGGATGCGCTTAATGGCGACGCGGCGGCGCAGGTGCGTGTCGCGGCAGATCTCGATGGAGCCAAAACCGCCGGTCGCAAGTGTCTCGAGCGGCTGGTACCGCTTGAGCAGCTCGCGAGAGCTGGTGCCCTCCAAAGGAACGTCCGGCGAGAACCGGGCGGTATGTTGCGAGAAAAGCGGCATGGCCAACCCTCGTGCGTTTAAAGTTCGTTTGCGAGCGGCGGGCGCGGAGCCGAGCCGTTCGCGGTGGCATAGATGCTGCTAGTGTAGCACGCTCGGGTGCATGGGGAGGATAGCGGGATGCGAGGCTGCCTGTCTGGCTTGGCCTTAGCGCTTCTTCTTGTTCTTCTTCTGCTTGCGCTTGGTCTCCTGGGGCTTGTCGCCCTGCTTGGCCTCGGCGGCGGCCTTCTCGGCCTTCATTTTCTTCTTCTTGGTCTCGATGCGGAGTTTATTGTTGATGCGGGCCTTGAGGAAGGGGCCGAACTGCTCGGCATCGCCACGGACGAAGGTGTCCTTAGGGATCGTCACGCCCTGGTCGGCGAACATGGCCACAAAGATGCGCTCGCCGTCGAGTACGTGGTCGAGCTTGTCAAACGGGAAGAACTGTGACTTACCGCTCTTGCCCCAAACCATCAGGCCGTCCTCGTTGGCGGCGACGCGGCGATAGCGGCCACCCATTGACTCGTCGGCCTCAACGGCGTCGATAAAGTCGCGGGCGAGGGTGTGGTGCAGGTTTTTGCTCCACCAGGCCAAAAAAGCGCCGAATACGATCAGCACGACGCCAAACTTGATCCAGTTGCCGCCGGCCACCAACATGCCGATGCCGATGAGCGCGGCAATTGCCGCGGCGACATACAGCGAGCCGCGACGCCTGGGCGAGGCGACCAGGCGGGCGAAGTCGGTGACCAGGTCGTTTTCGTACTGGTACTCGTTGAGGTACAGGATACCGTCGTCGGCTGCGGCCTGCTTCTCGAGCGCGACCTCGACCTGGTCGGCTGCTTCGGAGGGAACGAGGTTGCTCTCTGCGTCTGCCATGCTCTTTGGACTCCTATCGCGGCGGGCTCGCCGTACGGGTATTATGGAATGCAGTATGCCGTGCGACCGCATGGCCGCCGTGGCAACAAGACTCAGTATACCCGGGGGAGCACCCATGGAATCGTTGTACCGAAAGTATCGCCCGCTCACCTTCGACTCCGTGGTGGGCCAGCAGCATATCGTCTCGACGCTCGAGCACGCCATCACCGAGGGGCGCCTGTCCCACGCCTACCTGTTCTGCGGACCGCGCGGCACGGGCAAGACCACCATGGCGCGCATTCTGGCCAAGGCGCTGCTGTGCCGTAATGCTGAGGCAGCGCGCGCCGAGGGTGCAAGCGGCTGCATGCCCGACGGTACTTGCGAGGAGTGCGAGCTCATTGCCGAGGGCAACCACCCGGATGTCTACGAGCTCGATGCCGCAAGCCGCACGGGCGTGGACAATGTGCGCGAGGAGATCATCAACTCCGTCAACTTTGCCCCGGTGCGCGGCAAGTACAAGATCTATATCATCGACGAGGTCCACATGCTCACGACGGCGGCGTTCAACGCGCTGCTCAAGACGCTTGAAGAGCCGCCGGCACACGTGATCTTTGTGCTGTGCACCACCGACCCGCAAAAGATTCTGGAGACCATCCTCTCACGCTGCCAGCGTTTCGATTTCCATCGCATCGGCAACGAGGATATCGAGCATCGCTTGGCATACGTGTGCGAGCAGGAGGGCTTCGATTACGACGACGAGGCGCTGACTATCGTGGCGCGCCATGCAAAGGGCGGCATGCGCGACGCGTTGTCCACGCTGGAGCAGCTGAGCGTCTTTGGCAACGGTTCTGTGCATGCGGACGACGCCCGCTCGCTTTTAGGCGAGGTTTCGGACCAGATCCTGGGCGAGTTTGCCCGCGCCATTGCCGATCGTGATGTTGCCGAGCTGTATGGGCTTATTCGCGCGCAGGTCGAGGAAGGTAACGATCTGCTGGAACTGACGCGCGACCTGGTGGCGCACGTGCGCGACGTGTATGTTGCCTGCGTTGCCGGTGCCCGTGCCGAGCTGTTTGAGGGCGGCTCCGAGCAGGCCGAGGCGCTTGCTGCCGAGGCCGCTGCCTTTGGCGAGCATCCTGCCGACCGCCTGGCTCGTGTGCTGACAGTGCTCGACGATGCCGCACTGGAGATGAGGGGCGCGAGCGACGTGCGCCTGGTGCTCGAGATTGCCTGCACGCGTCTGGCGCGTCCCGAGGCTGATTTAACGATTGAGGCATTGGCCGAGCGCGTGGCACGCCTGGAGGCCATGGTTGCCAACGGCGCCGTGCCGGCGAGCGTGGCTGCTGCTCAAGCGAGTGCGCCTGCTGCATCCGCACCCGCTGTCCAGCAGCCGACGCTGATCTCGGGTGCCCGAGCCGCTACTCCTGCGGCGACCGCTGCCCCCGCTGTTACGTCCGCGCGCCAGGGCGGTATGCCTTGGGACCGTGGTGCTGCCGCTCCGACGCCTCAGCCCGTTGCGGCCCCCGCGCCTGCCACCGCTCCGGCACCTAAGCCCCAGTCCAACAACGCCGCCCAGGTTGCCGCCGCCGAGACGCCCGCGGTCGAGGATGCCGGAGAGCTGCAGCGCAAATGGGCCGAGGTTGTCGAGCGTGTCAAGGCACGTCAGGCTTCCTACGCAGGGCTTTTGCTCAACGCCCGTGCCACGGCCGACGACGGCTCCAAGCTCACGGTCTCGTTCCCCGCGGGTTCGACTTTTGCCATTAAGATGCTCGGTCGCGCCGATACGCAGTCGGTGGTCCTGCCGACGGTCTGCGCGGTCTTCGGTCGTCGTACCGTCGACTATATCCTGGATGGGGGTGGCACGCCGGCTCCTCAACATGAGGAGCATTCTCCATCTGCACGGGCTGCGGCATCTGCGGACCCGCAACCCGTGTCCTCGGCGGCCCCTGTATCCTCGAGCGCCAGCGCGCCGCAGCAGCAAGCGGCGCCGGTAGCGGCATCGACCCCGTCGGCGCCTAAGCCCGCGGCGCCCAAACCGGCTGCTCCGACACCCGCGCCCAAGTCGTCTGACCTGGGCAAAGCCCCCTGGCTACGCTCCGACAACCCCGCCGGCGCTCCTGCCACGGGTAAGCTCCCGACCGAGCCCGCGCCCCGAGCGCCCGAGCGCGCGTCCGCTCCCAAGGCTCAGCCTGTCGCGCCGTGGGAATCCGAGCAGGTGCCCTACGACGACGCTATGGTCGGCGGCTTCGCCGGCGATGCGAGCGGGGACGATCTGCCTCCGTTCGACGTGCCGGGTGCGACGCCCGCGCCCAAGTCCGCTGCAGCTGCCCCCAAAGAGGAGGACGCTCCTGCAGCTCCCTGGGAGTCCAACCCCGGCGCCGGCAGCCCCTTCGGCCATCAGGGCGCAGCCCCGAGCATCCCGCAGACCGAGGACGAGGCCAAAGCCCTCATCCGCAGCGTCTTCGGTCAGTCCACCATCTTCAAACCGGTGGAGTAGCTGCGCGGGCGGGTATACTGCTCAAGAAGAGATCTCTTTGTCCGGGCGCATCTGTATTTCGGACATGTGCAACGTGGTGCCGCGTATATCGCATTCGAGCAGACAAGTGCGTGACGGTCGGCCTAGGATGCTGAGGTCGATACGATACGTCGCATGGCTGTCCGTGTATTCGACTTGCTCGGCGTTGACGGTTGCTCCGATTGTCGATAAAGAGCCCGGTTCGGCATCGACAATCTTGAAGTCCTTTATCTTGACCTTGAACTCTTGGTAGAGGGACGGGCTGTTGTAGTAAACGGTTCGGGTTCCGTCGGTGCACTCATCGGTCGCTTCCCATTTGACGGTGGGCTGGTCCGAGTTGGCTATCAGCAGTTCTGCTCCAAAGGCTATAGCATGGGTGATGACAACCAGCAATGCCCAGCCGACAAAGAGATAGAGAACCACATATGCGACGGGGTGTTTTGAGCGGATGTTTTGGAGCGCGTCGGGGACATTCATGGGGCACCTCCAAATTGCTATCTATGATAATCAAATTATACCCTGCCGCCATGTGCGCCGCCTCGAGCAGCGGTTCGGCATTTAGCTATTTAGTGGCGCACATGAAATGCCGGATTCGGCTCTACTAGATTGAGTGTGCGATATTATGCAACCTTGCATAATTCGACCTTGCATAATCTTGGGGGCGCATCACGCTCCAGGACATGTATATCGACTGAGGTAGTGTGTCCGCCCCGCTCGCTGGCCTCGCGCCGTGGTACGATTTTTGAGTTTGAAAGTCCCGCCGTGCTCCGGCTGCCCTTGCAGCTCGGCGTGCGGCCGCACGTAAAGGAGCCATCATGGCCGGTATGAACATGCAGCAGATGATGAAGCAGGCTCGCAAGATGCAGGAGCAGCTTGCCGCCGCGCAGGAGAATCTCAAGTCCCAGACCGTCGACGCCTCTGCCGGCGGCGGCATGGTCAAGGTGACCGTTAACGGCGAGATGGAGCTCGTCAACCTCACCATCGATCCCGATGCCCTCGATCCCGAGGACGTCGATATGCTGCAGGATATGATCATGGCTGCCGTCAACGAGGCCGTCCGCGGCGTCAACGAGCTTGCTAACAAGCAGATGGGCGCCATCACCGGCGGCCTCAACATCCCGGGCATGCCGTTCTAAGACACGCATATATATGAGTGCGAATCACAGTCTGCAAAAACTGCTCGATGAGCTGGGCCGTCTGCCGGGCATTGGTCCCAAGTCGGCCCAGCGCATCGCCTATTACCTGCTCGAGGCCGACGCCGAGGAGGCCCGCCGCCTGGCCGAGGCCATCCTGGAGGTCAAGCAGGAGGTCCACTTTTGCAGCCGCTGCTTTAACTACGCCACGGCCGACGAGTGCTCCATCTGCCAGGACCCGATGCGCGATACCACTCGCATTTGCGTGGTGGGCGAGCCGCGCGACGTCCAGGCGATCGAGCGCACGGGCAGCTACCACGGTCTCTACCACGTATTGGGCGGCGTGATCAGTCCCATGGACAAGATTGGTCCCGAGCAGTTGCACATCCGCGAGCTGCTGGCGCGTCTGGGCCACGAGGATATCCATGAGGTCATCATCGCCACCAACCCCAACATCGAGGGCGAGACCACGGCGAGCTATCTGGCCCGTACCATCAAGCCGTTGGGCGTCGAGGTGTCGCGTCTGGCAAGCGGCCTTCCCGTGGGCGGCGACTTGGAGTATGCCGACGAGCTTACGCTTGGCCGCGCCATCGAGGCCCGTCGCGCGATTTAGGTGGCGAGCCTGCTCCTGCCGTATGTTTTCCTCGCGACGCACGGGGTAGTCATAATTTCCCCGTGCGACTGTGAGTTTGTTGTGCAACAAAGATGCTTCGTATCCGCTTATCGCATGGATGCTTCCGCTCGCATCCTTAATTTGTCCATTCGTTGCGCAACCTTTTTGGTTCGCTGATACACTCAATTATGGATTCGAATGAATGCGCCGCTCCTGAGCGGCGTGTTTTTGTTGGAGGAGAACGCATGCGGCCCGGTGGCACTCAGACAAAGCGCGGCGCCGCGGTGCGCATGCGACGCCGACTGGGCTTGGCGCCTCGGGCGTACGCACTGCTATCGTGCTCGTTGGTGCTGGTCATAGCTGGCGTTTCTGCCTATGGCATGACCGTGCCGTCCATGATGCAGGCGCATGCCGCACGCGAACCGCGCGTGGGGCATGAGGTCAAAAGTGATCTGGGTACCACGACTGGATATGCTTGGGCAAGTGTGGTCGCGCATATTGTGTTTGGCACCGACGATGCGGACGGCGCCGAGGCCCCGGACAACGAAGTCACGCTTGCCAATGGCAAAACCATCGTGCTCACCAACACCAAGATCATCGATCGGTTGTCCAACAATAACGTGGCGGCAACGGTGAATAAGGTCGAGCAGCAGAAGGAGCAGGACGCCCAGCAGACAGGCAAGCCCGGTAGCTCGGATACTTCTGGCTCCGGCTCGGATTCATCGAGTTCGGGCGGCGGCTCTGGGTCGGGTTCCTCTACCGGAGGGTCTGGAAACGGCGGCTCGACGGGCGGCAACACTGACAACGATGCAAACTCCGGTGGCCTTTCCGCTGCTGAAGAAGAGAGCATTCACAGTTGGCTTGTGACCAAGTACAACATGCTCGACGGCTATGTTTCTCGTGCCAATGACGTGGTCTCGACCTATAACTCTACGGGAGATCCCAGACCGTGCGACAGCCTGGCGAATGACATGTTTGCCATCCGTGCTGAGTTCGGTCGACAAAGGTTCTCGACCGAATCTAAGTGGTATCAGCAGTATGCCAATCTGTGGGGCTGTTATACCAACCTATGTCAATGGGTCGGCCATTACGGCGATGATGACGTCGCGCTCGGTAACTTCAACAATAACGTGGCGGCGCTTGCCCTATGATGACCGATCTTGCATCCACCACACCACAATCGCTCGGTCGCGATCCCATGGTCGGCCTGCGCCTTGCGCGTGTCGACGGGTTTGAGCCGGCCATTGCGCTCGGTCAGGACGAACTGCCTGCCTATCTGCGTCGTTTTACGATGCTGTTTGCCGACGATGCCACCATGCGCCGTGGCGGTATCGGCCGCGTGACGCGTGCCGTCAACGCCCAAGGCGAGGCCGTGGCACTCAAGCAACTCATCTTGCCGACGCGCGATGAGTTTGACGATGCCGCCGCCCATGAGGCGCTGGTCGCCAAGTTCAAAGCGGCGTTTCGCGAGGAATATGAATGCCATCGCGCCCTTTCGGGCCTTAAGGGCTTTCCCCGCCTCTATGGCTGGGGCGAGGTCGACGGTGTGCCTGCAATTGTCATGGAATGGGTCGAGGGCGAGACGCTCGCCCGCTTGCGTTCGCGACTCGCCGTGGACGATGCCGGACGCCTGTCGCCGCTTGTGGCGGCGCGCTTGGGGCGCGACCTGTTCGATCTGCTCTACCGTATGAGCCTGGTGGGTGAGGGCTTTGTCCATCGCGATATCTCGCCCGCTAATACTATGGTGCGTACGGCGCGCCTGCCGCTTGACCGGCAGCTTGCCGAGGGCACCTTTGACCTGTGCCTGATCGACTTTGGCTCGTCGCTGGCGCTCGAGCCTGCGTCGGCCGTGGCCGGTACCGGCGGCAAGGCGTCGTTTACGGAGCGCTATGCCACGCTGCGTCGCGCGACGGTTGCCTATGCCCCGCCCGAGATGCTCACCGACGATATTCCCGACCTGCGCGCTTTGCGTATGTCGCCGGCGATCGACGTCTATGCCGCGGCAAGCACGGTTTACGAGCTCATTGCCGGCGTCGCGCCATACGAAGCCGCGCCGAGCACTTCGGGCGCCTCGGGTTCGCGCAAAAGGACGCGCGACATCGCCAGCCCCTACCGTCTTAAGATGGACACGCGGCCCGACTATCCCATTGGTGCCCATGCGCCCGGTTGCGATTTGACTCAGCTGCTTCGTCGTGAGCCCGATGTGGCGCTCGCCGCGGCCGAGCAGGCCCAGCAGCTAGGGCTTGAGCCGGATTCCGAAGAGCTACGCGATGCGCTGGCGTTTGTCGATGCCCAGCTGTTCGACGTGGTGATGGCCTGTCTGTCCAGCCATCAAAAAGATCGTCCCGAGCCGGCGGCGGTCGAGGCGGCGCTCTCGGCGTTTTGTGACCACTATGCGCAAAATGTCGGTCGTTCGCTCCGCGGCGAGCCGCTCACGCCGTGCCCCATGGATGCGTCTGGCCGCGCGGTTCGTCGCGCGCTGATGGTCGACGCGACGGTCGTCTGTGGCGTGGTTTGGGCTGTGGTCGTGGTTTCGGCCGCGATGCTGGCGTCGGGCGCTCGCGTGACGACGACTTTGGGATCGCTCGTGTGGTCTGGGTCGCTACCGGGTATTATTGCCGCACTGGCGTTGGCGCTGCCAGGCATAGCCGGCGTTGCCGCGGGGGCACTTGCGCGCGATCGGCGCTCGGGCTTCCTGCAGGGTGTGCTTGCGCTTTCTGCCTGCGAGGTTCCGGTGCTGGTTGTGGCTGCATGTAGCGTATTTTCCCAACGCGCCGTGATGGGCGGCCTTGTTGCCGCTCTGGTTGCAACCTATACGCTTACGTGGTTTTTGCTTGCGATGGGCTTTGCCTTTGAACTTCCCGTTTCGGCACCGCGACGCACAAAAGCCCAGATGGCGACTCCGCTTGCCGGTGGAGCCGCAGCTGCCCGTACTTTTGGCGGACCTGTCGAAGTATCGTCCGATTCTATTTCTACGACCAAGGAGGCCTAGGTCATGGCATCTCAAGTTGAGCTCACCCCATGCGGGGCCATGTTTGACATCTTTAAGCGCGCAGCGCATCTGAGCCATATCGAGCTGTGCGGCTTGGTGCTTTCGTCCCGTCCGCTTGCTGACGGCCGCAGCCCGCAGAGCCGGGCCGCCGATCGCTCTTGGGTTTCCCACTTTATCGTTCGCGCGCCGGTCGGCACGCTTCAGCAGCGCTACTTTGCCGAATACGGTACCTCGGCTGCGCGTATTATGTCGCAACTGGCCCTGCGCCAGCGCAATCCCATGGACTCCGCGGCTGTGATCAATATGGTGTGCGGTCCTGCAGGTGAACCGATGGTACGCGCGCTCGAAGAGTGCCATCAGGACACGAATCTCTATCGCAACGCGCTCGATCGCCTGTCCCAGGCGGCGGAACTCATGCCCGCCGAGCGCGCCGAGGCCGTGCTGGTGCTGTTTGTCGCCGTCGGTTGTTCGGCGGATGTGCGGTCCTCGGTGAACTATGCCATCGACTACGCGCATGCGACCTGTGGCGGAGGCACCTCCACGCCGCGTTCGCTTGGCATGTCGATGACCACGGGCGAACGCGAACCCGCCCCGGCGCACCCCTTGGGCTTGCTGCGCGTACAAAACAGTTTTGTCGTGAGCGCCCCGCGCTGGATTCAGCCGAGTGAGCAGGGTGTTGAGATTGGCGCGCTGGCCACTGGCGAGGGCGATATTACCGACGTCGGCGACGATGTCTCGGCCCGCCATGCCCATATCTGGTGCGATGCTCAAAATATCTGGCACGTTGAGGACTTGTCGTCCACCAACGGAACCGTGGTGGTAAACGGGGCCACGCGCGTCTGCATTCAGGTCGAGCCCGGCCGTTCCGCCCAACTCAATCCCGGCGACGAGCTCAAGCTCGGCGAATCCACTACCTACGCCATCCTCTTTGGTGCCCTCTAGCCGGCAGTTAGGGACGTTCCTTTTCTGCCGGCACTTGGGGACACTCCTTGGCGCGCCAGAGCCAGTCGCCCGGGGATGGAGGGGCCATTTTGGCCCTTGGCGGTCACCCGAGGTAAACCTTTACCGCCCGCCTATATTTGCCGAAATTACACTTGACGGCGGGGTACAATAAACCCGCATGCGGATTTTCGTTGCGGGCGCTTCCCATCGCCGGGGCGTGCCCGGGAGCATCCGGCATGCAGCCTTTGCGGCGCTCGGTCATGTGCAAGACGGGCGGTCGGGTCTGTGGGGCGCATCAGCTGGCCCTCGCCTCGGCATGCCTTCTCTCCACGCCATGTACCTGCTGCTGAGCCTGCCTGCCAGATGATTGGAAGCAACAGCGAAAATCCCATCACGCCAACATCCCGGCGATCGCCGGGGCCTGTATACCTATATGAGAGGAGAGGGGTATATGGCGCGTAAGTTTAAGTCTATGGACGGCAACGAGGCGGCCGCATATGTTTCGTATGCGTACACCGAGGTAGCGGGAATCTATCCCATTACGCCGTCCAGCCCGATGGCCGACCATGTCGACCAGTGGGCGGCCCAGGGTCGCAAGAATATCTTCGGCACCCCGGTCAAGGTCGTCGAGATGGAGTCCGAGGCAGGTGCAGCCGGTACCGTTCACGGTTCGCTGGGCGCCGGTGCTCTGACCACCACCTACACGGCTTCTCAGGGTCTGCTCCTGATGATCCCGAACATGTACAAGATCGCGGGCGAGCAGCTCCCGGGCGTCTTCCACGTCTCCGCGCGTTGCGTCGCTTCCCACGCCCTGAACATTTTTGGCGATCACTCCGACGTCATGGCCTGTCGTCAGACCGGCTTCGCCATGCTCGCCGAGGGCAACGTCCAGGAGGTCATGGACCTCTCGCCGGTGGCTCACCTTGCCGCCATCGAGGGTAAGGCCCCGTTCCTTAACTTCTTCGACGGCTTCCGCACCAGCCACGAGATCCAGAAGGTCGCCATGTGGGACTACAAGGATCTGGCTGAGATGTGCGACATGGACGCCGTCCAGGCTTTCCGCGATCACGCGCTCAACCCTGAGCACCCGCACACCCGCGGCAGCCACGAGAACGGCGACATCTTCTTCCAGAACCGCGAGGCCTGCAACAAGGTCTACGACGAGCTCCCTGCCGTCGTCGAGGGCTACATGAAGAAGATCAACGAGAAGCTCGGCACCGATTACGGCCTGTTCAACTACTACGGCGCTCCCGACGCCGATCGTGTCGTCGTGTGCATGGGCTCCTTCTGCGACGTGCTCGAGGAAGTCATCGACTACCTCAACGCTCACGGCGAGAAGGTCGGCCTGGTCAAGGTTCGCCTGTTCCGTCCGTTCTCCATCAAGCACTTCGTCGACGTTCTCCCCGAGACCGTCCAGAAGATCGCCGTCATGGACCGCACCAAGGAGCCGGGTTCCATCGGCGAGCCGCTCTACCAGGACGTCGTCTCCGCTCTCTACGAGGCCGGCAAGACGGGCATCAAGGTCGTCGGCGGCCGTTACGGCCTGGGCAGCAAGGACACGCCTCCCGCGTCCGCGTTCGCTGTCTTCGAGGAGCTTAAGAAGGACGAGCCCAAGCGCGAGTTCACCATCGGCATTGTCGATGACGTGACCAACCTGAGCCTGCCCGAGGCCGAGGATGCGCCCAACACCGCAGCCCCCGGCACCATCGAGTGCAAGTTCTGGGGTCTGGGTGGCGACGGTACCGTCGGCGCCAACAAGAACTCGATCAAGATCATCGGCGACCACACCGACAAGTACGTCCAGGCCTACTTCCAGTACGACTCCAAGAAGACCGGCGGCGTCACCGTCTCGCACCTGCGCTTTGGTGATTCCCCGATCCGTTCGCCGTACTACGTGACCAAGGCCGACTTTGTCGCCTGCCATAACCCCAGCTACATCGTTAAGGGCTTCAAGATGGTCCGCGACGTCAAGCCGGGCGGCACCTTCCTGGTCAACTGCCAGTGGAGCGACGAGGAGTTCGCCGAGCACATGCCCGCCGTGGCCAAGCGCTACATCGCGAACAACAACGTCAACGTCTACCTGATCGACGCTATCGACCTGGCGGCCAAGGTCGGCATGGGCAAGCGCACCAACACGGTGCTCCAGTCCGCCTTCTTCGCGCTGGCCAAGGTCCTGCCCGCCGAGGACGCCCTGCAGTACATGAAGGACGCGGCTACCAAGTCCTACATGAAGAAGGGCCAGGCCATCGTCGACGCCAACCACAAGGCCATCGATGCCGGCGCTACCGCTTTCCGTAAGTTCGAGGTTCCGGCCGACTGGGCTACCGCCGAGGATGCCGCTCCCGTCGAGCTCTCCGAGGAGACCAAGTCCGCTATCGCCCAGCAGGTCAAGAACCTGCTCGAGCCCATCGATCGCATGGACGGCGACAGCCTGCCTGTTTCCGCCTTCGTCGATTGCGCCGACGGCCAGTTTGAGCTGGGCGCCTCCGCATACGAGAAGCGCGGCGTCGCCGTGGTCGTTCCTCACTGGGACGAGACCAAGTGCATCCAGTGCAACCAGTGCGCCTATGTGTGCCCGCATGCCACCATCCGTCCGTTCGCGATGACCGAGGACGAGGCTGCCGCCGCGCCCGAGGCTACCCGCACGCTCGACGCCATGGGCCCCAAGGCCAAGGGCATGAAGTTCACCATGGCCGTGTCCCCGCTCGACTGCATGGGCTGCACCAACTGCGTCAAGGTCTGCCCCAAGGGCGCCCTCGAGATGGTTCCCACCGAGCAGGAGATGGACCAGCAGCCCGTTTGGGACTACATGGTCGAGAACGTCTCCGAGAAGAAGGAGCTCATCGCGGCCAACGTTAAGGGCAGCCAGTTTAAGCAGCCCTACCTGGAGTTCTCTGGCTCCTGCGCCGGCTGCGCCGAGACCGCCTATGCACGTCTGGTGACCCAGGTTGCCGGCGACCGCATGTTCATCTCCAACGCCACCGGCTGCTCCTCCATTTGGGGCAACCCCGCTGCCACCGCTCCTTACTGCAAGGACAAGGACGGTCACGGCCCGGCGTGGAACAACTCCCTGTTCGAGGACAATGCCGAGCACGGTCTGGGCATGGCCGTTGGCTATGAGGCCGTTCAGAAGAAGCTGATCGCCGCTACGCAGGAGATCATCGCCGCTGACGGTCCGTCCGACGAGCTCAAGGCCGCCGGTCAGGCTTGGATCGACTCCGTCAACGACGCCGAGGCCTCCAAGACCGCTGCCGCCGCCTACGTTGCCGAGCTCGAGAAGTGCGGCTGCGACGCTTCCAAGGCGATCCTCGCTGACAAGGCTTACCTCACCAAGAAGTCCTTCTGGATCTTCGGCGGCGACGGTTGGGCCTACGACATCGGCTTCGGTGGCCTGGACCACGTCCTGGCTTCCGGCCACAACGTCAACGTCTTCGTCTTCGACACCGAGGTCTACTCCAACACCGGCGGTCAGGCCTCCAAGGCTTCGAACCTGGGCCAGGTTGCTCAGTTCGCCGCTGCCGGCAAGGTGACCAAGAAGAAGTCTCTGGCCGAGATCGCAATGAGCTATGGCTACGTCTACGTGGCGCAGGTCGCCATGGGCGCCAACCCGGCTCAGACCCTCAAGGCCATCCACGAGGCCGAGGCCTACGACGGCCCGTCCCTCATCATCGGCTACAGCCCCTGCGAGATGCACTCCATCAAGAAGGGCGGCATGCAGAACTGCCAGGCCGAGATGAAGAAGGCTGTCGAGTGCGGTTACTGGAACCTCTTCCGCTTCAACCCCGAGGCTGCTGCCGGTAAGAAGTTCTCGCTCGATTCCAAGGAGCCCGCGGGCGGCTATCAGGAGTTCCTGATGAACGAGGCCCGTTACGCTTCGCTGACGCGTTCCTTCCCTGAGCGCGCCGAGGAGCTCTTCAAGGAGAACGAGCAGGCCGCCATGGACCGCTATCAGCATCTGCTGAAGCTCAAGACGGTGTACAACGAGGCCTAGGTCTCCCACCGCAGGATCTGAGGGCTAGCCTTCGCGGACGTCCTCGGACATGAAAGAACCCCCGCTGCGCATTACGTGCGGCGGGGGTTCTTTCGTCCTGCGGAGTGTCCGCGAAGGCTAGCCCTCAGATCCTGCTACGGCTACGTCCTCGGATTGTGTGGGCGGATGACGGATGTGGTTGGTCGGGTATTCCGTCCCCTTCGCTGTTTCGTGGCTTTGCCGCGAAACCTCGCGCCACTTTGGGGATGGATGGGGGACTTGGCTGTTGCCGCCTTTTCGGAGCCCTTCTTTATTCCTTATGCTGGATGAAAAGCCCCTTGTTTTTGCAGGGGTGCATACTCGACTTATAAGTGCATAGAATCTCGTATAGCGCGAGTAAGATATTGCGCTGTCCGTTTTGTGTTTAGCAGAGATGTAGTTTGCATAATCCGACATAATCCTCGCTGCATTTAAATAAAGTTGCACGTAAATGGCGTAGATATGTCTGAGCTGGTGTTCTGTACGCTGAGCGGACAAAAACGACCGTTCACCGTTCCGCTATTTTCAAAATGAATAAAATGAGCGATAAAGAGAATAGAAACCTTAATAAACTCGCGCATCGCACGGACGCGGGTTATTAATGGGTTGTAGGCCTTTTACAGAAAGGATTCCAGCAATGTCTAAGCCTCTTGGCAAGCCCGATCGTATTGTCGTCGCCCTTGGCGGCAACGCCCTCGGCAACAACCCCGTCGAGCAGATTGAGGCCGTGAGCAACACCGCCCACGCTCTCCTCGGTCTCATCGAGCAGGGCAACGAGATCATCATCACCCACGGCAACGGCCCGCAGGTCGGCATGATCCAGAACGCCTTCGCCGCTGCCCACGATGCCATCGGCACCCCCGAGATGCCGCTGCCCGAGTGCGGCGCCATGTCCCAGGGCTACATTGGTTATCACCTGCAGCAGGGCATCGGCCGCGAGATGCACAAGCGCTATAAGCGTTGGCACGCCGCCACCGTCGTTACCCAGATCGAGTGCGACCCCGACGATCCCGCGTTCAAGAACCCGACCAAGCCGATCGGCCCCTTCTACACCGAGGAGCAGGCCAAGGAGTTCATGGCCGAGGATCCCTCCAAGGTCTTCGTCGAGGATTCCGGCCGCGGCTGGCGTCGCGTCGTCGCTTCCCCCGATCCCAAGA